>Ga0209515_10010074_pt1 | contig 10614 bp, 8 predicted proteins | sample Subgroupgradi54m_FD_187454 | JGI IMG/M metagenome (GOLD analysis project Ga0209515, IMG submission 187454) | Subsurface groundwater microbial communities from S. Glens Falls, New York, USA - GMW60B uncontaminated upgradient, 5.4 m (SPAdes)... ...
GGCCCCCTAACGCGTCGGGTGCCCGCCAACCAGGTCGTGAGCGCCGTCCCGCCGCCTCGCGGTAAGCCCAGGCCACCCAAAGTGCCCCAAACGCCTCCACTAGTTGAATTCCTGCGCAAGGCCATTGAGTGGCAGGCGCTCCTTGAGTCCGGCGAGGCCAAAAGCCAGGCCGACATCGCCCAGCGGGAGGGCATCAGTCGGCCTCGGCTGAACCAAATCATGTGCCTGGTCCGCCTTACCTACGATATTCAGCAGCACATTCTCGCCATGCCCGAGACGATCCATCGACCCCCCATCAGTGAACGTGCCCTTCGGTCTATCGCCCGATTAGAAGACCTCACGGATCAGAAGGCTCGGTTCCAGCAGTTGATCGGTGAGGGGCAATAGGCAGCCACGGGATCACTCCTCATGGCTTCTTAGCCATCAACAGATAGACATTCTTTGACCTCTCGCACGACACGCTGACCCACAAGCAACGTGTTATTGACGTCCCCTGGCCGCATGTCGAGGCCATTTTTTCCTGCGCTGAGGCGACCTTGGGTGTTCCACCGCTCGGCAAGATGCTGCTTGGTCTGCTTGACCAATGGATGGAACTTCCGGATCTGCTCTGGTGCTTGCACGGATATCTTCTGAAGTGGCTGATCAAGCTCCGTCATTTCGCAGGAATCTTCTGAATAGCTTCACGCAGGGCAAGACATGCTTTCTCAAATCCCTGAACCGAGCCCTCTGCAGCCACTAGCGCGTTGACCAGGTCTTGGGAGGACGGCTGCGGTGTTTTGTTCGTAGCGACTTGTTCCTGCCACTGCAGGATTGCGCGACGCCTCGCTTCAAACAAGCGCTTGTCGGGGTTCTTGCGACGTAAGAACTCTTCCCACGGCATCTCCCGCTTTTCGTTTCCATTGCAGGGACCGCACGACAACACGCGATTAGATAATGCGTTGCCGCCCTTCAGTGCAGCGGAGACCAGATGATCAATGTGGGCATCCTTCGTGGCCCTGTTCAGCTTGCGCCCACAATAAGCGCATTCGCCCTTGAAATATTCCCAGACCTGGGCGATCTCGATCTTTGTCGGCTCCGCATCAATGATTGCCCGGATCGTACGCCGCATAATGTTCTTCGCATAGGCAATCGTGTAGCGTGGCATCTTAGTCTTCAGGAGGCATGCTGATACGGGGATACATCTGACGGCAATATCGGATGTCGTCTTCTAAGAAGAGCCAATCCGGGTATCTGTTTTTGTGGAACCGCATCAAGAAACGCCCCCACCATTCTCCTCTTTTTGGTTTCGTGTCCAAAAACTCGATGTAGCTTTGAAAGACACGGCCTGAGAAGAAGTCGCATCGAAGGCGATATTCTTCGAGACAGAACGGATTGTGCATAAAGACTACTTCTGAATAGTTGAGGACGTTTGTCTGAGGGTGGACGTGCCCTTCGGTAATAAAGAACCCGGCGACACGCTCCATCTCCTCTTTCGCACAATATGGGTCTCCAGAAAAGTGAGCCAATGCCCCATTAGAATGCCCAAAGTCTCCGTAGTAGTTATAAAAAGTCCTCATGACGTTCTTTTCGTTCAGGTAATCGCAGAAGAAGAGAAACAAGCACTGCTTGGCTTTTGGGTACTGCTTCTGGTACTTATTTAGCTTGTTTTGGATAGACATCGTCCGCAGTGGATAATGCATTGAAACTGTCACGAGCAGCTCACCGACTTTGAGTCGCTGGCTCTTTTCCACTACTTCTCTAGTATAAGCCAGCGCGTATACCTCAATGGTCAGGATAGTTTCGCCGTTCTTCACAATCCTGAAATCGGGCTCTGCTTGCTGAACCTCCCCAACCAGCTTTCCGGGTTCTGCGATAGCTTGGGATAAGAAATCCCTTACGAAGAGTTTCTGAACGATTTCCTTAGAGAAGACTTGGCTGTTTTCTTCAGTACATAGTTCGCTCATGCGCCGTATGTTGTGGCGAAGGAGAACATCGGCTATTTGCGGATGTTGGTACTTGGAGTATTGTTTCATTCGTCCAAATGGCTTAGCCAGGGGATGAGCCTGAAGCAGACTGGATGAGAACATTATGCGCTATGCTGTCTGCTGCTGGAAAGCAATGCAGCGACTTCCTGAAACGTTGCCTCAATGGCTCGCCATTTCTCAGGCCACCGATTGTGGACGCGATTACTAGGGTGAAATGTTTCAAATACTCGATGACTAGGAATCAAGCCCTTGGCCCATTGCGCCCGTTTTCCGACCAGCACAACACACTGCAGGTGCGGTAATAGCTGTAGCAGCTCGATGAGGTAGCGGCTGCCTTTCTCTAGATCGACCGGTCGAAGACCGCTCAACTTTGCGCCTGTTCCAACGTACCAGGGTACGACATTCCATAGAACGGTATCGCTACGATGAATGCCAGTCTTTCCAAGGAGCTCACACATATTCTTCGCGGTGGGATCAGGATTGTTCCGAGAAATGAATCCTGAAGCGACGGCTTTTGGACCCGGCGACTCCAACAAGAATAAGGCTTTCGCCTGCGCTCCGCCATCGCAAGGATCAAAATATGGAATACGCTCTCTTATCCGGTGGGCTTGCCGTATTGATAAAACGAACTCCGTAAGTGGAGCGATGTGCGGATCGCCCAAGCGTTTCAGTCGACATTCTCGCTCGTTCTTATTTTGCAGTGCATAGGGCTCATCAGAAACAGACATGCTAGTGATGTAATTGTGCCCGCGCGCCCCCGTTAGTTGAGAGCATTGATACCGATAACCTCGACGTCTCTGATCGTTTCATAGTGCTTCTTGGTATTGTGAATAAGCGCTTGCCAGCTCTTGCCATTACGATCGACGTTGATGACCAGGAAGAACCCGCAGTCAGCCTTAAAACCCACCATGTATTCCTGAAAGCTGATAAATGACCTGGTTCGCGAAAGGTCTAGTTTAGGCCCAAGCTCATTGTCGGACTTCTTTACTTCAATAACCATTCGGATACTTGGTGAAAACCCGAAGGATAAATAAAAATCCACCCTTTTGTCATCCCACTTATGGCGCTCGCGACATACAGTGATACCGTACTTCTCTAATTCATGTTCGAGCTTTACCGCAATTACCTTGCTGATCTTTGGCTCAGGGACTGGGTCTTGGTCTCCCGTGTAGAACAGATCTCTTGCCCCTTCGGTCTCGATCCACTCTCGCAACTGTTTATCTAATACCTGACGCACCAAGCCCCGCAGCTCTCTCTGACTACCAATCAGGTCGTACTGTTTGGCCTTTACGGCGTTGTATAGCCTGATGCAGTCTGCAATAGTTCGCGGGACACCAATGTGTCGCCGATATTCGGCTTGCACTGTCTTTAGACGATTGCCGAGCCAATTGACACCTTCACGTAGGCTATTTTTCTCAACAAATGCCTCAATACGACGAACAGGCTCGTAATCGCCTTCATGCTTTAAGTTCGTGATGTAGTTCACCACAATGATCCAGATGTACTCCGCATACGCCCAATATGTTTTCCCGCGCCTTTCAAGGAGATCGATGGAGAAGTCTAACAATTTCACATAATCATCGACCCAGGCTCGATCTGCTAGTGTCATGAGTGGCTGAGCGAACTCGTGGGAATGCAATTCATGTTCCAACGGACCTACGGCATGCCCACCTACTGGTTCTTGAAACGAGGCTGCTCGCGAACCGATCTGTGCCAGACGCCAACGCACCGCTTCTGGATCACGGTACTTCTCGATAAGATAAGCGTTTGCGGCCTCAGCCAGCGCGTCATTGTTGCCAAGGTTTTGCTTAAATACCTGTATTAGATACTCGCAATTAACTCCTATGTCTACGAGGCACTTTAACGCTTCGCGTCGATCATAATTATGAAACCGCTGCTCTTTAACAAATGCCTTAAGCACTTCATGACAAACGGGGGATTGAGCCTGTTTCGCGACGTTGATGAAATTGATAGCCCTGAAGTATTTCCTCTCGCTGTCGCTACCATACACGCCGATAAGATACGTTAGATCATCCGGCCGAACCTGCCCGAGCAATTCGAGGATGACTTTGCATGCTTCCGATTCCGCGAACGGGATGAATCCAACTAGGTTACTTCTTATGCGTTCATCCATGGGGATTTGGAAGTGGAGCATGAGCCTGACACAGTCATCGAATGTGGACAGCGAACTACTCCACCGAAACTGCCGGATAGTTCCCTCAGGGCTCCATTCTAGTACTTTGAAGTTAGCTTTCCGTGAATCAACTTCGTGAAGATGCTTAACGATCAAGGCGATCAGCTCATCTCTCTCGCCTTCCGAGATGCGTCTATCAATCTCCGCCTGGTGCGATTGATAGTACTGAAAGAGATCGGTCATGTACTTTTCAGGGGCGGGGCTTAATTTGCGCTGAAACCCACGATAAATACGGTCCTCCTCCATCGCTGTGTGAGACTGCTGCGCTTGTTTGGCCTCGAATTCGCGATATGTGTCAGGAATCACAGCTCTTCCTAACTCATAAAGCTGCTCTCCAACCTGTCCTCTTTGCCTCTTGGTCAGGGTAAATAACTCAAAGAGTCGAAAGTCACCATGTGGTAGCCTCATCAATCGGTCGGCAACATCCTTCACCATTGATGGCTGAATCAATTCAGCTAGTACTTGTTCCAGCTCAAATATCAAATGAGCCTTAGCCTGCTGCGCGATGATATAGTCGCAAATCTCTAAACACGCGGTCGGCCGCTTATTGATGAGAATCTGAGCGATCTCTTTTACGAACCACGTGTTTTGGCGAAGTTTATCGGCTGCTTTGCATATGATCTGCAGGAGCAAAACTCCCATGCGATCATCGTACGCAGCCTCGACATTTCGTAGGAAGCCCTCTCTTCGGTTTAGATGTCGCGTTTCATGTCTGGTCAAACCCTGAAGGAAATAATTGTCCTCTGAAAGCCTTTGGAGGACGAACTTCAGAGCATCGGAATCATTGACCTTAGCTAGACCTGAAAGCGCATGATACGAGCGTTGTGCCGCGCCGTGGAGGAAGGTCTCAATGGCAACTTGGCTGTTCGGCGCGACTTCTTCGCAGAGACTCACAAACGCTTCTCGAACTAGTTCACTCGGATGACGCGCGGTCTTACGGACCGCCTCTAAGATAGAGACTTCTCCCCTGAAGACCTCCAAGGCAAAGAGCGCATGCCGTTGGAGTACCCCATTCTCATTATCATCATTGGCGAACTCGATCAGTTTAGCCTTCCAAAAGGCTATGGAATCAGGTCCCAACTGGCCCCGACGCAAAATGAGTCCGATCATCTCCGCCGCATTGCCCCATGGGACATATCGGGCGGACTCCGTGATCTGATCTCTTGGAGTTTGCACACAAGCCCGCAGGTAGACTTCGTGGTCTGGTTCAAAAAAGAGAGCGAGGCGCTTAGCGATATCCCATGGAATCCACACGCACTCCCTTTCGTACTGTCCAAACACCTTGGCGAAGATCGTTCGCCGTTGCTCTGTGGAAAGTTTCGTCACATCGATCTTGGTCAGGAATCGATGGTATTCCTCACTCTCTACGATGCGTTGCTTTTTCTGTTCCCCAAATAATGCCAGAGGCTCTAGCAAACTGACATCTTGATCAACGCAAAAACCTAAAGTATTAAACCAACTAGGATGCACCTCGTCGATTTCTTGGTTCACCGCCAACTCGTAGAGTCGCCTCTGACCTCCAAGATGTAGAAATTCCCTGGATGCAAGGTACTCCTGAAGGGTGTGATCCTCAAACGCAATGGAATCTCCGTAGTCTTTCCAAAGACTATGATCGAACAAGATGCCCAATTTCCCAAGATCAAGGAAGTGTCCGGCCAGGTTGGAATCCACATCTTCCATAATTGTCAGCAAGTCATCCTTTGAAAGTTCGTTGACCTGGCGGATCTCCATCAGTAACGCAATCTTTTCAAGGAGGCGCCGTATGAGTAGTTGATCTTGCGCGCCCCGTTTGTGGTCCTCAATTTGCAGCCTTTCATTAACGAAAAAATCATAAAGAGTAGATCGTGTTGGCCGCCAATGAGGATGTCGTTTCCGATATTCAATAAACTTCTCTAAATAACGGGGAATTAAGATGATGGACTCCCAATTCGGCTCCGAAAAGGCATGGAGAATGTCATCGATTTCTTGATCAGAAAATAGTCGGCGTCCTTCTTCAGAGAGGACTCCGGCCAAATATGCCCTTACGTCATCAAAATCAAATTCACTGATCAGCAAATAACGGAACCCGCAAGCTTCAAGTACCCGCTCTCTTTGATATGACAAGAGACGGCAGGTCACTACCAATCGTAGAGATGAGTACTTGACTATCAAGGCCCGGAATTCATCGAGAAATTGCTGAAGATGGTCGCGCTTAAGCTCATCAATCGCATCGAAGCACAGTACCGGGCTCTGAGCTACAAGCTCTTTAAAGGAGAGATCGCCGCCAGCCGACTCTGTGACCAGGTCCTGTAGCTTTCCCCTTGGGTATCGTTTTAAATCGACTACTACACCAAGTGTCCCTGTGGTCTGTAGCAGGTGCTGCGCGTACTCTCTCAGCAAGCGGCTCTTGCCGTATCCGGGATCAGCCAGGATCAGAAGCTTTTGGTGGGCGTGGAGTCCTGAAAAGAGATGGGGTTCTGCTGTTTCTTCTTCAAAGAGGAATCGCCGCGATGTTGCCGGGTCTTTCCATGCCTCGATGAGCTCCTCCGCAGATGCATATCCAGAAATTCGTGGTGGGATATACGGACTTGGAGTCTTTGGTCGAGTTGGTCCTCCCTCGGACAGGCTCCCATCTCCATCACCGATGGGATGACCGGCCAAGACCATCAATTTCGAATACGACACTTGGTAGGTAGAGGCGATCTTGTGAAGGATGCTGGGGGAGGGATTTTCAATCTTGCCGTTTTCAAGTTGACTCAAATACGCATTCGAGATGCTTGTCGACTCCTCTACTTTTCGGAGGCTAAGGCGCTTTTTAGTTCTGGTCGATTTGAGGTAAGATCCGAGATCGCTGCCCATCACGCACTTAGATTATCCAATTATGCTCTCCATGACAAGCAGAAACTCAATTTTTCGCTTTATATACTTAGCTAAATTTATATATCACAGGTTTCGACCTCGGCCTATATGAATTGGCTATACAACCTCATCCGCTTAATTTTTGCTTCTCTTTTTTACACGATGTGCTAGAATTTCGTAGTTGCATTGTTTATACACGGCGTGTAGAACATTCTAGCTGGAGGAGCGATGGAAGGAGTGACATCAATTCTACAGGCGATTTTGGAGAGCGACAAGTATGATCAGGAATCGCTGGCGCGGTTACTAGGGGTTTCTCCCTCAGCTGTTAGCCGATGGATCTCAGGAAGTTCCAAACCCCGCCCTATTGCCGAAGGCAAGCTTAGAGAAATATACGCTTCCTTAGCTTACGAACCACAGCTCGTAAGAGAGCCTGTCCTGGACTGGCCAGCTATTACGCATGAGCCCGAAGTTCGATCGGCCATCAACATGACGCTCCGAGAGCTTCGAGAAATCCTGCATAGGCGAGGGCGTCTATCTTCAAGGAATGAAGCTCTCGATGAGATCTCCAAGCTATTATTCGCTCATATCATGTCGATCGCTGACGGTAGTGATGGGATAAATAGCAAGACCATGTCCAAGAATCGCGATTCCTCATGGACAGAGGCCGTTGCGCTAAAAGCTTTTGTGGATCGTGTATTCCAAACCCATCTTCCCCATTCGCTTTCGGCGGAAATGCGACCGGCAGACTTCGAGTTACGCTTAAAGCCGCAAGAGAATGCTATCGCCTTGGAAATTATCGAGTGCTTCGAGCAGTTTGCAGGACCTGACAAGCTTCGAGGAGCCGGAGGAATTTATGGTGTTGATGTACTAAATGAAGTTTTCGGTCAATTTCTAGCGGACTCCTTCGTCGATGAAAAGCAGTTAGGCCAGTACCTGACGCCAAGCGAAGTGGTGCGGTTTATGGTTCGGCTGGCTCTTGAAGCTATGCCAGAATCAGAACTGTCAACGCTCCTGACTCCTTCAAATTGCACCGAATTTGGTTTAATCCTCGATCCGTCATGTGGTGTCGGTTCCTTCCTCACCGAAACTATGCGGACCCTTTACCACGATGTGGAGCAGCGTCATGATAAAACTGCTGCTAGAAAATGGCTAGAAACGATGTCAAGTGAGGTGCTAGTAGGAATCGACAAGAGTGAAAGGATGATCCGGCTTGCCCTAACCAGCATGGCGATGTTCGGCCTACCAGCTGGCAAGCTTCACTTGGCGAACGCTCTAGCTCGATCCGGTCCAGATTCTCGCTTTACCAAAGAGCTTGAGGGGAAAGTTAAGTTAATTCTAACCAATCCTCCCTTTGGTGCCGAGTTTGAGGGCAGCGACCTTCTGGACTATAAAATTAGCACCGGTTGGTCCCAGCATGCGCCTGTCAAAGTTGATTCAGAATTACTCTTTATAGAAAGGTATTTGGACTGGCTCGCACCAGGCGGACAGTTTCTGGCAATTGTTCCAGATAGCATTCTGACCAATCGAGGTATGTACGAGGAGCTCCGGCAGCACCTCGCCGATCAAATCGACATTCGGAGTATTATTTCACTGCCAGCTGTCACATTTAGCGCGGCCGGTACAAGCACCAAAACATCTATTTTGCACATTCAGAAACCGACAAAATCGAGGCCTTCTGCCCATAAGACCTTCTTTGCGATCTGTAATGACATTGGTTACAGCGTCAGTACCAAGTCTGCGCAGAGAACAAAGACTGCAAATGGGGAGGGTGAGTTACCTCGTATTCTTGAAGAATTCTCTGGTGAGGCGGCCCTTAATTATGGCCGCCAGGTGATAGATGTAGAAAAAGCTGCCCGCTGGGACGCCACATTTCATGCTTCACTTTCCTTGGCTGTAGAGCAGCGGCTGAAGAACCGCTCGAAGTCCGACGTGTTCCTGTCTGATATCGCTGAATTGTCGTCAGAGAGAACGGATCCAAGGAGATGGGGTACCGGTACTTTTCGATACATTGAGATTTCGGATGTTGATACTAAAACGTGCACGATGTACGCAAATGAGATCCCCTGCTCCGACGCTCCTAGCCGTGCTCGCAAATTGGTGCGGGCAGGGGATGTTCTATTTGCCACGGTAAGACCAGAAAGGCGCACCGTAGGTGTAGCTCGTGAGAATCAAGACGGGGTTGTGTGTACTACGGGATTTGCCGTTATCCGACCACGTCGCATTACTTCTATGACATTGGCCTATCTTCTGAAGAGTGACTTTGTCATCTCCCAGATCATGCGCAACAACATTGGAATTGCTTATCCAGCCATTGATGAAGGCTGTCTACGCGATGTGCTGCTGCCCATAAAGCAAGACGACCTGGATGCTTTGAAAGAATCTAGCGATACTATGCTGGACCTTGAGAAGAAACTTGAAGATCTGCGGGGTAATTTCCTAAAGAGACTGCAGGACACACTTGAGAAGTGGGAGGAAGTGACTCCTAGGGAAGATTCCAAACATCATCAATCGAGGGAAACCAAGTCCCATCCCCAAGCGTACAAGGTGGGTTCTGATTCACATGATCTGGATAAGCTGCCGCTCTGGGCAAGCCATAAGACCTGACATCCTCCGGCACTGATCTTGCAAAGGCAAAGTCCCCAATATTACCTGTTCGAAGAAACAGGCTAACTGCAAAAATATCCTGCGTATCAAACCGACAGCTACTGGTAGGATAACCGTCGGTCTTGCTGTGAATGAGACGCGCGTATTTCGTATTCGTACCCCAAAGCGATTTCACCTCGACCTTCTTCACCACGCCCGTTTTTTCAAATTCATAGTCATAGTAATAATAGGCGCCTACGTGACGGGCAACATCTTCTGGCATACGCCTCACTCTGTATCCCTGCCCAGAAACCATTCGTGAAAGATAGTATTCGACCAGACCACTCAGCACTTTTGCTGACGCCCCATACTGATCTATCTCAAGGTAATCTCCAGTTGAAAGCTGAGCAAGAGCTTGTTCTAAGGCTGCTTTGTTGCCCCCTATATACACCTCACCACTCGCGAGTCTCTTTTCAAAATCAAGAGCAATAACGCGACCCTTGGCAATTTCTCGCCATACTCCACCATCGACGTACTCCTTCGGCACAAACTTGCCAGTCCTCCCAAGCTGCATTAACTGCCGGTTAGTATCAGTGATAAGAATGGTGAAGGATGCTCGATAGTGACTCTGTTTCGGAAGTTTGATGATCTGCTTATCAAGAGTGTGTATGGGAATTAGGGCGGGACAGAGCACATCCTTCAAAGCTTCTGGTTCCGCTCCCCCATATCGCTTAAGGAGTGTCTGTAGCAGGTGTTTGTAATCTAATGCCATTCAGGACCAAATGTTACGGTTACACGTAAATAAGAAATCAGAAGAATTATAACAAGCCGAACAGCTGATGCGAAGAAAGAACTTGACGCTGTCGTAAGGTGCTCATGCAGAAGCAGCGAACCCGCGGGGTGTAGTTAACCGCCGCGGGTTCGCATACTGGTACAAATGGCTCCCCGGAGTGTCGGCTCAAAGCGCGTTACTCTGGGATGAAATCCCGATCAGAATCACCACCGGCCGCTGGAACCACAAGCGGATTGAGATAC
>Ga0209515_10010076_pt1 | contig 10612 bp, 6 predicted proteins | sample Subgroupgradi54m_FD_187454 | JGI IMG/M metagenome (GOLD analysis project Ga0209515, IMG submission 187454) | Subsurface groundwater microbial communities from S. Glens Falls, New York, USA - GMW60B uncontaminated upgradient, 5.4 m (SPAdes)... ...
ACGCCGTCACGCCCCGCACTCGCGGCATCATCGTCAATTCGCCCGGTAATCCGACCGGCGCGCTGATCGCCGAATCGGCGCTCCGCGCAATCGCCGAGGCGGCGGCGACAAAAGGCATCTGGGTCATCGTCGATCTCTGCTACGAAAAACTGATCTACGACGATGTGGCGCACAACCTGCCGAGAGTGCTGGCGGAGACGTGCCCGGAACAGGCCGTGCTGTGCGGCTCGGCGTCGAAGGCGTATGCGATGACCGGCTGGCGCTGCGGCTGGCAGATCGGGCCGGCGGCGGTGATTGCCGCGTCAGCCGCGATCCAGAGCCATTCGACCTCCAACGTCACCTCGATCACGCAGAAAGCCGCCGTCGCGGCGCTCGTCGGATCGCAGGCGCCGGTGACGGCGATGCTGGACGAGTACCGCAAGCGGCGCGATCAGCTGCACGCGTGGCTGACGGCGGATCCGCGGCTGCGCTGCCGGAAGCCGGCCGGCGCGTTCTACCTGTTCGTCGACATCAGCGAGGCGCTGTCGGCCGACGGCTTCCGCACGTCGCTCGATTTCGCCGACGCGTTGCTCGAGGAGTCGCGCGTGGCCGTCACGCCTGGCGAAGCGTTCGACGCGCCCGGCACGATCCGTATTTCGTACGCGACGTCGATGGACCTGCTCAAGGAGGGCAGCACGCGCCTGCTCGCGTTCGTCGGCAAGCACGCGCCGCAAACGGCGGCGGCCGGTTGAAGACTAACCGAACTGACCCACGACCCGCTCAGACTTCAGACTTGAAACTTCAGACTACGAGTCCTATACTCAGGTTTCCTCGTTAATTCCTGCGAGCGTTCAGCTCGCGCGCACAACCTCCGCATCCTATGTTCACGAGTCACCATGGCAAGCACTCCTAAGCAACCCGCGCCGGCGAAAACCGGCAACGGCCCCGACGCCCCAGAGGCCGCCGCGACACCCACCGACGCCAGCGCCACCCCCGAACAACCGAAAGTCGCACTGCAGCCACCGCAGGGGCAGCGGCTCAACATCACCGATCTGAAGGACATGAGCATTCAGAAGCTCACGCAGATCGCGAAGGACCTCGCGGTCGGGGGCGCCACCGGCATGCGCAAGCAGGATCTGATCTTCCAGATCCTCAAGGCGCAGACCGAGCTGAGCGGATTCATCTTTTCGGAAGGCGTGCTGGAATGTCTGCCCGACGGCTTCGGCTTCCTGCGCGCGCCGGACTACAACTACCTGCCCGGCCCCGACGACATCTACGTCTCGCCGTCGCAGATCCGCAAGTTCGACCTGCAGACCGGCGACACCGTCTCCGGGCAGATTCGCCCGCCGAAAGAAGGTGAGCGGTACTTCGCGCTGATCAAGGTGGAGGCGGTCAACTTCGAAGCGCCCGAACAGGCGCGCGAGAAGCTGTTTTTCGAGAACCTCACGCCGCTGTATCCGCAGGAGCGCATCACGCTCGAGACGCCCGACAGTATTTCGTCGCGCATCATGGACCTGTGGACGCCGATCGGCAAGGGACAGCGCGGGCTGATCGTCGCGCCGCCGCGCACCGGCAAGACGATGCTGCTCCAGAGCATCGCGCAGTCGGTGGCGAAGAACCACCCCGAGATCTACCTGATGGTGCTGCTGATCGACGAGCGGCCCGAAGAAGTCACCGACATGCAGCGATCGGTCGAGGGCGAAGTGATCTCGTCGACCTTCGACGAGCCGGCCCAGCGCCACGTCCAGGTGGCTGAAATGGTGATCGAGAAAGCCAAGCGGCTCGTCGAACACAAGAAGGACGTGCTGATCCTGCTCGACTCGATTACGCGCCTCGCCCGCGCTTACAACACGGTGATTCCGCCGTCCGGCAAAGTGCTGTCGGGCGGTCTGGATTCGAACGCGCTGCAGAAGCCGAAGCGTTTTTTCGGCGCGGCGCGCAACATCGAAGAGGGCGGGTCGCTGACGATCATGGCCACGGCGCTCGTCGACACCGGGTCGCGGATGGACGACATCATCTTCGAGGAGTTCAAGGGCACCGGCAACATGGAAATCCACCTGGATCGGAAGCTCACCGACAAGCGCGTCTTCCCGTCCATCGACGTGCAGAAGAGCGGCACCCGCAAGGAAGAGCTGCTGATTGCGAAAGAGGATCTCAACCGCATCTGGGTGTTACGCAAGGTCCTGGTTCCGCTGTCGCCGGTCGAAGCGATGGAACTGCTCATCGACAAGATGTCGAAGACGAAAACCAACGCCGACTTCCTGGCGTCCATGCAGAAAACGAGTTAGCTGCGCTTAGCTCAGCTAAGCACAAAGGTTACGAAGGACACCAAGGAGCGAATGGTAACCATTAAAGTGAGGCAGAACGGCCCGTATCTGGTTGAAGGCGACGATGTGACGCTGGTCGATTGGAACGGCAACGCGTATCCGGTCGCCAGGCGGCCGTTCGCGCTCTGCCGCTGCGGTGCGTCGCCTAACAAGCCGTTCTGTGACGGCACACACTCGCGGATCGGATTCGCCGCTGCGGAAGCAGCAGGACCAGGGAGCGGCGAAAACACCGCTCGGTGAATTTGTTCATCGAGTCATCTGGTTATCTGGGCATTGATTGGGGAATTGACCCGTCTCAATGCGTCAATCCAATGCCAAGATAACCAGTTGAATCGAGGACCCAATTCACCGCTCGACGCGGTTCCCTGCAATCCACACCGAGTCGATGTTCTTGACGTTCGAGATGTTGGCCTGCGGGTCCGCGTTGAGGACGACGAAGTCCGCCCACTTGTTCGGCTCGAGCGTGCCGAGCTCCGCGTCCAACTTCATGCAGCGCGCGGCATCCCTTGTAGCGGACGCCAGCACCTGCCGGGGCGTCAGGCCAGCCTTCGCCATCATCTCCATCTCCATCAACTCGAAGTAGCCCTGGAAGCGACCGGCCGGTGCGCCTGAGTCAGTGCCCATCGCGATCGGTACGCCGGCGTCCGACAGTCTCTTCAGGTTCCGGTTCGCTACCTCGAGCCCCGCCTTGTAGCGCTGCGCTGAGGCGCTGTTGCGCATGCGCTCCTGGCGAGCGGGCTCCTGCAATTGCGCAACGGCAATCTTGTCGGCGTGCTTCAGGAAGAACGGATCCGAAAACCATGCCGGCGTCGATTCGTAGACGAACGTCGACACCTCGCGCGTCAGCGTCGGGCAGTAGCAGACGTTACGCCGCTTGAGCATGTCGACGACCGCCTGGTCGATGTCCTTGTCCCGGATGCTGTGCGCGATGAAATCCGCCCCCGCATCGAGCACGGACTTCGCATCGTCCAGGTAAAACAGGTGGACCGCCACGCGAAGCCCTTTCTTGTGCGCCTCGTCGATCACGGCGCGATAGATCTCCGGCGCCATCTTCTGCGTCGCCCCGAGGTTGTCATCGACGCGGATCTTCACGATGTCGACTTTCATCGCGGCGTCGTCATCGACGAGCTTTCGTGCCTCGTCTGGCGTTTTCGGCCCGAGCACCGGACCGGCGGCGAAGATCCGAGCGTGGTCGAGGGAGGCCGTGCGCTGCGCGTCGCGCGCCTTGAAGCTCGCATCTTGATCGTCGCCGAGCGAGAACACGGTGGTGACACCGTACGCCGCGTAGGTCTTGAGATCGCGGAGCACGTTCTCGGCGGAGTAATGACCCTGTTCAAGTCCAACCGTGTTGCCGACGTGTCCGTGGGCGTTGACCAGGCCCGGAATGACCGTCTTGCCGGCCAAGGGAACGCGCTGCGCCCCGGCCGGGATGGTGACGCCGGCAGCCGAGCCGACGCGGACGATACGCCCGTCGCGCACGAGGATCGTGGCGTTGTCGATCGGCGCGCGATCGGTGCCGTCGATCACGCGCGCTCCCGTGAAGGCCGTCGTGGACGCGGGCTGTTGGGCGGGAGTGCTCACGGACCAGAGCGCGACGGCCGCGCAGGCGATGACGATGGGAAGGGATTTCATGGCGACACTATAACCCCTTCTGCTCTGTATTCGATCAACCTCAGGGGTCGATCTCGGTCGTCGCGACTCGGTTCCGATCCAGACAACGCTGCACGCGGCGACGAGCAGCAGCGTCGCACAGATGGTCTCCGGCGTAATGGCGCAGGTACTCCGCGATCTCGGCCCTCCCCGTGCACAGCGCCTATCCCAAGGGCGTGCCGCGATGTATCGCGCCCTATCTATGATCCAGCGGCGCCAATCGTTGCGGCGAAGGGCGGACGAATAGCAGGGTACGGAGGTGCGTTTTGTTCGCCCGTCAGCCAACGGAGCCTGCGATTCCACAGCGCGTACGTTGGCCGTTGGATGAACAACCGGCGGCCGGGACAGGATGGGATTGACCTGTGACTGGATAGAATGGGATTGGTTCGTTGAACACGAGATGAATCGAAAATCTATCTGGGCCGTGGTCGTAGGCGTAATCGTCATCGTCGTTGTGACGACCGTCGTCGATATCGCACTGCACGTAGCGGGCGTCTTCCCGCCCATGGACCAGCCGATCGACGACGGGCTCGCCCTGCTCGCGACCTCCTATCGCATCGTCATCAGCGTTGGCGGCGCCTGGCTCACAGCCCGGCTCGCGCCGGATCAGCCGATGAAACACGCCGTCATCCTGGGCGCTGTCGGCGTTGTCTTAGGGCTCGTCGGCGTTGTGGCAACCTGGAACCTGGGGCTCGGGCCCAGGTGGTACCCCATCTCGCTCGCCGTGCTGGCGATACCGCAATGCTGGGCGGGCGGTAGGCTCTACGAGATGCAGTCGGGCGCGCGCTGAAGGCGGGTGCTGCCGTGAGCCGGGCGCGTCTGCCGACATTCCCGGTCATCCTGGCGGGGTTCGCCGCGTTTCTCGATCTCTACTCGACCCAACCGCTGCTGCCGCTGCTGGCGAGGACACTCGGCGCCTCGACGTTCGACGTGGGGCTGACCATCACGGCGCCGACGGTCGCGGTCGCCATCACGGCGCCGTTCATCGGCCGCCTCGCTGATCGGCTCGGCCTCCGGCGCGTGATCGTCCTCTCGGCCTGGACGCTGACGCTGGCCACCGCCCTCGCGGCGACCGCGCACAGCCTGCAGCAGCTGATTATCTGGCGGTTCGTGCAGGGCATCGCGACGCCGGGGATCTTCGCGGGGACCGTCGCGTACATCCACGAGGTGTGGCCGCCATCGCATGCCGGACGCGCAACGGCCGCGTACATGACGGGGACGATTCTCGGCGGCTTCACAGGACGCGCGGTCTCCGGCCTCGTGGCCGCGGACGTGAACTGGCAGGCGGCGTTCGTCGCGCTCGCCATGCTGACCGGCGCCGTGGCCCTCTCGCTGACGATGTGGCTGCCGCGTGAGCCCGCGAAGCACGAGACTCACAGAACGAAGGCCGGCGGCGGATCGATCGCACACCTGTTTCGCAACCGGCGCCTGATCGCGACGTGCGGCGTCGGCTTCTCGGTCCTCTTCACGCAGGTGGCGATGTTCACCTACGTCACGTTTCACCTCGCGGCGCCTCCGTATAACCTGAGCACCGTGGCGCTCGGCTGGCTGTTCGCGGTGTATCTGGTCGGCGCGGTGGTGACACCATTCGCGGGCCGCTGGATCGACGCCTACGGGCACCGAATCGGCATCGCATCAGCCATGGCGATCGGCGGAACCGGGGCGCTGCTGACGCTCGTGCCGTGGCTGCCCGCGATCGTGGCCGGTCTTGCGCTGTGTGCCACTGGCGTCTTCACGGCGCAGGCGACCACGAGCAGTTACATCGGCGCCGTGACGCCGAGCGATCGCGGGCTCGCCGTCGGCATGTATTCCACGTTCTACTACGCGGGCGGCAGCACGGGTGGCGCGCTGCCGTCGGTCTTCTGGCACACCGGTGGCTGGACTGCGTGCGTACTGCTGGTTGTTCTGGTGCAGCTCGTCGGCGTCGCGATCGCGTTCACCCAATGGTCGCCAGCCCCGGCCCACCACGACGTTGTCCTGCCGGACTGAGCACCACGGGCCGACACGTGGGTCGGCCCCTACGCGGGGTCATCGGCCCCTACGCAGGGTCAAACGGCGGCCCCTATGCAGGGTCAAACAGCGGCCCCTATGCAGGGTCAAACGGCGGACCCTACCCAGGTCAAACGTAGGGGCGGACCCGCGTGTCCGCCCTACATCTCGAGCAACCGTCGCAACTCGTCGCCTTCCATCACTTCGATCTCGAGCAGCCGCTCGGTGACCGCTTCCAGCTTGTTGCGCTGCTCGGTGAGGACCCGGCGCGCCGTATTGTGCGCGTCGGTCAGGATGCGCGTGATCTCGGCGTCGATCTTCTGCGCGGTCTCGTCGGCGTACAGCCCGCGCTCCTGGGGCATCGCGATGTCGAGAAAACGCGGCCGCTTGTTGCCGTCGTAGTTGATCGCGCCGAGCACGTCGCTCATGCCCCACTCGGTGACCATCGCCCGCGCCATGTCGGTCGCGCGCTGGAGATCGTTCTGGGCGCCGGTCGAGATCTCGCCGAGCGCGATCTCTTCGGCCGTCCGGCCGCCCAGCAGTACGGCGAGCTGGTTGTACAGATCGTTCCGCGTCATCAGATACCGATCCTCGAGAGGCAGCTGCATCGTGTACCCGAGCGCTCCAAAGCCACGCTGCACGATCGAGATCTTGTGCACAGGATCCAGATCCGGCAGCACGCTTGCGACAATCGCGTGACCGGACTCGTGGTACGCCACGATGCGGCGTTCCTTGGGGCTCATGACCCGCTTTTTCTCGAGGCCCGCGATGAGGCGATCGATCGCCGACTCGAAATCGCGCCGGTCGACTTCCGTCTTGTCGTTGCGCGCCGCGAGCAGCGCCGCCTCGTTCACGAGATTCGCGAGATCGGCGCCGGCGAACCCGGCCGTCCGCTGCGCGATCACCTTCAAGTCCACATCGGGGCCGACCTTTACGCCCTTGACGTGAATCCGCAGAATCGCTTCGCGTCCTTTCACGTCCGGCTTGTCGACGAGCACCTGCCGGTCGAACCGGCCCGGGCGGAGGAGAGCCGGGTCGAGCACTTCCGGCCGGTTCGTCGCGCCCATGATGATGACCCCCTTGCGCGAGTCGAACCCGTCCATTTCCGCGAGCAGCTGATTCAGCGTCTGCTCGCGCTCCTCGTGGCTGCCGAACGGGCTTTGCGAGCGCGCCTTGCCCAGCGCGTCGAGCTCGTCGATGAAGACGATGCACGGCGCCTTCGCCTCGGCCTGCTGGAAGAGATCGCGGATTCGTGCGGCGCCGACGCCGACGAACATCTCGACGAACTCCGACCCGCTCATGCTGAAGAAGGGGACGTGCGCTTCGCCGGCGACGGCGCGCGCGAGCAGCGTCTTGCCGGTCCCCGGCGGCCCGACCAGCAGCACGCCCTTGGGAATCCGGCCGCCCAGGTTCGTGTATTTCTTGGGGTTCTGGAGGAACTCGACGATTTCCTTGAGCTCGTCTTTGGCTTCTTCCACGCCCGCCACGTCCGCGAAGCGCACCTTCACTTCATCGTCGGCGTAGATCTTCGCCTTGCTGCGCGCGAACGACATCACGCCGCCTTCCGCGCCCGACATGCGCCGGAAGAAGAAACCCCAGATGCCGACCAGGAAGAGCAGCGGGATGACCCACCCGAGCAGCTCCGGCAGCCAGCGGTTCATCGCCTCGCCGGTGTACTTCACGCCTTTGGCGTCGAGCTCCTCGGTCAGCTTCGGATCCTCGACGCGCGAGACGGTGAACTGTTTGCTCTGTTTGGCGTCGCCGCCGGCGTCGCCCTTGAGCGTGCCGTGGATCGCCTGATCGCCGATCGAGATCTCCGCGACCCCGCCGTTTCTCACGAGCGACTTGAACTCGGAGTACGGAATCGGCCGGCCCGGAGGCGTCATGAAGTACGCCTGCGCGATGCCGAGGGCGAGGAGCAGGGCGAGCCCGTACCACAACGGAGACGAGGGGCGCGAGCCGAGCGGGCCCACGCCGCGGCCTGACTCACCCGGCCTGCCAGGCCTACCCGACCTACCTGACCTGCTCATGCCTTTACTGTTTCCTGTTTCGTCAACGTTAACCCGTCCCCGCCGGCGTCCACCACAATGGTATCGCCTTCGAGGAAATCGCCTTCGAGCACCCGCAGCGCGAGCGGATCGAGCACGCGACGCTGAATCGTGCGCTTCAGCGGACGTGCGCCGTAGCTGGGATCATACCCCTCGCGCACGATCTGTTCTTTGGCGGCGTCGGAGAGCGTCAAGTGGATTTTCCGCTCCTCGAGACGCTTCGTCAGCCCGGTAATCTGGATGTCGATAATCCGCTTCATGTGTTCGCGGCCGAGCGCGTGGAAGAAGATGATCTCGTCGATCCGGTTCAGGAACTCCGGCCGGAAGTGATCGCGCAGCGCCTCCATCACCTGGCGGCGCGTCCCGTCATCCACTGTGCCGCCTTCGGCCATCGTGCGCTCGGTGATGAACGCGCTGCCGAGGTTGGACGTCATGATGACGACGGTGTTCTTGAAGTCGACGGTGCGCCCCTTGCCGTCCGTCAGCCGTCCGTCGTCGAGCAGCTGGAGCAGCACGTTCAGCACCTCGGGGTGGGCCTTCTCGATCTCGTCGAACAGCACGACGGCGTACGGCCGGCGGCGCACCGCTTCGGTGAGTTGCCCGGCTTCCTCGTAGCCGACGTATCCCGGAGGCGCGCCGATCATGCGGGAGACCGTGTGCTTTTCCTGGTACTCCGACATGTCGATGCGGATCATCGCCTGCTCGTCGTCGAACATGAACTCGGCGAGGGCGCGTGCGAGCTCCGTCTTGCCGACGCCGGTCGGTCCGAGGAACATGAAGGTGCCCAGCGGCCGGTTGGGATCCTGCAGGCCGGCGCGCGCGCGGCGAATCGCATTCGACACCGCGGTGATCGCTTCGTCCTGGCCGATCACGCGCTGGTGTAGCCGTTCCTCCATGTGGATCAGTTTCTGGACTTCGCCTTCCATCATCCGGCTCACCGGAATGTGCGTCCATTTGCTGACGACATCCGCGATGTCCTCTTCGTCCACTTCCTCTTTCAACATCCGCTGGCTCTTCTGGATCTCGGCCAGCTTGGCCTCGACGATGTGAATCCGCTGCTCGAGTTCCGGCACGCGGCCGTACTGCAGTTCGGACGCCTTCGTGTAGTCGCCGGCGCGCTGGGCGGTCTCGATGTTCCGGCGCAGCGCTTCCTGTTCTTCCTTCAGCGTCCGTGACTGCTGAATCAGATCCTTTTCCTGCTGCCAATGGGCGGCGAGGCGCCCGCGCTCTTCCTTGAGGTCCGCGAGCTCTTGTTCCAGCTTGCCGAGCCGTTCTTTCGACGCCTTGTCGCGCTCTTTCCGCAACGCCTCGCGCTCGATTTCGAGCTGCATGATGCGGCGCTCGAGTTCGTCGAGTTCCGCCGGCATCGAGTCGATTTCCATGCGCAGCTTCGACGCCGCCTCGTCGACGAGGTCGATCGCTTTGTCGGGCAGGAACCGGTCGGGGATGTAGCGGTTCGACAGCACGGCGGCGGCGACGAGCGCGGCGTCCTTGAACGTCACGCCGTGGTGGATCTCGTAGCGCTCGCGCAGGCCGCGCAGAATGCTGATCGTGTCCTCGACCGTCGGCTCGCTGACCAGAACGGTCTGGAACCGGCGTTCGAGCGCAGCATCTTTCTCGATGTACTTGCGATACTCGTCGAGCGTGGTCGCGCCGACCGTGTGCAGCTCGCCGCGCGCCAGCATCGGCTTCAGCATGTTGGAGGCGTCCATCGACCCCTCCGACGCGCCGGCGCCGACGACGGTATGGAGCTCGTCGATGAAGAGGATGATCTGTCCCTGTGAGTCGGTGATTTCCTTGAGGACGGCCTTCAGCCGCTCCTCGAACTCGCCGCGGTACTTCGCGCCGGCGATGAGCGAGCCCATGTCCAGCGCGACGATGCGCTTGTTCTTGAGCCCTTCGGGGACGTCACCGCGATCGATGCGGCTGGCCAGACCCTCGACGATCGCCGTCTTGCCGACGCCGGGTTCGCCGATGAGCACCGGGTTGTTCTTCGTGCGCCGGGAAAGCACCTGGATGACGCGACGGATCTCCTCGTCGCGGCCGATCACCGGATCGAGCTTCTTCTCGCGGGCCATCTTCGTGAGATCGCGGCCGTAGCGCTCGAGCGCTTCGTACGTGCCTTCCGGGTTCTCGTTCGTCACGCGCTGCGATCCGCGCAACGTGGTGAGCGCCTGGAGAATGGCGTCGCGCGTGACGCCGCTCTGTTTCAGGAGCTGCGCGGAGGGGGAGCGTCCGCTTTCGTCCGCCAGCGCGATGAACAGATGCTCGGTGCTGACGAACTCGTCCTTGATACGATCGGCTTCGGCCTGCGCTTTGTCGGTGACCAGCTTGAGACGCGGCGACATCCCCGGCTCGGACCCGCCGAACGCCGCCGGCAGTTTCTTCAAGAGGTCGCGCGCGGCGCGCGCGGACGAGGCGGGGTCCGCGTTCATCTTGCGCAGCAGGTTCGGGACGATGCCTTCGCGCTGCTCGATCAGGGCCACGAGCAGATGCTCCGGCTCCATCTGGGGGTTGTTGGCCTGTCGTGCGAGATCGATTGCGCCGGCGACGGCCTCGCGCGCTTTTTCGGTGTACTTGTTGATGTTCATCGTCAGCGCCCCTACACGGTGGTTTTCT
>Ga0209515_10010077_pt1 | contig 10610 bp, 8 predicted proteins | sample Subgroupgradi54m_FD_187454 | JGI IMG/M metagenome (GOLD analysis project Ga0209515, IMG submission 187454) | Subsurface groundwater microbial communities from S. Glens Falls, New York, USA - GMW60B uncontaminated upgradient, 5.4 m (SPAdes)... ...
CCGTCGGCAGTGCGCGCCCCTCCCCCCGTTCCGGCAGCGCCACGAGCTGGTCGCGACCGTTGAGCGCCGCGTAGTAACTCTCGACGGCGGGGGTGGCACTCCCCAGGATGACGAGTGCATGCGTCAAGCGCGCCCGGGCGCGCGCGACGTCGCGGGCATGGTAGCGCGGGGTGTCTTCCTGCTTGTACGTCGTCTCATGCTCCTCATCAAGGACGATGACGCCGAGCTTGCGCACCGGCGCAAACACCGCCGAACGGGCCCCGATCACCACCTGACACGCCCCGGTCGCAAGACGCTCCCACTCCCTGGCCCGCTGGCGGTCGGTTAGGCGGCTGTGCCACACCGCCACATGATCCCCAAACCGTTCGCGGAACCGGTCAATCGTTTGCGGTGTGAGCGCGATTTCCGGAACGAGGCAAATGGCCCCGCGTCCCTGCTGGCGCGCCAATTCGATCGCGCGCAGGTAAAGCTCCGTCTTTCCCGACGCGGTGATCCCGTGGAGCAGAATGGTGCGGCTGCGCGTGCCCTGCATCGCTTCCGCGATCGTCTCCAAGGCCTTCCGTTGATGGGCGGATAACTCAAACGAGGCCGGTCCGCCGGTCGCAGATACGGCCAGCGCAGAGGGACCGGATGACGTCTGCCCTTTCAGGCGAAGGCCGCTGGGCACCATGGCGGCCAGGGCTTCGCCGAGACTGCAGGCGTAGTATTCGGAAAGCCACGTGGCCAGTGCCCAGCGCTCATCCGTCACCATCGGTGTCGGATCAATGGCCCGCCGGATCGCTTTGAGCTCATGGATCGGGCTCTGGGTGACCAGCCGCGTGACAAACCCGATGCGCTCGCGCGGGCCAAAGGGGGCCACGACGCGCACCCCCGGGCAGACGGCATCTCGCAACGCCGCGGGAATGAGATAGTGGAAGGAACGCTCGAGGGGAAGGTTGAAAACGATTTCAGCGATCATCTGTGTGAGAGAACTGCGCGCTCAGAAGTCAGACGTCAGATGTCAGACATCAGATTACGTTGCAAGCGTTCACCTCTGACTTCTGAACTCCGACCTCTGACTTCTGACACTCTAGACATCACCGGTTTCTAGCAGTTGTTTCACGCGCTTCAAATCTTCCCACGTGAATTTCTTCGCCGGAGGATTGCGTAAGAGATACGCCGGATGAAAGGTTGGAATGACGGGGAACCCTTCATAGTCCCACACCTGCCCGCGCACCTTCGTAATCGCGATGTGCGGCCCGAGCAGCGCCTTGGCCGCGACCGCGCCCAAGACGCAGATCACCTTCGGTTGAATGATGCGCAGCTGCTGGGCGAGAAATGGCAGGCAGGCCTCCACCTCCTCCGGCAGCGGCGTGCGGTTGCCGGGGGGGCGGTCCTTCAGCACATTGCAGATATACACGTCCTCGCGGCGAAAGCCCATGGCGATAATCATCTTCGTCAACAGCTGGCCTGCCGCCCCGACGAACGGTTTGCCCTGCAGGTCTTCATCGCGCCCCGGGGCTTCGCCGACAAAGACCAGCCGCGCGTCCGGTGTGCCGTCGCTGACCACCGCGTGCGTGCGCGTCTTGTAGAGCGGGCATCGGCGGCAGCGCTCCACCTCCTGCGCCAAGCGGCGAAGAGATTCTTCTTTCGACCCAGCCGATGGCTCGTTGACGTGCGGGACGAGCACACGCGCACCTGTGGGCTTGGGACTCGGCACCGCGGTCACACCAAGCGCCTGCAAGCCCTCCACGTGCTGCGTGAGGGCGCGCGCAATTGCGCCACGTTCGTCACGCCGCGGCATGGGACACCAAGGGCTTCACCACCGATTCGACGATCACCTCAGCGGCATGCGGATGGCTCAGGGATGCCGCAGCGTTGCGGAGTGCTTGCATGTGGTTCGGATCTTCAATATAGCGACGCACCGCCTGTGCGGCCTCCTCGGGTCCCCGCGCAATCAGCGCCGCGCCGTGCTCGACCAGGTACCGGGCATTGAACAGTTCCTGGCCGGGAATGGCATGATACAAAATCAGCGGCAGCCCCCGCGCAAGCGCCTCGGTCACCGTCAACCCTCCGGCCTTGGCGACCACCAGGTCGCTGGCCCCCATGAATTCAGGCATCGTGTCCACAAATCCGAACACACGGACCGGCATCCGGCAGGCCTGCGTCTTGCGCGTCAGACGTTCGGCAGCCGCCGCGTTCTCGCCGCAGACCACAACGAGCTGGAGGCGCCCTGGCAGCGCGCCCTCCAACCTGCAGAGCGCATCGACCACCGGCTCAAAGGGTCCCACGGTATTGCCGCCGCTGGTGACAAGAATCGTCTTCCGCGTCGCGTCGAGCCGGAGCGTGCGTTCCACTTCGCGCCGATCCATCACCGCGTCGAATCCCCGGGCGATGGGAATCCCGACCACATGCACCCGCGACGCGGGAAGGCCCCGCTGGCGGCACTCGGCAGCCGTGGCATCCGTGGCCACGACCGTCGCCTCCGCTTCCCTCGTCATCCAAAACTGGTGCGGATGGTAATCCGTGACCACGACCACCAACGGCGCCTTCAGCCATCCGGCGCGCTTGCCGGCTCCGCACACATCCGCGGGAAGAAAGTGCGTCGTCACGACCACATCCGGCGCCTGCTGTTTGAGCCATCGGATGAAGCCGCGCGCCATCATGAGGTTCCAGGCGCGGCGCAAGGGCTTGACCAACGGATAGAACCAGTGTTGGTCCAGCAGTTGGAAGCACGTGCCCCAGATGACGGAGAAATGCCGGACCAGCAGGTAGTACGTGGCCGGATACGCCCGCCGGAATGGCCCGGGCACATGAGCCAGCAGGTCCTCGCAGAGCACCTCATCGTACGGATAGGCCTCGCGCAAGGCTTGCGCAAGCGCTTCGGCGGCTCGACGGTGGCCGGCGCCCGCGGTGACATACAGGACGAGGAGACGGATGGCGGGTGACGAAAGTTAACTCGGCTCTCGTAACGTCCGAAACAGATCGTAATACCCGGAGATCTTCACGCGAAAGGCCAGTAGATTACGGTCGCGCTCCGTGATCTTGATCCGGCGGATGGCATAACGGTCCAGCGCGCGCGAGGACGCGGCGCGGTTGGTGGTGCACGCTGCCAGATACCCGGCCTGCCTCACCACGGCTTGCGCCTGAGGGGTATAGCCGCCGACCGGATAACTGATGAAGTGCACCGGCTTGCCGATCCGGGCCTCAATCGTCTTCTTGGACTCGACCAATTCCTCGGCCAGCCGTTCATCCGGCACCAGCGGGATGTAGCTGTGGTGCATGGTGTGGCTGCCGATGGTCATGCCGTCTTGCGCCATCTCCACGACCTGCTGCCACGTGGCAAATCCTTTCAAGCCGACTTCGCCGGGAGTCACAAACACCGTGGCGGGAAACCCGAAGCGCTTGAGCACCGGCCAGGCGCACCGATGCGTCTCCTCATAGCCGTCATCGAAGGTGATGACGGTGGCCCGGCGCGGAGCGGGTCGCCCCTCATCGAGGCATTTGACGACGTCTTCAAGGCCGAGCACCTGGTAGCGCAGGCGCGCGAGAAACTCAAGCTGGCGCTCAAAGACCTCGACGGAGACCGTCGGCACATGGTCGCCCTTGAACTCGCCCACACGGTGGTAGCCAAGAATCGGCACGTAATAGGCCAATCGACTCATGAGTCTTCGTTGCCTCGGGTGTTAAAGAAAGCCCTCGAACTTGCTCTGTCGAAAACCCCTATTTCCCCTGGCTTCGCGGGGCCTGCCGCTGCGCCACCCCACCCGTCCTCGCCGCGCCGCACTATCGGCGTCGTCGGCTCCGGGCGGCTGGGGGCCTCGGCTCCGCGTCACCCGCGAAACCTTCCCATGTCTACGGTACGACTGAAAAGCTGGTTTTCGACGGAGCACCTCGAACTCATTTCAACACTCCATGCGTCACACCGCGCAGGCGCGAAATCCCGCAACAGCGCAACGCGGAATCATCTTGTCACGGCCGCCGAGCCACCACCAGCACGTACCGCGCGCACGTGTCAGCCTCATCCGCCGGCTCGAGTTCGCGTTGCAGCCACGCACTGCGCTGCTGGTCGGTCAACTGGGAGGGGGCGACGCCGGACAACCATGCGTACCGATCAATAGGATACAACGCCACCCACTCCAAGCCAAGCCCCTTGTACATCTGGCGCAGGATCTGGGCGGTCTGCCAATTGTAGTAGCCCTTCTCCGGAAACGATCCCTCGAAGCGGCCCTCGGTCGCCGTCAGCACAAGGTGCGCGGTCGTGTAGTGACGGTGCCGAAGCGCCTGAAGGAGGAAGTATTGCTGCGGCCGATGCGAGACGCACAGCAGTCCTCCGGGCTTGACCGCCTGGGCGAGGGAGGCCAGCATCGCGCGGTAGCGCTCAACCAAGTAGAGCACCTCCGTGCACACCACCATGTCGTATTGGCGCCAGGCATCCTGCTGCAAGACCTTCAGGATATCACCCTGGATGAAGGAGGCTTCGACGCCCGCCGCCCTCGCGTGTCTGCGCGCGCGCCGCAGCGCAAACCGCGAGGTGTCGATGCCGGTCACCTGGAACCCGGCCTGCGCCAGCGGCACCAGGAGCCGGCCGGCCTGGCATCCGGCATCCAACACCGTGGCGGGGGGATGAATGCCCGCCAAGGCCGCGTGCGCCGTCAGCCGTTCCAGATAGAGCGAAGCGAAGAACGACTCATTCGGATCATCATGCATGTCATAGTAATCCGGATCGTAATCGGCCACCGCCCGAAGCAGCTTCCGCATCACTTTCTGCATGGATGCTCACACCGTCCGTTCGTGGACGAGGAAATTGCCCCCGTGCTTGAGCCGGGGGGTGATCCGCGCGCCGGCCACCGCATACCGCAACCCGCAGGAGCGCAGCAGCCGCGAGAGCCGATTGGGTTTCAGCTGTCCCAGAAAACGAAACCCGCGGCTGACGATGAGGTCGTTGAACACTCGAATATCCTGGTAGCAGGCGTGCTTCGCCAGATGAATGTGTTCGTGGTGGCCGTCCGTATCCGCAAAGGTGGATTTATTGATCAGCCACCCGCCCGGCCGGATCAGGTGGCCGATGTGCGTGATGGTCTCCTCAAGATCGAAGACATGCTCCAAGACATCCCACGTCACCACCGCATCATACGGCTGTGCCGGCCACCCTTCGAGGATGTTGAACATGCGCGGACTGATCCCGTGCCGCGCAAAGCGCCACGCCGCGTAGTTGAAGGTCTTTCCTGCCACGTCCAGATAGTCACACTCCAAGCCTGCTCGCCGTAAGGACAGACATGCGCCTCCGATACCACCCCCGTAATCGAGAATCCGTTTGATGCCCTGGGCCCGACAGGCCCGCGCCAACACTTTGAGCCAAGCCTGTTTGTCATGCGACGCCTCCCAATAGCTCAGTTCATACAGGTAGTGGGGTGTGACTTGGTAGTAGGCCATCACCGCTTCTTCATTGGCAGCGTGTGCCACCCGCTCCTGCTCGGTGAGGCCTTCTGAATCGCAGTACCGCCAGTACTCCTGGGCGATCTGGTCTATGGGACGGCTGCGGTAGGCCACCAAGTCGTTGAAAACCCGTACGGCTGCCCGCGGGTCGATGCCACCCCAATGGTGGTCCTGATCCATGCGGGGGTCGTGACATGTCACGGTGTGCATGCACGTTCTCCTTTAGGAGGTACGGCGCCTATGATAGATCACGACGCGCGGCGCGTCCTGCACGGTGCGAAAGTGGTGCGAGCCCGGGTCCTCTCGATTCTGCCATTGCGTATCCGGGGCATCAAGGTCGATCCGCTCATAGGCCGTTTCGACGCGCCGAAAATAGCCGCCGGTGAAGAAGGCCGGCGGAATCCAATCCCGACGGATGATGATCCAGTCAGGAGAGCTGTCCTGGGCAAATGTCGACGGTGGCTCAACCGTCAAATCGGTATAGAACAACAGCGTGCGCTCATCGTAGGGAATTTTCGCGGTCTGGCCTGGCTTTGCGTGCGCATGAAGATAGGCAATGACCCCGTCCATGGGTCCTTGATACGCATGCGTCATCTCTCCGACCAAGTCCACAAGCGGAATCCGCACGCGGGGCGACTGGAGGGCGTTCGTGAATAGGGCCAGCACAATCAACAGCGCTCCGATCGCATGGCTTTGACGCCAGCAGGACGCAAGCCACCACGCCTCCCCGATCACGAGCAGGGGTACGACCGGGATGAGATAGCGCAGGTGCCGTTGATCCGGAACAAGCAGGAAGGCGACCTGCGCGGCCACAAAGAGCATGAGGAACCACCGGATGCTGCCAGACGGCAGCGGCACTGTCACGGCGGGTTTGCGCCGTTGGGCGAGCAGCCATACCGCCGAACTGACCGCCATGAACGCCAGCGGCACCACATACTTATTCGTCACGCGGATGTAATACTGCAAATGCGCGGCGGCGCGCACCAGCGAGAACGTGCCGACGTACGCCGGACGGTAGGAGAAGACCGCCCAGGGGATCGTCAGCGCCATCACGAGCATCGCCGCAATCGCAAAGGACTTCCGGCTGGAGGCGCTGCCCCACCCCATCTGATGAATAACCAACGCGCCGAACGCCGGAACACACGGGCCAAAACTGGTGTGGAATAAAGCACCCAGCGCGATCGCCAAGAGCACCGCACGACGGGCCGTGGGCCGCTTCATCAACGCGAGGTAACTCAGGCACACGCCCATTAGCAGCGCCGTGGCCAGCGCATAGTAGCGGCACTGGCGCATGTGCAGAAGAAACGGGACCGAACACGTCAGGAGTGCCGGGCTCAGCCGTCTGACCAGGCGATCCGGCGTCAGCCGCCGCGCCAATCGCCACGTGAAGTAGATGCTGACGAGTCCAAAGACCGCGAACGTGGTGCGCGCCGCCGCCGTGGATTCTCCGGCAACGGCAAACACCGCGGCGAGCAGGTAAAACGGCACCCAGGGGCTGTAGATCCACGCGTCATGGGGACCATGAATGTACGGTGGCGGGACTTCGATCTGGCTGCGTCCGTCGCTGGCGCGCGGATAACCGACGCGAAGCGTGTGTCGCGCCAGCAGCGCGGTTTCTGCCTCATCTTGCCACAGCACGCCATTGTCCAGCCGGGCCAACAGCAGAATGCCGGCGATCACGAAGATCCCTCTGATGATCCAATCACCTGCCCCTGACCGGCCCATGCGTAATGGCTAGCGCACGCGCGACGCTGTCGGCTGGCGCACACCCATCGCGGCATCGCAGGCGGCGAGCAGGCGGGCGATCTCAAGCGCCAACTGCGTGCCGAACTGTTGCCGATCGCCCCCGACCAAGCCGTCGAGAAAATAGCTCACCATCTGCTCCATCGGCCGGCGCTGAGTGAGCGCAGGGATGGCGGACCGATCCGGTGTGTTCGAGCGGTCTGCCGCGTACCGGCTGGAAAACGGGATCGATCCGACGGTCAGCGGCACAGCCGCCCTGTCATCCAAAAGATACGAATGCTCATCGGTGATGACGGCGAGTGTTCTGCGCTTGACCGGCGAGATCCGGCTGATCTGAACCCAGGCCGACACCCCGTCGGCAAACTCCAGTCGGAGGCTCGCGGCCTCGGGCGTCCCATCGGGAGCGCGCGGCCCGGCGAGTGTTTCGATGTGTTCAGGCGTCTTGCCCATCAGATCCAGGCACAGGCTCAGGTCATGCGGGCCCCAATCCCACAGCGCCGGCGTATCCGTCCTGAACGGGCCGAATGCCATGCCTTCAGACGCAATGAGCCGTATGCGCTCTTGTGATCGCGCAAGCGCCTGCTTCAGCGCGAGGTAGTACGGATTAAACAACTGCGTATGATCGACGAGTACCGGCACACGCGAAACACGGACGCGCGCGTCGAGCCGCTGGGCGGTCGCCACATCCAAACATAGGGGCTTTTCCACAATACACGGCTTGCCTGCGTCCAGACACGCCTCAAGGATGTCTGCATGCGTCTCCGGTGGAGTCGCGATGATCACCGCATCGCACGGCCCTTCGATCACCCGGCGCCACTCGCGCGCCACTTCCACGGGGTACGGGACGAGCCGCGCATTATCGGGGTGGCTCGTGCACAGGTGGGTCAGCCGGCACCGGTCGCCCAGGGCGAGCAGCGTCTTGATGTACACCTTGCCCCACCGTCCAGCACCGATTAGAGCCACGCGAACCGGCGGGGGCATGACCGTGCTAAATGCGCCCAACGATGCACATGAACATTGAAGGCGCATTTACCCTGAGCGAAGTCGAAGGGTACCCCTCGACGCGCCCCGTGACAGGCGGGGCTTGCTCGGGGTAAATGGAACCACGCCGAATGTTCACGTACAGTTGTGGTTCCATTTAAAATTGGGTGCCGGTGTAGTACTTGACGGCCCAGTCCATAAAACGCTTGAGTCCGGCATCGAGGCTCACCGCCGGTTTATAGTTCAGCTGACGGCCTGCCTTGCTGATGTCCGGACAGCGGCGCTGCGGCTCATCCGCAGGATAGGAATCGGGGTATTCCACGGTCTGCACATCCAGTTGGCGTCCCACGACCTTCTCCAGCACCTTCGCCAGCTCAAGCATCGTGATCTCCGGCACCGGATTGCCGATGTTGTAGGCATGGCCCGGCGTGCCGCTCAACAGCACTTTCATGAAACCGGCCATGGCGTCGGTGATATAGCAGAAGGTCCGCGTCTGCTGCCCGCTCCCATAGACCATCAACGGCTTTTTACCGATCACGCGGCTCGCAAAATTCGGCAGGACCCGGTAGTCGGTTTCCTGCATGCCCGGACCGTAGACATTAAATGGCCGCACCACGGTCGTCGGGACGCCGTAGCGCTCATGGAAAATATTGCAGAGCGTCTCCCCGAGCCGCTTCGATTCGTCATAGCAGGCCCGCGGGCCGACGCACGAGACGTTGCCACGGTAAGACTCGGAGATCGGGACGTGCTTGGGGTCCGGGTCGCCGTAGATTTCGCTCGAACTGAAAAACAAGAACCCTTTTAACGGATGCTTCAGCCCGAACTCGAGCATGCGCTTGGTGCCGACCGTCGCCACCTCCAGCGTTTCCAGCGGGTACTTCCGGTAGTAATAGGGACTGGCGATGCCGGCCGCCTGGATAATGTAGTCCACAGGCTCATCGGTCTCCAACGGCTCGATAATGTTGTGTGGAAGGAATTGAAAGCCATCGCCCCGCATCGGCTCTGCCCCCAACGCCCCGCTGGTGATCAAATTGTCGCAGACGATCACCCGGCAGCACTTGGCGAGCACGTGCTCATTGAGGTAGGCAAAGAGCGCCGTGAAATACCGGCCAAGGAACCCTGCTCCTCCACAGAGCAGGATGGTCCGCCCCGCCAACGGCTTGACCTCGTCGCCAAGGGCCGCCGCAATCTCCTGAATGTCCCGCTCGATGTACGGTTCCATGGGTTAATGCACCTCAACGGTGGGGAGCGGCACGATAAAATGGCCGCCCGCGTCACGGAATGGTTGATGCTTCTTCATGATGGAGTCCGCAAAATTCCAGGCCAGAATCAGCGCGTAGTCGGGCTTTCGTGCGGCATCGTACAGGGACGACGACGGCACGACCGGAATATGGTGGCCGGGGCTGAACAGCCCTTGCTTCAAGGGACTCTCATCAACGATGTACTCCAGGGTGTCGGGACCTAACCCAAAATGAAACATTAAGGTCGTGGCTTTGGCGGGTGCGCCGAATCCGACCACGCGCTTGCCGTCGCGCTTCAGGCGTCCGAGTAGCTGCGTCAACTCTGCCTTGCGCGCCTGGATATTCTGGAAGAACGCCCGGAACGCCTCAGCGCCATGCAACCCCAAGGCGGCCTCCTTGGCGATCAGTTGCTCCACCCCGGGCTGCTTCGGCAGCCGTCCGCCCTTCAGTTTCGCGATGCCGCGCAGCGAGCCCCCGTGCGACTCCACGCGAAGGGCATCAATGAGCTCCATCCCATGCCGGTCGAACAAACCCACAAGCGGTTTGACCGTATGGTAGCTGAGGTGCTCATGGTAGATCGTGTCAAACAGCGTTTTCTCGAAGACATCGAGCAGATAGGACACCTCAAACACAAACACCCCGTCGGGTGCTAGCAGATGCGCAACGCCCTCCACGATCGTATGGAGGTCGTCCGCGTGGGCGAACACGTTGTTGGCAGCAATGAGCGAGGCCTGCCCGCCCTGGGCCAGCAATTTGCGCGCCAGGGCCAGGTCAAAAAACTCCGGCAGCGTTTCAATGCCCCGCCGCGTGGCCTCGGCGGCGATCTGCCGCGCCGGATCGATCCCCAGCACCTGCATGCCCGCCTCCTGGAAGAACCGCAGCAGCGTGCCGTCGTTGCTTCCGATTTCGATCACGCACGAGCCTTTCGGCATGCCGGTCAGACGCAGCATGGCCTCGGCATAGCGGCGGAAATGCTCGACGAAGACCGGCGAGGTGCCGGACACGTAGACGTAGTCGCGAAAGAGTACGTCGGGGTCTACGACATCGAGCAGCTGGACATGGCTGCATCCGTTGCAGATGTAGACGTCGAGCAGGAATCGTTCTTGGGGCTTGCCTTGATCCGCCGCGCTCACGAACGCGTTGGCCAGAGGAGTCTTGCCAAGCGAGATGATCCGCTGAAGATCGCGAGACCCGCAGAGCCGGCAGTCGCGCCGCCGCCGTATCATT
>Ga0209515_10010079_pt1 | contig 10609 bp, 12 predicted proteins | sample Subgroupgradi54m_FD_187454 | JGI IMG/M metagenome (GOLD analysis project Ga0209515, IMG submission 187454) | Subsurface groundwater microbial communities from S. Glens Falls, New York, USA - GMW60B uncontaminated upgradient, 5.4 m (SPAdes)... ...
TTGTGAATATCGCGAATGGTGGTCAAGCTGTGCTTACCTGGAAGCCAGAGCCTGGATTTGCCTCATGTACGGCAAGTGGAGACTGGTCCGGGACCGCGCCATTGCGTTATGTTTTAATTGGGCCCAATAATCAGGTGCGTCGTTATGGTCAATCGAACTTTTCTACTGATGGGGATGGCGTTGATGGCACGCAAACATTTACCAATATTACATCGAACAAAACATATACTCTGACCTGCACAGTACCTACTGATATAGACGGCGTATTCAGAACTAATGCAGAGACTTTGTGGGTTAATGTCTCAGCTTCGCCGGCTACAGTAAGTATTTCAGCAGATAGCACTAATATTCCGTACAATACTGCTACTACTCTGCGTTGGACTTATACAAACGCTACCGCTGGTTCGTGCGCTATTACTCCTCCTGGCACTGTCGGTGGCTATCCAGCTGGCAACGGTTCTGTCTCAACTGGCAATCTTACCACTCCACGCACGTATACTATCAATTGCCAGCCTGCGGGAGCGAATTCGACTGCAAGTGTAGTGGTGCAGGTTCAGCCAGCCCCGCAGTATTCTTTGAATCTTACTAAATTTGGATTTGGCACAGTCTCTAGCGATCCGTCTGGAGTCTCCTGTGGATCATCCTGTTCTCGACAGTCGGTAAACTTTGACAGTGGCACTGTTGTAAATCTGACAATCATGCCATTAGCTAACAGAATCTTTACCGGTTGGGGAGGGGATTGCATAAGTTTCGGTATAAATACTACCTGCAGGTTGACAATAGATGGAGTTAAAAATGTGAACGCCACTTTCTCTCCAGCTCCTAAATTTAGAGAGTTCTAATTCCCAGAATATTCTTATTTAGAGCTGTATAAGTCGGAAATTATTTCAACATGAAATGACCTTGACATCAATGATAATTTAGTGTATACTCACAATTGTTCCGGTTTTGAGTCTGATTATGTCATGCTCATGCTGGAATTTTCTGTTTTAAAGGCAGTTTCGAATAATAAACAGAAAATTAAAATTAAACCAAAGGCTTATATTTCAAATTACAGCATTGAGCTTGCTCATGACGATTGGCGGCCTTGCAAGCGCAAATCTAGGTACAAATCTAAATTTAACATCATTTAAAGCAGAAGCTAGTTCTACACCGGTAGAAGAACTTACCGTAGAAAAATATGTGGAGAAATATTTTTCAGACATCCCAATTCTAAAAGCAGTGGCCAAGTGTGAGTCTCAATTTAGACAAAAAGATAAAAATGGCAATACTCTGCGCGGTGTCGAAAATGTCTTTGACAGGGGAGTAATGCAGATCAATGAGCTTTATCACAAGGATAGCGCAGATGGCTTGGGTTACGATATTATGGAGCTTTCAGGGAACGTAGCTTACGCTAGGCATCTCTTTGAGAAAGAGGGTCTTCGACCATGGTTATCTTCAGCTCCGTGTTGGAAGAAGAGTCAGGCTTATGCAAACTATGTCAATAGGGGAGAACTTGCGATAAGCATGTCCCTAGATAAATAAGTGTCGCACAATATATCTTTCCGACCATGCTTTATCTAAACTTGTTCCCTATCCAAATAAAAGTTTTTGAGATGGGTCCGGAGAAATCGGATAAATACCCTATTACATCCACGTGGAAAAAATATTTGAGCGCGACTAGTGCTACTACTACCAATACTATTTCTCCAATAAAACCCCTTTCATAATTTTCAATTTTCATTTGATTTTAAATTCCTGGTAAATAATTCAGCGGATCAAGATATGCATTTGCTGGCGCTACCGGTATATCTATATTTTTGCAATTGATGCTACTAGTATAGCGCTCCACTCGGACCCCTTCGGTTGCGTAAAGCCCTAAATGCAGATGCGGACCAGTAGCATAACCAGTGGCGCCACTGTATCCAATTATATCGCCAGTACTTACGGTTTGGCCAGCTGAAATCTTTATGAGATCTAAGTGGGCATATAGTGAAGAAAGGCCGTTTATGTGCTTAATAAGAACCCATTGTCCGTATGAATAACAGCCTCTTTGAGAATCGGTATTGCCGATAGCAGTAACCGTGCCATCGAGCGTGGCCAGTACTCTGGTGTCACGACTAGCCCGGAAGTCCACGCCGTTGTGCGTACCCGAAACATACAGCCTCTGCGCATCTACAGTACGACCAAAATATTGAGTGATCTTTATACTGTCGAGCGGCCAGGAAAGGATCCCCGGTCTCTTTGCGGGTAAGTTATTGGTATTTATTTTTATTTTCAATCTTGACTCGAGATCGAACAATTCTTTCTCAAACTTGGCCTCCTCGGCCTGCTTTTGGGCCAAAACTTTCTTATATAAAGATTCTTTATTTTTGGTTTCTATGAGCAAATCATTTTTTTCTTTTTTGTTGTTGGCTAAAATAATATTTTGATCTTTTAAGTCTGTTTTGAGACCGAGAAGCTTCTTCTTTTGTTTCTCTGTTTCGGACTGCTTATTTTCTACAGCCGTTTTGTAAGTCGAGAGCTCCAGCCTGTGCAGTCTGACGTTTTCGTTGAAGCTTGAGGCCTCTTTGTAAGCCTCCAGAGTATCGTTTAGACTCCCCGTACCGAGCATAATTTCGACGAGTGTCGCGTCATCAGTCTCGTTCACTTTGCGCAGGGAGGCTCCGATCGCTTTTTTGCCCAAAATTATTTTATTCTCGGTTGTGGCTATTTCTTTACTAAGTTCATTTAGGGTCAGGTTCACTTTGCTGATATTGGTTTCTGTTTTTTTAATTTCAGTATTTATTTTTTTCTGGTTTATGTCTAAAATCTTGATCGTATTCTGCAAAGTATTAGCTTGCTTGCCGGTTTCGTCTATTTGAGACTGATATTGCTTAATTTCTTCATTTAATTTCTTAATTTGCTCCGCATTAGAGTCGATTTTAGTTTTTATCTCGTCCACGCTTTGCGCGGAAGCAATAGCAAAAGAAAAAAGCAATATAAATATAATAAAACTAATTTTTTTCATGATTTAGCTAAGTAATTCTATTGCTTTTAGAATTCTCTTTTTTGATTCGGAGAGGCCCAAAATATCAATCAGCGTAAAGGGGTCTGGAGATTTTTCTCTTCCCGATAGGGCAGTTCGCAGTGGCCATAAAACATCGCCTTTCCCCTCTTCTTCTGCAAGCCGCATTATTTTTCCTTTGTCGTCCAAAATAGACAAAACTTTTTCTAAATTTTTTTTAGCATCTTCTTTGGACTGCTTTTTCCAAGGCACCATCCCAGGATTAATTTCTGGATCATTAAACAAATAATCAAACTCTCCTGCCGCCATTATTTCTTTCACCTCGCCCCAGCGATGAATTCGGTTTAAAATAATTTTCAGAAATTTGTTAGTAAAATCTTGGTCATTTAGTTTCTCATTTTGAACTTGTAATTTTAAATTTTTTATTTGCGACTCGTGACTTTGTCTTAAGATATGTTGTTTATTAACCCAGAGCATTTTCGTCATATCAAAAATAGCTCCCCCTTTTTGGACGCGAGAAATGTCGAATTCTTCTATAAGTTCATCGAGCGAAAAAATTTCTTTTTCTGTGCCGGGATTCCAGCCAAGCAGAGCCATGTAGTTCAAAATCGCTTCTGGTAAAAAGCCTTGATTCTTATATTCTGTAAGAGAAGTAGCTCCAAATCTCTTCGATAATTTTGATCGATCTGGAGCTAGAATTAGAGGTATATGTGCATAAATAGGTCTCTTTGCCCCGATTGCTTCTTGAATGAGAATTTGGCGTGGAGTGCTAGATAAAATATCCTCCCCTCTTATGACATGGGTGGCACCGGTTTCGTGGTCGTCTACAACAACAGCAAGATGGTATAGAGGTTCTGTAAGACTTTTTGCGATTACAAAATCACCAGATTCTGTGGTGTCAAATTCTACCTTACCTCGAACCAAATCTTCAAAAACTATTTTTTTATTAGGATTTTTAAGTCGAATAACTTCAGTTCGACTCTCCCCTTCTTTCGGCTCTTCTTTAGAGAAGTAAGCAGAACCGTTTTCGATCATTTTTTTAAGATAAGAAATATACACCTCTGTCCGATCTGATTGGCGCATAAATTTATCGTAAGAAAGACCGAGCCACTTTAAACTATCTAAAATATTATCCTCAAATTCTTTCTTAGAACGTTCGTTGTTCGTATCTTCGCTTCTAAAAATAAAAGTTCCTTTGTTTTTTCGCGCAAAAAGAAAATTAAATAGAGCAGTTCGCACGCTTCCAATATGAAAATATCCCGTCGGTGACGGAGCCATCCTCGCTACCACTTTTTCACCATTTTCCACTCCCCTATTTTACCGTGGATGAGAGGGATAAGAAACTATTGACTTAATTATAAAAATAGTTTTAAATTAATGAAGGGAGAAAGAAAATGAATATCTTGGCCAACATCATCATTATTTTGGTAGGCACCTATCTGTTTTACAAAGTCCGCGACCTCTTTTCGTTGTTTTTGGCAATACTCTTGTTTGCGATTGGAGTATCCGGACTTCTTGGTATCCACTGGTAATTAAACAATGGTCCTGCGCAGAAAAGCCCCGCATGGGCGCATTCTGTGCGGGGCTTTTCTTTTTATTTCGTTCTAGAACCTCTTCCGCCCGAGTACGGGCACCTTCTCCTTAGTAAGGAGAAGGAAGAGTGAGCTACTAGATTTTTGCGAGAGTCGATTTTATTTTTGTGAGTACTTTGAATATATCGCTGTCTACCTGATCGTTTGTAAATCTCAGAATCGTATAATCAAGATCTCTAAAAAATTTATCCCTAACCGCATCATTGAGACGAATTTCTCTGGTATTGTGTATTCCCCCATCAATTTCAATAATCAGTTTCTTTTCTAGACAATAAAAATCTAAAATATATCCACTAATACTGTGTTGTCTACGAAATTTATAGCCGATCCTTTTTGCTTGTAAGTGCCACCAGAGAATGCTTTCTTGCCTTGTCTCTCTTCTTCTTAAATCTATTCGTCTACTTTTTAATTTACTAATATTATAAAATTTTGTCATCACGGTTCATGGATTTCCCTCTCCTTACTAAGGAGAGGGGTGGGAGAGGTTCTTATTCCAACTCCTCATGCGAGAGCGCAATTCCCAAAATTTCTTTAGCAATAATCTCATCGGCACCTGGTTTGAAGAAAGCCTTGGCGCTATTTTGCATACGTGTCTTTATTTCCGGACTGTCAATGATTCTTTTTATTTCACTTATCAAAACATGTGGCGTGAGATTACTCTCCTTAATCACTTCTGCCGCGCCACTAGCGGCATAAGCGAAGGCATTCTTCACCTGGTGATCTCCGTTTGAATCCGTAAGAGGAATGATAATCGACGGCTTACCCCAGCTTGCAATTTCAAAAATGGTGGAACCGGCTCGGCTTATGATCAAGTCCGCCGCTCCAGCCGCCATTCTTTCATCCAGGAGAGTGAGATAGCCTTTCGACTTGTACCTCTGTTTTAAAAGAGGATTGTTGAGTAATATTGAGTTTGAGGTTTCTTCGATCACTTTTATATTTCTCTCCCCTGTTTGATGAATCACCTGATAATTTTTGAGCAAATCCGGCAGTGCATCCATGATAGCATTATTTATTTTCTCCGCCCCAGATGATCCTCCGAGAACCAAGATGGTAGGCAGGTTCTCTTCCAGATTCCAATACCGGTGCCCTTCGGAGCCTGCTGGCTCTAAGAGTTCTCTCTGCAAGGGCTGACCGGTTACTGCTGTTTTCTCTTTTTTGAAGTATTCTGTCGCCTGCGGATAAGAAAGAGCCACCCGGTAAGCAAACTTGCCCGCCCATTTGTTCACGCGACCAGGCACCGTATCGGATTCATGAATGATGATCGGTATGCGCAAAATTCTTGCCGCGATAAGTGTCGGGAAACTGCCGAAGCCGCCTTTGCCGAAGACGACATCCGGATAAATATCAAACACATCTATCAGCGCGTTTATAATTCCCCAGGTTGTTTTGAAAAGATCTGTTAAGTTTAAGATGGAAAAGTATCGGCGCATTTTGCCAGCCGAAGTCTTTTTATATTCTATATTGTTATCATAAAGAAGCCCCGGATTGTAGGATGTGGAAGAAAAGTAATACATCGAGGGTTTTATCAGCTTTTTTTCTTTGGATATCCTACCAATCGCTTGCGCTATCGAGATGATTGGATAAAAGTGTCCACCTGTGCCGCCTCCAGTAAAAATTATTTTCATTTTAGGTTCTTTTTGATTTATTCGAAATATTTAAAATAATTCCTGTTTCTACTAGAGTAATAAAAAGCGCCGTACCGCCATGACTAATAAACGGGAGCGGGATACCAGTCAGAGGTAGAAGGCCGATCATGCCTCCGATATTAACGAACATCTGGCATGTGATGATTATAACAATTCCAACCGTCAATAGTCCACCGAACATATCCTTAGATTCTGAAGCAATTTTAAGGCCTCGCAGAGAAAATAAAAGGAAAATCAGTATAAGAATAGTCGCTCCGATAAAGCCAAATTCTTCGGCGGCGACAGCAAAAATAGAATCTCCGATCGGTTCCGGCAAGTAAGAAAATTTCTGAATACTTTTGCCGAAGCCCCTGCCAAACATCTGTCCAGAACCGACCGCGATCAAAGACTGTCTTATTTGATATCCACTCGTAAGAGTATTTTCGCGAGGATTTACAAAAGTCATGATTCTCTCTTTGATATACGGTCTGGTTAAAGCAATACTCACGAGACCCACGATACCGATGAGTCCCACCGCGAGCATGTGCGACCACTTACCGCCGCCAGAGAGATACATCGCCACTCCTGCCACCATGATGACAAGATAAGTGTCGGTATCGGGTTGAGTAAGTAGCACTATTCCTACTATCCCAGACATAATGAGAAATGGCAAAAGCCCTCCCTTGAAACTCTGCATCTTGTCTCGCTTTTTGGAAATCCAAGCGGCCAAATATACAATATATCCAATTTTCAAAAGCTCCGATGGCTGGAAAGAGACAAATCCGAAATCCAGCCAGCGCTTGGCGCCTCCGTGCTGGAAACCAATCGCGGGCACGAATACCATCAGAGTCAAAACAATCGTGGCCAAAAAAATAACAAAAGAATATTTTCGCCAGACATGATAATCAATCTTGGAAAATACTAAACATGCGAGCAAGCCCAAAAATAATCCCAAGAAAAGTTGATTGAATGCCACGCTCGAAAACTTGCCTTGGTTCGATGCGAGGATTCCCAGACTCGCCGAGCTAAATATAAAAAACCCAGCCACCACTAGCATCGCGCTGATTATCAAAAACCATTTATCAATTTTGCCTGACTGGAAATTCATTATCCAATTATAGCAAGTATTATGCCGAGCGTGGCGCAGACGACAGAGATAACCCAATAGCGCATGACCACTTTGTGGGATGGCCAGCCAAGAGCTTCGAAGTGGTGGTGGAGCGGGGCGACGAGAAAGACCTTTTTGCCATTGCGGAATTTTTTGGAGAGAATTTGAATAATATCGGAAGCGACAGTGATAACGAGCGGCAGAGCGATCACTGGAAGCACAATTACTCCATATCCATCACCGAGCGAGTCAGTCATAAAGGCGACGATACCGAGAGTGATCGTGAGCCCCATCATGCCGGTGTCAGACATGTAATAGCGCGCAGGTGGAATATTAAACCAAAGGAAAGCGAGAATAGCGCCGATAATGGTGGTGCAAAGAGCGGCCAGGTCATATTGCTGTTGGTAGAAAGCGATGCCGGCGTAAGCGGCAAACATGGCGGCAAATATTCCTCCAGATAGTCCGTCAATACCGTCTATTATTCCCCCAGCATAAATCGAAATGATTACGGCAACAAAAAACGGAATGAAAAATATTCCTAAATAGATCGGTGGGAAAATAGCAGGCATACCGAGCGTATTGACATCAAGTTTGAAATAAAACCAAAGCGCGCAAAGAAAAGCTATGCCGCCTACAGTCAAAAGTCTTTTTGAAAGAGAAAGTCCGCCACCGACGTATCCGCCTTCTGGGATTTCGCGAGTAACCAGATAATCGTCTATCAAGCCTACAAGCGCGCCTATAATCAAAGTGGCTAAAGGAATCCAAGTTTGATTTCTGGAAAGAAAATCTAGCTTCAGAAAAGTTTCTCCACCGACAATTCTTGCCAGAGCCCAAATACCGACGCAGGTAAAGAGAGTCGAACCCCAAACGACGATCCCGCCCATACGCGGAGTCTTTTTCTCCTCGTCTTTGTGCAGGGAAGCAGAAATGGTCGCTTCCCTACCGTCGATAGTTCGAAAAACGCTCTTTTTCTTCCACATTTTATGCTTGTAGAGAAAATTTGTGAGAGGCGGCGTAATCAAAACTCCCAGAACGAAAGCGGTTACAGTCGGCAGAAAAATTTTTACGATATCAATAATCATTTTTTATGTAAGCCTCTGTGGCCCCGATAAGCTTCAAGACATCATCAAACCGGCCACTCTGGGTCGAGCCGAGCACCGATATTATAACAGGTTCTCCGAGGCCAGCGTCATAAGCGACGACTAGATTGCCACCAGCAAGATCTGTGAAGCCGGTTTTTGAAGCTAAAAGACTCGGGATTTGATTGACAGAAATATTGGTGTTTAATGCCGGATAGATAGCTCCTGCCTGATCCTTTATGGAAAGTGCCGGATATTTGGTAGCCTCAAGAAGATGGGGATGGTGCGTAATTATATATTTAAAAAGCAAGGCCATATCTCTCGCAGATCCATAAGCCCCAACTCTTTCTGGACTTTCATCCAAGCCATGCTCGTTAATAAATTTGCTGTTGGTAAGCCCGATTTTTTTGGAGAGAGCGTTCATTTTGGCAATAAAAGTTTTTTTATCTGTATTTTCTAGTGAAGCTATGGCAGATGCGCCGCTGTTAGATGAGACAAGCAGAGTGTAATCAATTAAATTTTTTAAACTCCAAGTAGAACTAGCGAAGGATACTGTTTTTGTTGATGAGGCAAGTTCTGTGGCAGTCAAAGCGGTCATAATCTTGGTAAGCGAAGCAAGCGGGCGCGGTTCGTCCGCATTTTTTTCATAAATCGCTTTACTCTTTGCCATATCGAAGACGATGGCGCTCTTGCCTGAAATTTTTACTGAATCAAATGGAGAAATCCTAACTGCCGCAGCCTTTTTCTGCACTGCTTGAAAACTTTTTACTACTACCCAAAACGAAAGCACAGAAAAAAGAGCCAGCACTAGAAGAAGCCACGGGAAGATTTTGCTTCTCTTTTCTATACTAAATATATTATTCCACATCTTGTTTCTCTTTGATTTGTTCGATCTCCCCCATTACTTTCTCAAATTCAGGTAGTTTATCTACCGATTCTATCCCAAGATGCGCTAGAAGCGAGGATGTAGGTTTGTAGAGATAAGTCCGACCATCTTTTTCATTTTCAATTCTCTGCACCAAGCCTCTCATCATTAGACTGCGCAAAATAAAATTGGAATTGACCCCTCTTATATAATCTATTTCTCTTCTTGTCGCCGAACCTCTGTACAATACTATAGAAAGAGTTTCCAATCCAGCTTTGCCAATATCTTTGGACAACTCTTCTTTTATCAGCTTTTCTATTAAATCAGAAGCCTCACTTGAAGTAGCAATGGAAACCTCTTCCCCATTTTCTACAAGCACCAAACCTCGATTTTTTAGATTTTCTTTTAATTTTAAGACTGCTTCAGAAATTTTGCCTTCAGAAATTTCTAGCATTTTAGAGAGAGCTCTGATTTCGAGTGGCTCGTTTTTGTAAAACAGGATGGCTTCTATTTTGGATTCTAAGGTCATTAGTATTTCGGTACGCTTAGAGTTTCTGATTCAATACTGATATCGTCAAAGTGCTTTTCCTGATTGATCCTCACGATCCCTTGCTTCGCAAGTTCGAGTATGGCAAGGAAAGAAACTATCATGTGAATTTTATCGCCGTTAGAAAAATCTTTAAAGGAAAGCTTCAAAGTTTTCTCTACTCTGGATTTTAAATTATCTATCATCTCTTCGAGGCTGATCGTCTTTTTGACGCTTACTTTCGGCAACATTTCTTCCTTTGGAGCATTATTTAACGCGCTCTGTACTGCTGTAAAAATAGATTCGGGGGTAATTTCTGGGCTCGGCGAAAATATAACGCGCCTTTCTTTGCATACTTGCGCAAAATAAAGAGGTTTTTTGCCAAAAATATCTTTTATAAGTAAACCTACTTCTTTGAACTTTTTATAGAGGGCCAGCCTTTCTTCCAAATTTTCGATATTCCCTTTCTCTTCTTCCGTCAGTTCCAAATTTGGCAGAAGAGATTTTGATTTTATTAGAAGCAAAGTGGAAGCGATCAAAATAAAATCGGCCGAATCCGCCATCGGAAAGTCCTCTTGCATTTTCACATGTTCAATAAACGCATCTGCCACTTCTGCCAAAGATACATCATTGATATGCATTTTTCTTTTCTCAATGAGCTCTAGTAGGGTCTCCAATGGCCCCTGGAACTCCCCCACCTTTATTTGAAAGTCTGTTTCCATCAGTTTGACTAATTTAAGATTATGTATAATATTACCCCGGAGGAGCACTTATGTCCAAACTTATCGCGCTATCTGTTTTAACCCTTGGCTTTCTTCTCGAAGGCCA
>Ga0209515_10010080_pt1 | contig 10609 bp, 13 predicted proteins | sample Subgroupgradi54m_FD_187454 | JGI IMG/M metagenome (GOLD analysis project Ga0209515, IMG submission 187454) | Subsurface groundwater microbial communities from S. Glens Falls, New York, USA - GMW60B uncontaminated upgradient, 5.4 m (SPAdes)... ...
GACTGGATTCGAACCAGTGGCCTACAGCTTCGGAGACTGTCGCTCTATCCAGCTGAGCTACGGGCGCACGTTTCAGAAGGTTATCATGACGCGAATGCGATTCTCCATAGCGGTTCTGGCAGCGGTCGCACCACGAGAGAGAGTTGGATGGATGCGAGAAGAGGAAGTCGGAAGTCTGAAGTCTGAGGAAATCCGAAATCTGCAGGCTGAAATCTGCAACGTGTTGGTGCGCCCGGAGGGACTTGAACCCCCGGCCTACAGGTTCGAAGCCTGCCGCTCTATCCAGCTGAGCTACGGGCGCCTTCAGGAGAGGGACCATTCTACCGCGCGTGAGCCTGCCGAGCGCTATGGTAGAATCGGCCTTTTCCTCGGCGTGATTTCCCTGCGCCGAGCAGCCAAGCACTTCCCTTCGGGCCGGTAGCTCAATTGGCAGAGCAGCAGACTCTTAATCTGCGGGTTGTGGGTTCGATTCCCACCCGGCTCACCAAACCTTCTTCAGCGCTCTGAGGAGGGCGCCAAGTAGTTGAAGAACGGTGCGGTTGCGGCGGTTCGATTGAATCGATTTCCATCAAACGCGACGCCATCAGGGAAGAACAGCTGCCGCAGCCGCTGCTTCTGATTCAGTGACGCTTGCGCCCACAGGTCCGAGGCGCGTGACCAACGTCTCCTGTTCAGTCGACCGGAATGTCGACCGCGGCGAAGCTGCCGGACGTCGCTGCAGCTACAGCCTCAGCAATCGCAGGAAGCCTGTGCTTGATCAGCCTCCATCGACCCTTGCCAAGGACAATGATGGCGATCTTTCGACCAGTCAGATTCTGCTGGTCTCGGATGTTTCGATCAGTCGTGAGGAACAGATCGAATCCAGCGGCTTCTGCAGCGTCCAACAATTCGCCATTTCGAAGGGTATCCCAGCCGTGCGAACGGGCCTCTTCGACGGTGTGCCCCGTCAGCGCGCCCGCGACACCTCTCGGCGTGCCGTTGTCGAAGGGGATTCGCATCAGCGCCCAGGCACGGGCGCGTCGAGGCTGCGGGCAGCGAACCCGAGCACGGCCTTGACCTGCTCCCGCGTAACCGGGAACTGTTCCAATACCTCGTCAACGGTCATGCCGTCTTCCAGGTTTTCGAAGACGATCGCCACGGGCGTGCGTGTGCCCTTAAACACCCAGGCTCCGCTGACCTTACCCGGGATGCTCTCCACAGCCGGACATTGGGACCAATCGAGCGAGGCCATTGGCGTCTCCTTCCGGCTTTCAGCTTACGGGATCTCAGCCGCGCCGTCACGCGGCGGCCCGGCAACCTTTCGGGCCGTCTGGATGCCGCAGCCGGCGGCCATTTGGTTCCACCTGCGAAGGTACCCGCCGGAACCATTCACGACAACAGTATCGATCAGGACGATCTAGCCGATGAAGGAAACGCGTGAACCTTTCCATCCTCTGGCGACACCATCTGAATGACCCACACGTCGTCGCTGCCGGCCAAGTGCATCAAGTGCAGGTCCAATAGCCGTTGAATCCGCTGGACCCATTCGGCGACGGTGCGACCGAAGCTGATGTGACGAGCGTCGGGCGAAAACGGATTCCACACGTGGAGCACTTTGTTGCACGTATCGTATAGGTCCACGAACTCTTCCGGTGTCAGGTATCCATCCTCAACTCGGTCCAAATGCTACACGCCAGCCGTCGCGGAGTGGCCAAACCGCATAGGTGTCGGATAGAAGTGCGGATTCACTTTTTCGAGTGCACGCAGTAGATCCTTCGAGCGGTGATGTTTTTCGAAGTTGGCGTGGACGTTCGCGTACGCGGGCTTGTTTGCGCATAGCGAGCCAAAGGCGAAACCGCTATCTCGCGCGTGCGATTGAGATGGACGTCGCGGCGAAGCCGTCATCAGCATTCGTTTTCGTGAAGCTCTGCAAGCTTATTTTCGTGGGCTTCATTCAGATGAAGCACGCAGACGAGTGGATCAATACACGGGTAGACACGACGGGTGTCGTCCGACCGGGTGACTTCGGACTTCCCACCGCATTCGGGACCTTCCTGGCTGACCGTGCGAGACGCATGGCCGAGCTGCAGGCGTAGATCTCGAAAAAGCAAAAGGCCAAAATTGAGGCAAGCATGATGGCGGACGTTGAACGCACCGCAAATTCCGCGAGCTTTGAAGCCATGAGACACGACGTCGCCATGTTTGCGCAAGATGCATTCGACGACGAACCGAAGAAGTAGCGCGCCGTGCGAGCGGAGAAGACTCGACGCGGTTGGCGATTCGGTCTGATCGACCGCCGGTCTATTGCCTTCGCCTCGATCGTGGCGAACGACCGTCGCCATCGCGGCGGACAAACAGGTCCGAGCCGGATGGGACCTTGACGCCGTTCTCTCGATCGGAATGCTGTTGCATCGTACAGCGACGTGGCCACGAAGCGTAATCGATGGTGGACCGCCGGATTCTTGATCTCGGTCCGCGCGTGCACGAAGGCAGGGTTCGTCTTCATCGTAGCGCCGCGCCGCGTCCGATCAACCTCGACGGTGGTAAAATCACAGCATGAAGCAGAGAACGGTCAGGATGTTCGGCGGCACCATCGTCATCGCGCTTGCCGCCGAGATCGCTCCGCACTTCGATCTGATCGAGCCGTGCGTCGCGGAGATGATTAGCTTCTGCCCGGCGAGCGACCGCGTTCTCGACCGGACGCTCGATCACACGCCGGAGAAGCAGACGACACGTTCGGCGGTGAAATCAGCGGCTGGATCGCGAGCGGTGCCGTCAATTCGGTGGTCCCGAGTTCGAGCACGAATCCGATCCGGTTCATCCCGGCTGGCGAGTTCTACTTCGGACGCTAGCTTGTGTATGAGCGCCAGCCGACCGCGGCACGTTGCCCTTCCCGCGACGGGCTTTCGCGGTGAGGGCGGCCAAGCGCCGATCGTTTGCGATCGTCATTTGTCTGTCGGATCAGGACACAGGTGTTCGTCGTAACGCCGTGGGAACATTCCGGCATCCAGTTTCAGAGCGGCGTACGCATTGTGAAACACCCGAAGTCGCGGTACCGAGAGATCGAAATCGATCTCGGGATGTTCAGCCTTGAACCGCTGGATCAGCTCGGACGCCTCCACTGCGGACTCAACTGTCGGCATTCCCTTCGCGCGTGACTGCTCGGCGTGCCGCTGCACCACCTCTTCGATGAGATGCCAGTTCGGTTTCACCCGATCGAGGACCGCCGCTGCACTGATCGTCGTGTTCTGTTGTGGTCGAAGCTTTGCCTTTTTCCGATCGAAGCGAGTCTCGGTCGAGCGTGATTCGCGCGACGCACATGCCGATTTGTTCGACAAACTATAAGTTACCGTACATGGCACCCGCAACGATCACCTCGTTCAAGTGCACGAAGAAACCCGGATTGTGCAGGACGACCATGGCAAGAAACCGATTCTTGGACTCGAATGCGCCTCCACGAGCCTCGCCAATGGGAATCTCCGCGATGTGCCTATCCAGATCTCCTTCGCCAAAATCCTCAACCTCGCACAAAACGTCCTGAATTCCATGGACAAGGAAGTCCGGTGCCTTGCGCCCGATACCAGGCTCGTACTCGATCTGGTCAGGGCGAATACCGATACTCGGGCGCGCAATTGCGGAGAAGCTCCGCGAGCGTGCGGCGGAAGTGACACCTGAGGATTTCGGGTGGTCGCGGGAAGCCTTCGACAATCTGACCGACTTCGAGAAAAACGAGCTGGTTCAGGACTGGGGCATCGGACTCGAGGTCGAAGCTGAACTGACGTACAACCCGGTCGCGCTTCGGGCTGCTGAGGTCTGGGACGTTGCGGGCGGCATTTCGGACAGCTTCCGATTCTTGACGTTTCCAGAAATACCTGACGAGGCCAGCATCGAAACGCGAATTCGCATGATTCGTAACGCGCTGTACGAAGGCATTCTCTTTCGCTCAAGACGCGCGATTGTGGCGAGATTCCCGTGAAGGTCATGTTGCCGAAGTTTGACAATGGCGGATTCATGGTGATCGGAATCCTCGAAGACATCGCGCGAATCATCGCCTATTCGAGATACAAGCGATTGCGAGCTCAAAACGCACGGCGAGCGTCGTGAGCGCTTGGCCGCGTGCCTAGGCCGCCTGTTTCAGGGCGTCGAGTCGCCGGAGAAAATCGCCGATGAGGTTCCAACTGGCGAACGTTGGGCTCACCACGTCTCGCAACGCTCGACGTGGCGTTCGCCCGGCAATTCTCAGGCGCGGGGTCGGCCTGCGGCCTCGCCAACGTGGACGATTCCGTCCCGGCTGACCAGATCTCGCCCTCACGCAGTCAATGACTCACGGTCCTCGAAACTCAAACCCCAAACGGCATTCGAACCGCGCTACCGACCGTGCGACCGATCACCGAACGTTCTCGACCAGCATCAGATCATCGACGGCCGAGTCGCGCCGGGCATAGAGAATGGTTCGACCATCCGGAGACGCCGCAAAGCCGGCGATTTCGGCGGCGTCGCCGAGATCGCGAGCGATCGTCACGGACCGGCCGCTGGCAAAGTCGAAAAATTGAATCGTGGCTTTCGTCGACGGCTGATCGATGTAGTAGATCCCCCGTTCGACCACTCCAAGCGAGCCATTCAGAACGCCTTCCAGCACCTTGACAGCCGGCCCTCCTGCGGTTGGCATGCGCCACAACGGCGTCCGCGCGCCGACCGCTGGCGTCGCGGTGAAGTACAGGTAGGCCCCGTCCGCGGACTCTTGAGACAGCCATCCGCCGTCTGTCGTCACCTGCACCGGCTCTCCACCCGACACCGGAATTTTCCACACCTGATAGTCGCCGCTCCGGGTCGAGCTGAAATAGATCCATTTTCCATCGCGCGAAAAGTTTGGGGCGTGCTCCATCGCTGAATGCGACGTGATGTTTCGTGGTTTGCCGCCGGCGGAGGGGACGATGAAAATGTCGAACTGTCCGTCCGCATCGGACGCGAACACAATCAACCGGCCATCGGGAGACCAGTGCGGAACACCCGTCCCAGTCGGCGCCCTCAGAGACGACATTTGTACAGGGTTGGCGCCATCGAGATCCGAAGTCCAGATCTCCCACGCTCCCGAACGCGTGCTGGTAAAGGCCACCCTGCGGCCATCGGGAGAGAGCTGTGGATGCATATCCTCCTTCGTCGAAGCGATGGCGACGACAGGCGGAGACGAAGCGGCGACGCCAGGGGCGGCGGTGTTGATGCGCCAAATGTTGTGGTCGGTGAAGCTGCGAACATAAACCAGGCGCGCCGCTCTCCCGGGTTGCGGGCGCGAGAACGCCGGCATGACACCATCCTCACCGACGAACGGCAGGAGTGCGGGCGCGACGTCGCCAGTGGCAGGGAGCCTCCACAGACCTGCACCACCGGCAACCGCAGCAGTCGAAACGAGGATCTCTTTGCCATTGGGCAGCCACGTGGCGTTGTCCGGCTTCAGACCCGGAGTCGTCACATGTCTGGCCTCACCAGCGGCGGTCATGTCGCGTCGCAGTCGAAGCACGTGCAGTTCCCCTGAAGCCCAGGTCGTCCTACGGAGAAACAGCAACGATTCACCGTCCGGAGAGACAGACGGGTTCGTATCGGCGAGAATTGGAGGCTGCGGTTTCGTCAACTGCCTCTTGTCGCCGGTGTCCAGTGCGATCGCAAACAACGCATCCGGCTTCCCTTCGCCGACCGTGTCTGTGACGATGACGCATGTGCTGTCCGGACACCACGCCAGGTACACAGGGTTGACGGTGACCTCCTGGACGCGGACGTCCGTCAATTTTCGTTCCGGTCCTCCCAACGGAGGGACCAGGCGCACTTCACGATCGCTTCGAGCCAGGGGCGTTGCGGGGTCGCCACGCAGAAACGCGATCCAGCGCCCGTCGGGCGACCAGACCGGGTTATAGTCGCTCCGCGGATCGGATGTCAGCCGCAACGGCGAGCCGGCGCCGATTTGTTGCAGGTAGATGTCGGTGTTGTCCTGCCTCGGTCCTGTCCAGGTGAACGCGACGTAGTTGCCATCGGGAGAAAGGGATGGATAGAGTTCCTTCCCCGGAAACGTGGTGAGTGCGTGAGCCCGAAGCGGCCCCGCCTGTTCGGCGGAACGCCACATCTGCCATCCGACGTAGCTCGCCACCAGCACAATCGGCAACAACGGCGCCCATGCCCAGCGCCACCGCGACGGCGCATGGATCACCCGCGGTGCTACGCGGCTGGAAGGGGTGTCCGCCTCGAGGTCCTCGAGCGCGACTTTCAGATCAGCCATCGTCTGATAACGCCGACCCGGATCCTTTCGCAAGCAACGGAGAATGGTCTTGTCGAGCTCCGGCGGGATCGAGGCGTTCATGTCCGCTGGTGGCTTCGGATCGTCATTGAGGATCCTGGTCAGAACCGAGAGCGACGAATCACCGGTGAATGGCCTCTGACCGGTCGTCATCTCGTAGAGCACGGTGCCGAAGCTGAAGATATCCGCGCGTGCATCCAGCTTCCGTCCCTCCGCCTGTTCGGGAGACATGTAGGCAGTCGTGCCCACGAGCGTCCGCTCCTCGGTGAGAGGGGCGGCAAAGGTCGTCGCGTCGGACGAAGCGTCTGAAGATTCGAGGATCTTGGCCAGGCCGAAATCCAGGATCTTGATCCGGCCCTCGTGGGTGATCATCACATTCGACGGCTTCAGATCCCGATGGAGGATGCCGGCGCCGTGCGCGGCGGCCAGAGCGTCGGCAATCTGGACTCCGTAGTGCAGCGCCTGGACGGCACGCATTCCCTTGGAAGGAATTACCTCGGCGAGCGTCTTGCCGTCGATCCACTCCATCACAATGAAGTCCACGCCGGCGTCGGAGCCAATGTCGTGGATCGTGACGATACCCGGGTGGTGCAGGGCGCTTGCCGCTCTGGCTTCCCGAACGAACCGCTGTTTGATCGTGGGATCGTGCAGCTTCTCTGGCGGCAGGATCTTGATGGCCACCAGGCGGTTCAGGCGGGCATCGTGAGCCTTGTAGACCACGCCCATGCCGCCTTGGCCGAGCTTCGATTCAATTCGGTAGTGGTCGAGGGTGCGACCGATCATTGGGAGACAGGCGCTTCGCCCGCGTCGAGTATAGCCTGTCGGTCGACATAATCCCGCTCGAAAGGAAGACGTTGTGGCGATCGGGAGGCCCGCTGCAATGCATCCAGGTCGCGGAGACATTCAGGGTCCGTCTGCTGTCAACAGCCGTCAGCGATCTGGCGAACGCGCAACGCTGACGGCCGCGCGAAGCGTTTCTCGTTGCGTGGAAGTCGGACCGGATTTCAGGAGCCCGTCTGTTTCACGTAATTTGCCACCTGCTCCATGGTCGCAAACCACACCTCGCGTTTCGACTTGATGTAGGTGATCAGCCGATCGAGTTGCACGATGCGCGACCGCCGTCCGCCGACATGCGGATGCTGCGTGAGGATGAACATCGTCCGTTCCTGAAAGGCGAGATCGAATTCGGCCTTGTAGATCTCGAACACCGCATCCGGCGACGGGAGCGAGCCGTTCGCTGTTTCGCCGTAATACACGTAGTCGTTGTCGATCTCGCTGATCGGAAGTTCGATCACACCGCTCGGTTGCCCGTTCGAGACGATCTCGTAGGGTTCATCCGCGGCGAGCAGACTGCTGTCGTACACGAACCCGGCCTTGCGGATCAGATCGAACGTCTGCGGACCGAATCCGGAGCCCGGCGCGCGGACTCCTACCGGACGCTTCCCGGATGCGTTCGTCAGATACGCGATGGATTGGGCGAGCAACCGCTGCTCCTTCGCCGCGTCTCCGATACCCGGCCAGAATTCGTGGACCCATCCGTGGACGCCGATCTCATGACGATGCCGCGCCACGATCGCCGGCACCATCTCCGGGTGGAGCATGACGCCCATCGCGGGAATGAAGAACGTCGCTGGCACTTGGTGCCGATCGAGGAGATCGAGAATCCTCGGCAGGGACGTCGTCGCCCCGTATTCCCCAACCGACAAGGGCACGGGCAGAGGATTCGCTCGTTGCAGCAATTCATTGTCGACGTCGAACGAGAGACAGACGGCAACCCGCGCGCCGTTGGGCCAGGTCTTGGGCGTGAGCTTTCTGCCGACCCTCGCCGTCCCGACCGCCTGCCGAATCTGCTCCTCTGTGGAATCGACGGTGATCGGATTCACGGCGCCCGCAGGCTGCTGGTGTGACGACTGCGCGGGCGGGGCGCTTGGCGAACTGCAACCAGGCAGCAATCCAAGCAGTACGAGCGGGACCGCACACGTGTGTCGCTTGCGTGAAGAATCCATACCGTCTCCCCTCGCTCGCAGCTACTGTACGCGATCGATCCAGCCGTCGCCGATGTACATCCGCGTCGGCCGGCCGGTCTCGTCCACGAAACGCACGACCTCTCCGACCGCGCCGCCGCCCGTGGGCGCGACGAATCGGAAGCGCCCGCCGCCGAGCGGTTCCAGTGTGACCGGGTTGTCCACGTTCGGCGCGTAGGGTGTGATGATCACGAGTTTCTGATTGAGCAGCACGACGTGCGAATCTCCTCCGCGCCCGCGGTAGAGTCCCGCGAAGCGTGCCCACGTTGGGTCCCACGCCACGGTCGCCGGCTTCGACGCCGACGCTTTGGCCACGGCCTGTCCGACCGTGGCCATCAACTGCCGGGCGATGTCGGATGGGTTGGAGTCATTGGTGTTCGTGAGGACGATGACACCCACTTTGTCGTCAAGTTGCATGAGCGTCTGGGTCGTGTTGCCGGGATAGCCGCCGCCATGCCCGACGTACGTCTTGTCCTTGATGCGAGTGATGTCGAAGCCGAGGGCCGTCCCCGACGTCCAGTTCTCCTCCACCGAGCGCACGCGATGCATCTCGCGCAGCGATCCGGTGCTCACAATCTGCGCCCCGCCGCGCGGGCCTCTGCGGAACTGGGCCGAGACGAACGTTGCCATGTCTTCGAGGGTCGACGTCACGCCCGTGGCCGCCGCCATTCCGCGCGCGTCGACGAAGGGAAGCACCTCGCGGGTTCCGTCGGGCATGCGTCGCCCGTACGGCACGGCGAGCCCCGGCACGTTCTTGTCCACGCTGGAGGCGAGCATACCTAAGGGCTTGAAGATGTTGCGATCGACATAGTCGCCCCACCGCGCGCCGCTGACTTGCTCGATGATCATCCCCGCGACGGCGTAGGCCAGGTTGGAATATTTCCACCGTACCGACGGCGCGAACGCGGCCTGCCGATCGGCGTAGAGGTGACGGAGCTCGTCGGCCGTCGGGAACTCGAACGAGGTCCAATGGTCTCCGGCCTCGCGCTGCAGGCCCGAGCTGTGTGAGAGGAGCTGCTCGATGGTGATCGGGCCGTCGTCGTCTCCGGCGGGTTTGGCCTTGAACCACGTGAGGTACTTCGCGACCGGATCGTCGAGGCGCAGCTTGCCCTCTTCACGCAGCTGCATGATGGCGATGGCGGTGAACAGCTTGCTGTGCGAGGCCATGCGGAACTTCGTGGCCGGTGTCATCGGCAGCTTCGCGTTGATATCGGCGAAACCGAAGCCCGTGCCCCAGACGAGATCCTGATCGTTCACGACACCGACCACGATCCCCGGGAGCCCTCGATACGCAATCTGTCCTTCCAGCCACGCGGAAAACAGCCGCTCGGCGCCGAGAACGTCGGGGTCACCAGCAACCCCGGCGCGAGCGACGGCCGGCTGTCCCGCCGGCGCGGACGCGCCAGGAATGGCCGCGGCGATTGTGCAGGCGGCGATGACGGCGATACCGATCGCCAGAGGTGTACGTGGTAGTCGGAGCAGATGATACATGGACCCTCCAGTACGTTTGGAATCGAAGCACGCGCAAGCGTCGCGCAAGCTGCCGACGACGTCAAGGTGACGAGGGCTTGGTGTCACGAGGGCTTGGCCGTATGGAATGGCTACCGCGCCTCGTCCCGGATGGGTCGGGGATGGGACTCTTAATCTGCAGGTTGTGGGTTCGATTCCCACCCGGCTCACAACTCGCTCTTGAGAGGCTCATCGCTCACTCCAAGACAATGCTGCGAAGCGTGACAAGGGAGGTCCAAGCGCACTCCGGACTTGCTCGATTGGACCCCGAGACGGGCGTATACTTTCGACTTCGGGTATGCGATTTCCTCTTAGGCTCATTTGCGAAGGAGAGACCGATGGGTTCGAAACGCTTTAATCGGCGGGAACTCCTGAAGAGCGGCGCCACGTTCGCCGGTGGTTTCACCCTGGGAGCCGCGGCACCCGCGCTCGGCCAGGAACCAATGACACATGCCTCCCCGCCCATGATCAAGGGCGACAACGATGGTCAAATCGCCTACGGCGATCGCTCTACGCATGTGAAGTCGGTCCGCATCCCCCACGGCGGCCGGCCGTCGCCTGATAACTTCGGGCTTACGTTTCATGTGGCATCGCCGCTTCAGGACTCCGTCGGGGTGATCACGCCATCCTCGCTCCACTACTTCGCGACGACTCGTGGATCCTTCCTCCCGGACATCGATCCGCAGGAGCATCGCTTCATGATCCACGGCCTGGTCGACCGTCCGCTGACCTTCACCATGGAGGACTTGAAGCGCCTCCCGTCCGTCACCCGCCTTCATTTCATCGAGTGCGCAGGGAATCGATCGTCGCG
>Ga0209515_10010082_pt1 | contig 10607 bp, 12 predicted proteins | sample Subgroupgradi54m_FD_187454 | JGI IMG/M metagenome (GOLD analysis project Ga0209515, IMG submission 187454) | Subsurface groundwater microbial communities from S. Glens Falls, New York, USA - GMW60B uncontaminated upgradient, 5.4 m (SPAdes)... ...
GTTATGGGATCGAAGCGTTCTGCTACTGGCATTACTGGTTTGGAAACGGCAAACAACTGCTGGAAAAACCGTTCAACGAAGTTCTCCGCTCGGGGCAGCCCGAGTTCCCGTTCTGTCTCGGCTGGGCAAACCACTCCTGGACCCAGGGAGAAAAGGACCCCGAAAATATACTGATAAACCAAACTTATCCCGGCATCGAGGACCACATCCGCCATTTCCACGCGCTCGAAAAAGCCTTCCATGACAAGCGCTATCTCCGGGTCGACGGCAAACCGCTTCTGTTTATTTTTGTCCCTGACGGAATTCCGCGCGTCGAGAAGTTCCTCGCCTGCTGGAACGATCTCGCGCGCAAAAGCGGCCTGCCGGGGATCTATTTCATCGCGCATCTCAACCGGGGCAATTTAAGGGCAGAGATGTTTATCGGCAAGGGCTTTGACGCCGCTACCACGAACCTCTCCGTCACAACGCTCAAACTGAGAAATCCGGTCTGGGTCCGCGCATGCGTGAAAGCCGGGCTTCACGTGCCGACGATCTTTCCCTATCGGACCTTCACGAGTGACCCGATTTTCTCCACGCCGCTGCTCCATTACCAGCACGCGATGATCTTCCCGAACTGGGACGATACCCCGCGCCGGAGAGACCGGGGGTTCGTGCTCACGGGCTCCACCCCCGAAGCTTTCCGGCGGCATGTGCGGGAGGTCCTGGCCACCACCACGGTCCAAACCCCGCAACGGCGGCTCATATTCATACGGTCGTGGAACGAATGGGCGGAGGGAAATTACATGGAGCCGGACCAGCGGTACGGCCGGCGTTATTTGGAGGTCCTGCAGGAAGAGGTCCGGAGAGCTTTCCCGTGATCCCCTTCATCCGGCGGTCCCTGAAGCGGGCGCTGCTTTCGGCAGCGCCCGCGCTCGCTCCGGTCTGGATCATGCGTTTGCAGGTCCTCTCTCTGCGGCGGCAATCTTCCCCGGCCCGGCTCAAAGAGGCAGTGCACCTGGCCTGCACGCACCACGTTTTCAATGCGATGCAGAAAGAGAGCGAGATCCTGCGCGTGCTGGAGAGAGTCCGATTGGAAAAGCCAAAAGTTTTCTGCGAGATCGGCGGCCTTTCCGGCGGAACGCTGTTCCTTTTCTGCACCGCGCTACCCGCGGGCGCCCGGGCGCTGTCGGTCGACCTGAAGTACACGCCCAGCCAGCTCGCCGCACAGCCGCTTTTTGCGCGCAGCGGCCAGCAGGTCTCCTGCATGCAGGCCAATTCCCACGCGCCCGAGACACTACAGAGGATCCGGGAATGGCTCGGGGGCCAAAAACTGGATTTCCTGTTCATCGATGGAGACCACACGTACGGCGGCGTCTTGAACGACTTCCGGATGTACGCGCCACTCGTTCGGGAGGGGGGCTCTATCGCGTTCCATGACATCATGCAGGACTTCAAAACCCGCTACGGGAAGGAGACCTGGGCCTGGACCGGCGAAGTCCCCGTCTTCTGGTCCAGACTGAAGCAGGCCTATCCGGACCAAACCACCGAGATCGTTGAGGATTCCGGACAGGACGGTTTAGGGATCGGCCTGCTGCGCTGGGAGGGCCGACTGAAGGACATTCCGACCGCTCCATGAACAAGATCCTCGGAAAAGCGCGGAAAAGGGACGCTTCATTGGGGGACACCTTATCGCCGGAATGCGTCGGGATGAACTGTCCCTTTATGAAGCGTCCCCTTTTATGTACGTCCGCCATGCCTGCCTCCTTTCCCTAACCTGGCCCCTTATGAAGCGTCCCCTCTCGCACAATTCGCTAAGCCGCTTTCTGGACCGCTCGGATGGAGATTCTGTATCCCAATGCCTGCAAAACTCTCCACACGGTCGACAAGCTGCTGAAATCCCCTTCTTCGATCTTGGAAATGTACTGCTGAGTCACCCTGACTTTCTTTGCAAGTTGCCCCTGGCTCATATGATGGTCGGCTCGGTATTTAACGATCAGAGAAGCAATCTTGGCCTTCTCTTCTTCCAGCTCCATCATCGCTCGGAAGCGGGGGTCCCTGCTTTTCTCCCTCAAATGCTCGTCTACGCTTTTCAATCTCACTTTCATGATTTTCACCCTCTCAAATAGAGGCGCCGGCGGTTCGCCGCCAGTTCAATCTCGCTCCTTGGCGTCTTTTGGGTCTTTTTCTTGAAAGCATTCACGAAGATCACTTTGTCTCCATCAAAGAAATACAGCACACGAAAATCCGAGTCCCTTCCGGAGAACCGAAGCTCAAAAACTCCGCCCCCTAAATTCTTGGCATGCGGTTCCACCAATCTCGGCCCAAGATTTTCCAGCATGGAACGTTTATAAACGAATTTACGCTGGGCCGCATCATCCATGCTGTCAATGAATTCCTCAACCGGACCCCGCCACTGCCCGGTCCCGAAGTAAAAACAATGGTACACCGCCAACTCTTCTGTCCCCCTAAGTATACAACTAAATAGTTGTTATTTTCAAGTCCTAGGACATCGCAAAATACAATATCAGAATACAATATTTATGCATATACAGCAAACTTCTCGCACCTATCCCATGATGGCAAGTAACGAGGGGGTTAAAATGGGCGGGCGGGTGGTAGAATCAGGGGATGAATCAAGACTCCGCTCACTCCAGAATATTCAGGTTTCTTGGTCCATTTGCTCTTGGTGTTGTCGTTAAGATGTTTCCATCCACCATTGGTTGGGCAAGATTTTGGTTCCTGCTCGCCTCGATATGGGCAACTCTTGAAATTTGGTCGTATCTAAAAAATAAAGAACCGAGATTAAGGCCAGAAACAATTAATTACTTTGTTTGCTCCGCAGCAATAGTTCTAGCTTCCGCAACATGGCTAATTCCAACGCTTCTTTTCGACACTCCAATTAAAGAGAAGGTTCAACTTTCGGAGAGATATCCAGGTGAGATATTAGGGGGTAGCAATAAAGACAAAAATCTTATCTACAAAAACAGGTCGATTATTAAAACCAAATGGAAGCCAGAGCCGTACAAATTTACACCCATGGTGGAACATGGAAACAGTGGGATTACATTAACGAATTTGGCTTTGTTTATATTTGTTCCAAATACAGTTATTGAATTACCATTTAGAAACTGGCAACCACAGGACGGAAATGAAGAAAACACAAAGGGATTTTCTACTGTTTTAGGAAATTCCTCCCTCGATTCTCCCGGCGGCGTGTTTGAAAGTCTAAATCTTAAATTTCCAAACCCAGGAAAATATCCGATCAGTTATGCATATACAGGAATAGCAATCGGAGGAAAAAACATAATGTCTGGACTTGATGTAACGTATGGGAAATTCATTCTGGAGCTAGATGAATGACCACCGAGAAAGACTTCAAAAAGCTAATTAGGCAGGCCTCCCAGCCCGTGAAATCATGGGGTAAAAGTAAGAAGCCTTCGAGTTCCGCAGGTTATAGCGGTAAGAAAACTCGTCCACGTAAGACTGTAGGTATTTCGGAGAAACCGAAGCGTAAGTCCCGACAATCCCCCTCTTCAAATGGCTAAAGAACCCTTCAACCGTATTGGTGTGAACGTCGCCCCGGACATACTGCCGGATATCGTGCCGGATGCGTCCATGCTTCTTAAATTCTCGCCCGACTCTCTTATAGAGCATGGCTTGGTCAGTCATCAGGTGGGCTTTCGGGTCCACCATCTTGCGAAGCGTTTTGCTGACACCGATGCTCTTGATCTTTCTGCCGCTGACAGCGTAGACCTTCCCTCCCCGTTCAACGAGAGCCACCACCACCGACTTGTTGGACATTTTCTCGTCTTGGCGGCGCGGGCCTCCAATATAGGTTTCGTCGGCCTCTACCACTTTGGTCAGCATCTTTTGCTCTTGCGCCTTAAACAGCTTTCGGATCTGCTTCGCCATGCGCCAAGCCGTCTTGTACGTTACGCCGGTTTGACGCTCAATCTCCTTAGCGGAAACTCCGTTTCTGGAATTGGAGAAAAGGAAAATGGCGAAGAACCAGGATTTAAGCGAAGTATCCGATTTGTGAAAGATCGTACCCGCCAGCGGATGAAGCTGGTATCCGCAGAACTGGCAAGCGTAGCACTTGCGGCCCGACACCTTATAAAAACGGGTTTCTCGTTTGCACTTTCGGTTCGGGCAGACCTTCAAGGAGCCGTAGCGGTTCGTGAATATCTCGCTTAGGCAGGCATCTTCGGTCGGGTACTTCTCGCTGAATTGCTTGATGGTGAACTTTTGCATTGAATCCTCCTGTTCACCATCAATAGTACAGGATTACTTACTTGTTGTCAAGGGATAGTTACCAAACTTCTAGACAAACAAAACGCGGCTACCGCCGCCGTTCTTCCATAACCTGTCCCTTTATGAAGCGTCCCCTCTTATACTCTTACATTAAGCGCTGGCATTCCAGTGATGGGAAGTTCTCTGTATTGGGGTCAACTTGAATACCATGGTTCCTCCTTAGGGGATGGCCTCTGGGCCGACATTTTCACATGTATATAGGCGCGTGAAAATGTTAAGTTCGCTCATTCGATTTCCGTTGGCTCTAGCTTTATCACTCCCCCTAAAGCTGCATTAAGAACTACCGCTTTAACTTTCATGTTCAAAGATAAATTCTTCGCTTGATCGCTAAACTTCAGCTGTGCTTCTTCTAGGGATTCCTTTGGCGCGTCCTTTTTACGATCGTCTTTGTCGCTCCATTGATCGCAATTAAACCAACCCACAAGGTAGATGCCGTATCGGCAATGGACTTCTTGCATATAGCGATCAACCAACTGATCTTTCATAGCGCTATTTAATTCGGAGTTCCAACAACCCTTTGTTTCGATTATGACTGTAATACCATCATATCCATTGCCATGAACATCCTGGATCACAGCATCAATATGGATGTCCGTCCTTTCACCGACCCCTTTGCTTTTGACTCGGCGAATTTCAACCTCTCGGTTAGCCACTACGCCGCGCTCTTTCAAATCTTCGTCTAGATGTCGTTTTATTCTGTCCGAAACTCGTCCTTCATCTTTAGGCCTATCCTTGTCCCACAAATCTTGAACACCTGACGTTTCGCTATGCAGTTTTTCTTCAAATCGACGCAGAGACTCCACGACAACATCGAGCAATTCTTCTCCACTTCTAACCAACCTTTTCTCTCTGCTACTTGTGATAGCGAGAATCTCGCCGGAACTTGGAGGATTCCAACTGCTCTCTCGAACCATTTCTTCCGCGTCCTGTAGTGTCCATTTAAGCCATTGGAGATGCGGCAACTGCTTAGAAATATGCTGGATCGCCTCGCATGCCTCTTCTGTGGATCTTTTTTTCAGATGCTCTAGAACCGCCTCTCTGAAGTACGTGGCCTGTTCCCGAGGACCAACCATATGCGCTCCATCGTGTTGGGGGTCTTGACTATGCGGGTAGTACCGAACGATTAAAACGTACAAATCCGCAAGCTGGCTTTCTGTGAATCGCCTTAAGAAATGCCCCTCTCTTTCGTCGGAGCTGGCGGCGATCCTGGAAATCAACTCCTTTCCAAATTCCTCCTGTTGAATAGCCGGCCAGATTGTCTCCCAGCAGCCTGTCTGGGAATGTGTCATTAATACGTCGGAAGCTACGAGTGCTCGCTCCCACTCTGGGGTTCCCTTTGCAGGCAAAGGGTTCGGTATAAGCGTGCGAGCCCATTCTTCCGCAGATGCAAAATCATGCTCGAGGAGCTCTTCTAGAATACGACCAACGCTTACTGGTTTTAAGTTGCTGTCTCGCACTTTGACAAAAAGGAATTCAGCAAGCTTGGTGTCCCACCAATGCTCAATATCTCTCACAACGAAAACGCCGTTCTCACCTTTATCTTCTTCATCGATTAGAAACGAAAGGAGTTCGAGAACTTCTGTTGGGGCATGATGATATGTTGCTGAAATTAAGTTCTGATGGGCTTCTTCACGATTTCCTTCCCAAGGACCTCCTAAAATAATCGGGGCAAATTTTCCCCATCGCTCCCGAGAAAGTGACTCAAGGAATTCCGGCTCGCGAAGCTGTATCAACCTCAATGCCCTATAAGCAGCAAGGTCAGAATTGTAAAGAGTGTGCGTACCCAACCATTGTTCTTTTTTGGCGATCTCGCCGTGAAGCAGGAGGTTTTTAGCACACTGCACGATTCTGGATTTAGTTTGCAGATCTGCCGCTTCCCATCCGGGAAAAACGGCGACATCTGCATCAAACCCGTTTCGATAATGCGTACTAGTAGGTTCCAGTCCCAGTTCTTCAGTTAACATCCAAAATGCAGTTAATTCTCCCTTCTCGCATCGGGATAACATTTGAGCAACTCTTTCAACAGGAGGAGGCTTAAGCTTTTTCTCTTTCTTGCTAGATTTTTCCCAGCCTTGTTGTTCCTTATACGCTTTTCTCATAGCATCTGCTTCTGGAGAATTAAGCCGTACGGGATTTATAACAGCTGAAAATTGCTTAGCGAGAATAGGCTCAGCGAGGCAAGCTACCAGGATGGAGTCGAGATGACTTGACTCACCAAATCTGAAAAGCCGATCTATTAAACGTACCCATAAATTTTTAGTTTGATCATCAGTAGACTTACGAAGCTGCTCTACTGCCCAAGGTAAATTTTCATGCAAGATTAGCGGTGTTTGTGAATATACGAGCCATATTGAGGCATCTGGTGCTAGTAATTTCGGTATCAATGTTGAAATAAACTGACGACGCTTTTCCACATCACGCGCAATCTTTTGATTTAACTCTTTTTTCTTGCCGGACTCCACCAAAGCATCACGATCACGAAGTCGTTGAACAGCTAGCTCGGAAAAAGGGAGTCCTACCCCTGGAGTTTCTAGATGATCCCAAGCCTTCATCACAATCTCATCAGCCATATCGGCTAAAGAATGCGGTAATTCCCGGTGCTTATATTGCCGTACCCAGTCAAGAGCTATAGGTAGATCAGAAATTTTTAATTCGGATATAAGCTCTTCCCGAAAAAACATTTGGTAGGCGCCAATATGGTTCTTGCGCTGAGGAGGTGCCAGGGCGTCGAAAAGTTTTTTAGCAGTTAGATGGGTAGGCCAAAGAGCTCTTAAAGCACATCCCCGTAAGTTGTCCCATACATCGTTTTCAGACAGAACAAGAAGGGGCTTCATCCTTGCTTTGGTCTTGGAATCTCCAATCTTCTCTACCGCGTAGGCTGCGTCTATCCGTATATCTAGTGATTGAGAGTTATCTAGAGCGATACTCAGGAGATCCTCTTGAAGTCCTGACACATTGCAGGCCTGCGCCGTCTTGATGGCAATTTCCCTGGCTACTGTTTGATCTCCCTTATCGGCGATGTAATGCTTTAGCTGGAACGCCAAGCTGGGGTGGGCAAGTTTCTGATAACTTTTGAGACTTTCTTTTCGGCCTAATAATTTTCCTGCCTTACAGGCTTTCAATAAATTCTCGACTAGTAGCTGACGATCTCCGACTGTGGCTACTACCATTTCCTGCTGCAATAACACTTCTGGCTCAGTTTCAACTATTTTGGTGAATACGTTGGGATTCATAAGAGCCAACCATGCGGAGGTCTGATGCAGCTGGGGGACTAATTTATGCTGAGGATCGCCCGGATGGACAACGATGCTACTAATTTGACGCCAGCTTATATCGTGTTTAAGTAAATACTGAGCGGCCAGAAATTCTGCATAGCTTTGGTGTGCCCAATCTAATCGATTCGAGCCCCGGGATGAAAATAGTCCCGTTCCCAATGCTTCTCTCAAAACAAGTTCATCTATCTGGATAGTTTTCCCATTTACAATTTCAATCCCTCCCGAAAGTTCTCTCAGCGTCGTATCTCCAGGAGGAACATCGCCGCGATCTACGCCGATCCAAATCGCATTCTTTCTAGAAAAAATCGTGACCGCTGCTATACGAGCAGCAATTGCCATACGCTCATCTGCAGTTAATACGCCTGTCTTCCGAGTAGCTTTACGACTCTCGCTATCTTCATCGCAGAGTTGCCTACACCCTCTTGAGTACAATTCGACTTGGCTAGGCGGCATTTGCTCGGATTTAAAGAGGTTGATCAAAAGACGAAGCGTGATTGGTTTGATGGCAAGCGGAACTATTTTTTTATCGTCCAGCTCTTTTAGGAAGTGGGTGGGGTCTAAACCGTTTGCTTTTACAGCTTCTTCAACATCAACCTTTCGAAGCGGTACCAACTCATAAAAACCGATTTCCTCTTTTTTATTCCACAACTGCTGAAGCCCATCTTCAAGAAAGGTTGGCCAGTCAGCTGTTCGACAGGCTATGCGAAGAGAGAGGCGCTGGATAGGACACGTTTTCAGTTTTTCGATCAAGAGAGGCGCCAGCGTTTCTATGCTTAATTGGCATTCGTCCAAGCTGTCTAAAAATAGATGGAGATGAGCGTCGCCTTTAACCCATGAGAGAAAATCTGGATTTTCAAAAATATCTCGAATGAGTCGGACTTCGGTTCCGTAGGAATTTAGATTGAACCAAAGCGATTTCGCTCCGGCTGCCGCGATTTGGCCTTCGATTACTTGTTTTTGCGTTTGAATAGCCCATGTCTTCCCAATGCCGGGCTCTCCCAATAGAACCAGGCACGGGATATTGGCGATGGACTCGAATGGGACTACGTGGGGATTTAGTGTGCGACCCCATTCAGTATCGGGATTCGCCAAATAACCGTCCTCAGAGAAATTCATGCTTTCTGTCCGAGGACACCAAAACCGTTTCCAGTTATAAGTTAAGTTAGACATTCAACGCTCCTAGATGAATATCGTGGAACGGCACTAAAAAACAAAAACCTCCGCCTTTTAGGCAGAGGTTTGATTTGTTTTAACGTGCCGGATTCCCCCTCTTAACGCGGCACTAAATTGTGAAAACAGCTTACTCCTAGGCTGGATGTTTTACAACGCCGATCACTATGTGCCCAGCGATTTAACGCTATTCCAGAACGCTTCTCTATGAGATTCGGGAGTCAGTTCGGATAGATCGCCGCTAGGAGTTGGCGGCAATTCGGAATACGGGTAGTACTGCGTAATGCCGCTTCCTTCTATAGCAGCAACAAAGTCGCCTGATGGGCGGACGGTTCGTCCATCCCAGTTCCCATGAAGAAGGAATCCTGCGGATAACGCCCCGCTGCTATTGGCGATAGCCAAGGGTTGTTGGTCAATCGCCGCGTCTTTCAGATCTGCCCGCAATAAGGACACCATATAAAACTCGTGGGCATTAGAACCCGATCCTATAATGACCACCTTGCGGAGGGCTTATCCATTAATGATTTTGGCAAAGCGATAGGCAATTCGGCCAGTTCGATTACGGCGTAGCTGTTCAGCGGACACCGCTGTTTCAGCTTTTCATACTCCTCTGGCTTGATAGGAAACTTGCTAAATTCCATAAACTCTTTCTGCTCAACTCATAAAGCAGGGTTCGTCAGATACCAAAGTGGCTGCCCTGTTTGGATTCGAACCCATTCCGCAATTCCCCTTCGACAAGCTCAGGGTGAACGGGCGCTGCTATATCGGTATATATCGGTACCATTTCCGGGAGTGCCGGGTTCATCAGATCTTCAGCTTCTTCAGGACGTCTTTCCCCCGGCCCGTTTTCAGGAATTCCTCCCGCCGGTTGGCTGAGGTACGGGTAGGATGCTCTTCCTCAAGAATCACTTTCCAGGGCCGGTGCTTTTCTGTGGGTGGATAGAACCCGGCGTTGTGCCGGTCCAGCCGGTGTGCAACGTCATGCGTCGAGCCGATATACCTCGACCCGTCCTTTATGCTCTCCAGCACGTACACCCAGTAAATCATCCGAATCGAACTTCTTTACCGCTTGCGGAGTTTCTTCGGAGTTTTCTCGGCCAGGATCAAGAGCTGCCACGGCTCCAGGGCCCGGAACTTCGGCCCCCGCTTCTTCTTCATCGTTGTCATTATTGTTGTCGCCATCTCATTCTCCTTGAAGGGTTCACCTTCCAACCTCTAGCCCTGTTTCTTGCTGAGCAACTCCCGCAATTCCTTCATGAACTGGTTGATGTCCTTAAAAGATCTGTAAACTGAGGCGAAGCGGACGTAGGCCACCTCATCGAGCTCGTGGAGGCGGCGCATCACCCGTTCGCCGACTTCGGTGGAAGGCACTTCCCGGTCGAATTCCTTCCGGATATCCCGCTCCACTTCGTCGACCAGTTGTTCCATCCGGTCGGCGGGGACGGGCCGTTTCTCGCAGGCCTTCAATACGCCGCTGAGGATCTTTTTCCGGTCGAAGGGCTCGCGGCGGCCGTCCCTCTTCACCATCAGCAGAGGGGATTCTTCCTGCCGCTCGTAGGTGGTAAACCGGCGCTTGCAGCCGTCGCATTCCCGGCGGCGGCGGATGGCCGCGCCATCAACCGCCTCGCGGGAGTCGATGACTTTCTCTTCGTTATGGCCGCAGAAGGGGCATTTCACGACAGCTTGTGGAGCTCCGGGTAGAGCGGGAAGCGGTCGGTCAACATCTTTACGTCGCGGCCCACCTGCTCCGCCACGGCGGCGTCATTAATGCCGACGAGGACCCGGTCGATGAGAGCGCCGATGGCCTTCATCTCCGGCTCTTTCATGCCGCGGGTGGTGACGGCAGGGGTTCCCAGCCGGATGCCGCCGGCG
>Ga0209515_10010085_pt1 | contig 10606 bp, 10 predicted proteins | sample Subgroupgradi54m_FD_187454 | JGI IMG/M metagenome (GOLD analysis project Ga0209515, IMG submission 187454) | Subsurface groundwater microbial communities from S. Glens Falls, New York, USA - GMW60B uncontaminated upgradient, 5.4 m (SPAdes)... ...
GGAGACCACTGAATTTTAGAAGAAATCTTCGGTATGGACTTCTCATTATTGCTCTCTTAGTTGCGTTGAGTAACACATTGCCAAAACAGGGTGCTGGATTTACTCATTCCATGAGGGATAGTGTGGAGGGCATAGGAACGGAAAGTGGACAGTTGGCAACCCCATCAGCGTCATTGTCTCCGAAGCCATCGATTAGCCCTACTCCCTCACCCAGTCCAACCATTCAACCCACTCCCGCACCCAAGCCGACCTCGACACGTCCATTAAAGAAGGATCAAGACGGAGACAATAATTGAGATTAAATGTTGTTTGACTTACTTCTGTTTTTGTGATACCATTAAAACAATTGAATAAAAGCGTTGATGGGGTAAGGTTGGGACCCCGGAGCTGACCCTAATAAGGTACGGAGCCGAAACCGTAAAAGACAGGAGCGAGTGTCGTAAAAACGGAGCTCGTCATGAATGAGGTTGCCTCACTGACGTCCCGCTTGGCGGGATTTTTTGTAGGCAACAAATGCAAGGTGGCACCGCCTTTTGAAGGCCCTTGTAAATTTCTTCCCGCCATGCGGGAGGGGATTTGCAAGGGCTTTTTTAGTGCGATTTAACGAGTCGTCGAGTTTAATCGCACTTATGGTCAAAACGAAGTTTTGCACCATTGATGCCCGAAGAAAGCGGGTGATTCTATGAACAGTTTGGAAAACAATCAACAAAGTTTAAGCAAAGAAGAACAGGTCCAGGCTATGCAGAAACTGTTTGGTCCATATAGAGACGAGAGAACACGCGAATGTGAACAGCGACAACGGCTTACGGATTTACTAAGTGAAAAATTGCGCGGAGAAGGGAAGAGAGAGGAAGAAATTAGGAGTATGCTTGAATCGCTTGATTTTGATCTCTTTGATGACGGAGAAGGAGGGCTATTAGGGTTATGAAGCATGGATATTTTGGTCAGTTTGGTGGACAGTTTGTGTCGGAATTGTTGTATCCGGCACTTATTGAGTTAGAACGAGCGTTTGAGTCAGCAAAAAACGATCAAGCATTTATTCAGGAGTATGAACGATTGCTCACGGAGTTTGCCGGGAGGCCAACACCGCTGTATTTTGCTCGAAACATGTCTCATGAGATTGGATGTCGGGTGTATTTCAAACGTGAGGACCTGGTTCACGGTGGATCACACAAAATGAACAATGTGCTTGGGCAAGTTCTTCTTGCCAAACGCATGGGCAAAACACGGATTATCACCGAGACAGCGGCCGGTATGCATGGGGTTGCCACGGTCATGGCAGCCAACGCACTTGGACTTACCGCGGAAGTATATATGGGAGTGAAAGATATTGAACGGCAACGCACAAATGCTGAAAAGATTAAACTTCTCGGTGGCATCGTCAGGCCAGTCACCCGAGGACATGGCGTACTCAAAGATGCCGTCTCTGATGCCCTCGTTGACTGGATTCAGACCGTGCAAACAACGCATTATCTGATTGGTTCTGCGGTGGGACCACATCCGTTTCCAACGATCGTTGCCTACTTTCAATCAATTATTGGAAAAGAAATGAAACGACAGATTTTGCAAAAGGAGAGAAGACTTCCGAAAATGATTATTGCCTGTGGAAGTGGGGGAAGTAACGCGATTGGGGCATTTTCAGCGTTTTTGAAAGATCCAGGTGTTGATCTCATTTTTGTTGAAGGTGGTGGGAAAAGTCTAAAAGAGAACCACCATGCAGCAGCGTTTACTGAAGGATCCATTGGAGTATTTCAAGGAACGAAAACATACCTAGTACAAGATCGCTATGGCATGGATAGAAGAACAGAAAGTCGCAGTGCAGGGTTGAACTATCCTGCGCGTGGGCCGCAGCTTGCTTATCTGTATAGCATCGGGAGAATTCACGCAACACATGCATCTGATGTCGACGTGTTGAACATCTATGAACGGGTAGCTAAGCTTGAGGGCATACTTCCTGCTTTTGAAACGTGTCACGCATTAGTAGAACTTTTTAAACGGAAAGGGACATACAAGAAAGACGATGTTGTGATCGTAAATTTTTCTGGAAGGGGAGATAAAGATATGGAAAAAGCGATTGAATATATCGGAGATAAGGAGAATCTATGAACGCTAAACTCATGACACACTTGTATTTTGGTGATCCAACACCGGAGTTTTCGTTAACTTTGGCCAAGACGCTGATTGACGGGGGTGCTGATATGTTGGAGATAGGGATTCCCTATTCTGACCCAGTTTGTGACGGAGAAGTATTTCAGCGGGCCTGTCAGCGTGCACTTGCGCAAGGAATGACGCCTTTTAAAGTTTTTAATGGGATTGAGACCATGAGGAATCATGGTATCAGACAACCCATTTACGTTACCAGTTATTTTGGTCCGGTTTTCAAAATGGGAGTCAAAACATTTATCCGACGAGTAAAGAGTGTAGGAGCACAAGGAGTCATTATTCCTGATCTTCTTTTGGAGGAACAGATGGAGTTATTAAGTGCGGCAGAACAATATGAAATCACTGTCATTCAATTTGCAACTCTCTACTCCTCTCTTGAACGCCTTAGGCAGATAATATTTTCTGCAAAAGATTTTATCTATTGCATCGGGGTGCCAGGGGTTACGGGAGTGCGAGATCAATTGGCAATGCAAACAATTCCACTTCTTAAACGAGTAAAATCCTTGACGCAAATCCCAGCGTTTGTCGGATTTGGCATCAGTACACCAGAACATGTTCGAGCGTTGGTTGCTGCTGGAGCGGATGGAGTGATTGTAGGAAGTGCGATTGGACGGTTGTATGAACGGTATCTGGATCAACCAGAAAGTGCGTTGCCTGAGATTGCAACTTTTACTCATGCATTAAAAACAGCTACAATACAAAAGGAGCATCTATGAAACGCATATTATCTGGTATTACGCCGAGTGGGGATGGGAGTTTGCATATCGGCAACTATTTGGGGGCGGTACGACAATTTATTGAACTCGCGAAAGATCACGAGTGTTTTTTGATGGTTGCGGATTTACATGCGCTCACGACGATTCAAAACAAAGAAATGCTCAAGAGAAATACGGAAACGCTCATTCTTAACGAGCTTGCATTACTGGGAGATCTCAAAAACATTACTTTTTTCCGTCAATCTGATGTGCCGATGCATACGGAACTTCAGTCAATTCTTAATAACGTGACGCCGTTAGGGCTTTTGAAGCGCGCACATGCGTATAAAGATAAATTGCAAAAAGACGTGATGGAGGATGATATTAATGTTGGGCTTTTTAGCTACCCGATGCTTATGGCCGCCGATATCCTTCTGTATAAACCAGATCTCGTGCCGGTAGGGAAGGACCAGAAACAACATGTGGAAATTACCCGAGATATTGCAGAGCGATTTAACAAAACATTTCAAACAAAGACATTCAAGTTGCCCGAGCCGTACATTCCAGAAGAAGTTGCGGTGATTCTGGGCACGGATGGGAAGCGGAAAATGAGTAAATCGTTAGGGAACCTTATTTCCATATTTGATGACGAGACGGTCATTAAGAAGCAGGTTATGGGGACCTATACTGACCCCACACGAGTGCACGCGACGGATCGGGGTCACATTGAAGGAAATATGGTGTTTGTTTATTTGGATTTCTTTGGCGAGGCGGCAACCGTTGCAGATTTGAAAAAGCGCTATCAAGAAGGGAAGGTTGCAGATGTTGAAGTGAAAGAATATCTTTTTGCATCTTTGATGAAGACATTTGCTGCTGCCAGAGAGCGGTATCAAGAATTAAAAGCGCATCCGGAAAAAGTGAAACAGATTCTTGAAGATGGTGCGGCAAAAGCACGAGCAGTTGCATCACCGACCATGGGGGAAGTTCGAGACGCAGTTGGGCTTACAAACAAATATTCCTTCTTTCACTACTCCTGACAGCAATTTCGTGGTATACTTTTGGAGTCATAAAGCTTCGCGGGCGCGTTTAGCGAGAGATATATGGGAGATAAATCACTTTTTAAACCTCATGGCAATGGCAACTCCAAAAAGAAGGGGAAGATGTTTGCGTTTCAATTGAACTTTAACCTCAAAAATATCTTCATCGGGCTCTTTATTGCATTTTTGTTGCTTTCTCTTTTAGGAAGTATTGGCAATCCGACCGCACTTTTGTCTGAAAAGCCGTTATCTACCGTGTTTTCTGATGTCAAAGCCGGCAAAGTAGAAAAAATTGAAGTAGAGGAAGCCAAATTGACCATTTCCTACAAAGATGGCAGTAAATTTGTTTCTCACAAAGAATCGCAGGAGTCGCTGTTTAAATTATTGGAATCGGCAGGGGTGGATCCCAAAGGAGTGGAGATTCGGGTCAAAGACGTGAGCATTGGGCAAATGTGGTTGGGGCTTCTTTCTAATGTGTTGCCGTTAGTTTTGACCGTCGTGTTTTTTCTTTTTATTTTCCGGCAGGCACGCGGTGCCCAGGACAATTTATTTTCTTTTGGGCAAAGTAAAGCGCGGGTATGGAGCAAAGATTTGCCAAAGACTACTTTTGCCGATGTTGCCGGGGTTGATGAAGCCAAAAAAGAGTTGGAGGAAGTCGTGGACTTTTTGAAAAATCCTACCAAATATAAAGCGCTTGGCGCACGTACCCCCAAGGGTGTTATTTTGGTTGGTCCCAGTGGGACGGGAAAGACCTTGCTAGCGAAGGCCATGGCCGGGGAAGCGCATGTGCCATTTTTCAGTATCGCGGGTAGTGAATTTATGGAGATGCTCGTGGGAGTGGGGGCAGCCCGTGTCCGTGATTTATTTGGGCAAGCCAAAAAGAGTGCACCGGCCATTATTTTCATCGATGAAATTGATGCGATTGGCCGCATGCGTTCGGTGGGCATTATGGGTGGGCATGATGAGCGGGAGCAAACCCTCAATCAAATCTTGGTAGAAATGGATGGATTTGAACCCAATACAGCAGTCATGGTGGTTGCGGCTACCAATCGGGGGGATCTCCTTGACTCAGCACTCCTTCGGCCGGGTCGGTTTGATCGCCGCGTGGTTTTGGATCTTCCGGATATGGAAGGACGGAAAGCAATTTTAGCTATTCATGCAAAAGGTAAACCGTTTACCTCTGGTGTTGACTGGGATAAAGTGACCAAGCGCACGGTGGGCTTTTCTGGTGCTGATTTGGAAAACATGCTTAATGAGGCAGCCATTTTGGCGGCCCGAGAGAACAAAAAAGAAATAGACATGAAGGATTTGGAAGAGGCGGCAACGAAAGTGAAACTTGGACCAGAGAAAAAGCGATTGCAAAGTGATTTGGATCGCAAAATGACGGCCTACCATGAAGCAGGGCATGCCGTGGTTACGTTCTTTAGTCCGCATATGGATATGGTGCACCGCATAAGCATTGTTTCTCGCGGCATGGCATTGGGATACACACTCACCCCTCCAGAAAAAGATCGATTGCACGAAACACGGTCCCACCTTGTAGAACAAATTGCTACCATGATGGGCGGACGAGCAGCCGAGCAGCTTATCTTTCACGAAATGACGTCTGGCGCTGCCAATGATATTGATCAAGCTACCCGCATAGCCCGCTATATGGTGATGGAGTTTGGGATGAGTGATTTAGGCCCCATTAACTTTGGTCCGCAGACGGACATAACGGAATGGGGGAAAAGCTACATGGATCAAAATGCCATTTCACCAGACATGCAGGGAGCAATTGATCGAGAAGTCAAAAAGTTTTTGGATGAAGGATATAAACAGGCAGCCATCATTCTCAAAAGAAATCGCAATAAATTAGACGTGGTGGCGCAGGAGTTGGTGAAAAAAGAAACCCTCGAAAGCGAAGAATTCGAACAGCTCATGGGCGGGGCAAAAGAAAAGTCAATTTCATGAATCGCTTGGTTCTCATAGATGGCAATGCTATTTTGCACCGTGCCTATCATGCACTTCCGCCCTTAACTGCTCCCGATGGATCGGTCGTCAATGCGGTCTACGGCTTTACCTCGATGCTTTTTAAACTCTTCATTGATCTTAAGCCCACACACATTGCCGTTGCGTTTGATCGGCCCAAGCCCACATTTCGGAAACAACTCTTTGCTGGTTATCAGGCAAAGCGGCCTGAGATGGACAAGGAGTTGAGTACGCAGATAGTGAAAGTACACGATGTCATTACTTCTTTTGGGATTCCCATGTATGAAGTGGATGGATATGAGGCAGACGATGTGATTGGAACACTTGCCAGACAAGCGGTCAACAAGACTCAAGTAATTATTGTGACCGGTGACCGCGATCTTCTTCAATTGGTGGAAGGTGATCGTATCCTCACGTATATGCCGGTCAAAGGATTATCAGAAGCAAAAATATATGGAGAAAAAGAAGCGCGGGAACGCTTAGGTGTGGAACCTCAGCAAATTCCTGATTACAAAGCTCTTGCGGGGGATCAATCGGATAATTACCCCGGCGTTGCCGGCATTGGGCCCAAAACCGCAAGCCAATTATTGGAAACATTTGGGTCAGTGGAGAAATTGTATCAAGCAATTGCAAAAAAAGATACGCGACTAGAAAAGTTCTCGCAGAATGTTTTAGAAAAACTCGCTCATGGTGCAGAAGACGCTGTGCTTTCCAAAGATCTTGCAACCGTCCGCACCGACGTACCGATTCACATTAATCTTGATGAGGCAAAGATTGATACTTTGGATCGGCCACAGGCACGAAAGGCATTAGAAGACTTCCACTTTTCTTCACTCGTGAAACGACTGGAAAAAATGGGAAAGGAAGAAACAAAGGTTAAAAAATCTTCTTCAAAAAAAACTCAAGCAGAAAAAAACGAGGAGCAATTATCACTGGTATGAAAATCGCTTTGGTTCATGATTATTTACGCGAATATGGGGGAGCGGAGCGGGTGGTGGAGGCAATGCACGAGCTGTGGCCGGAGGCGCCGTTTTATACGGCATTTGTTGATTGGGATTCTTTGGGAAGACATGCCGAGCGTTTTAAGAGTTGGGATATTCGGACCAGTTGGGTGCAGGGAAATCCTTTCGTCAAAAAGTTCATCTCGCCCTTAAGATTTTTAGCACCCAAGATTTGGGAAAGCTTCGATTTATCTGCTTATGACGTGATTATTTCCTCTAGTGGCTGGTTTATGTGCCGCGGGGTCATTGTGAAAAAACCAGCAGTGCACATTTGCTATATTCATCATCCGCCACGCAATCTGTATGGGTACGCCACGGGCAGCGATCTGCAAAAGTATTGGCCGGTACGCGCGTATGCTGCAATTATTAATTTTTTTCTTCGGCATTATGATTTTGAAACGGCACAAAAGGTGGATTATTTTATCGCTAATTCTAAAGAAACGGCGCGGAGAGTAGAGAAATTTTATCGGCGGGAATCAATGGTTATTTATCCACCGATTGAAGTGATAAGCAAGACGAAAAATGTATCACATCGTTCATATTTTTTGAGTGTTGGACGATTGACGTATGCAAAACGCGTCGATTTAGCAATAGAAGCGTGCAATCAACTCAGATTACCACTCAAGATTGTTGGGGCGGGAAAAGAAGAATCGTCTTTGCGTGCCATGAGCGGTCCCACAATTGAATTTCTTGGTGCAGTGTCCGATGAAGAACTCGCCCAACTTTATGCTGGAGCAAAAGCGCTCATTTTTTGTGCACTGGAGGAAGATTTTGGTATGGTGCCAGTGGAAGCTATGGCGCAGGGAACACCGGTAGTTGCTCTTGCACAAGGTGGTGTTTTGGAAACCGTTGTTGACGGGAAAACCGGGGTGTTATTTCAGAAGGCGGAGGTCGGGGAGCTGGTGAAAGCTATCGAGAAATTCGATAAAAATTATAACAATGATACATTTTATACAAATTGCAAAAGACAGGCACAGAAATTTAGCAAAGAGCGATTCCAGAGCGAACTGAAGACATTTGTTGACAAAACGTACAAAAAACACCTCGCGTCTCGTTCCACACTTACCGCATCAATCTAGGCCGCATCCATAAATAACTTGCTGGCGAAGATGCGGCACAAAGGGCCGTCATCGTAAATATCTATGAAGTTATTTACGAACGAGCCCTTAGCCTGTGCTAGAATGGTAGCTATGCAGAAAAATCATCGTACGCATACCTTGATGCTTTCCCGAGCATCTCTTTCTTTTACCGAGGGGACGGCCGCATTCACTAAATTGCGAAGTGACGTGCGAGCGACTGGCATCCTCAATCGTGCATACCGCTATTACCTTGTGCTTTCTTGTTTTGTCATCGTTGGTTTTCTGTTGAGTATTTATCAAATCATCGTTGCTTCCTCTCCTTGGGCTGTCGTGATATGGTCCATCCTCCTCGGATTTTTTACGGTACAGTTTGGTGGACTTTTGCATGATGCAGGGCACCGGGCGATTTTTTGGTCTACAAAAGCCAACGATATTGTGGGCTATATCTATGCTGCGTTTGCAAACCTTTCGTATGCGCAGTGGCGAGAAACCCACAATAAGCATCACGCGCGTCCCAACGAGCACGGGGAAGACCCTGATGTGGGTATCGTTTTCCATGCATTCACCGAAGAACAATTGGCAACATCCTCTCCCATTGTTCGCGCTCTTTCAAAGTATCAGGCCTATCTGTTTTATCCACTTCGTTCTCTTACGTTTCTCACAGCGCGTTATGAGTCTTTCCACTATTTCCGTACTCATCATTCTGTGCAAACAATCATCACGTTTTTCTTTTTCCTCCTAGGGATTTTTTTATGGTTTGTAGCACCATTTCTGTTTTTTTCCCTCTGGAAGGCACTGCTTTTTTTCTTTGTTGCCAACTTTACCATAGGCATCTATGCATCTAATATATTTGCTCCCAATCATAAAGGCATGCCGCAGGTGAAAAAGGGTGTGAAGTTTTCCTTTTTGGAACAGCAAATTGCAACAGCAAGAAATATTACCCCAGGAATCTTTACTGATTTTTTTTACATAGGCCTCAACTATCAGATCGAGCATCATTTGTTTCCTGCATGTCCGCGCAATAAATTGCATTTACTTAGTCCATTTGTGCAATCCGTATGCAAGCGCTATGGCCTTCCCTATACCTCAGAAAGTGTTTGGGAAACGCATCGGTCCATTCTTTCTCAATTACGGTTCATTGGGAATATGGCAAAGGAGTGATGATGGAATTTATTTTAGAAGTAAAAAATCTCATAAAACATTTTGGTCCGCCAGCTGGCGGATTTACCGCGGTGGACGGGATTTCTTTTACGGTGAAAGAAGGGGAGATTGTGGGATTTTTAGGCAGAAACGGCGCAGGGAAAACAACGACTATCTCCATGCTTATGGGACTTTTAACGCCAACTAGCGGAACTATCACCGTTTTTGGAAAAGATTTACAAAAACACAGGGAAGAAATTTTAACTCAGGTGAATTATTCTTCTGCCTATATTAATTTTCCTCGTCGGCTTAGCGTCTATGAAAATTTAAAAATTTTTGCGTATCTGTATGATATTCCCAACCGAAAAAAAAGAATAGAAGAAGTGATTGATCTTTTTAACCTGGTACCATTGAGAAATACCCAATATAATCTGCTTTCTGCAGGCCAGCAGACGCGGGTGCATGTAGCCAAAGCATTTCTCAATACGCCCAAAATTTTATTTCTGGATGAACCCACGGCTGCCCTTGATCCAGAAACTGCTCATGATGTGCGAAAACTTATCGTTGATATGCAAAAAAGCCATAAAATATCCGTGCTTTTTACTTCCCATAATATGGCGGAGGTAGAAGAAATTTGTGACCGCGTTATTTTTATTGATGGGGGAAAGATTATTGCGGAAGACACGCCGTGGGCATTGGCGGGTCGCCTGACGACATCAAAAATTAACTTACTCATTAAGGATGGACTCAAGCGAACATTGGAATATGCGCATAAACATAATTTTTCTGCTCAGCAGGATGGCAGATACGTAACAGTGGAGATTGCTGATGATGACATTGTGTATTTTTTGAATTTTTTAAGCGAAAAAGGAATTGCATATCAGGAAATAAGCATTGAACCGCCCACACTCGAGGACTATTTTCTACAACAAGGAAAGAAAAAATTATGAATATTAACCATATCCGCGGTATATTGATTCGTAACTTTTACGTGTGGTTTCGCGATTTAGACCGGCTCTTTGATACGTTTTGGTGGGCATTTTTTGACGTGGTCATTTGGGGATTTTTTAGTACGTATTTTAGTGCCGGAGGAAGTAATATTTTGGCGCGAATTTTGTCTGGGACGATTTTATGGGCAGTGCTTGCTCGTTCGCAATGGGAAGTTTCCGCTTCTATGATTACGGAATCATGGGAGAGAAACCTCATGAATATTTTTGCCGCTCCCTTAACGATTGCTGAATTTCTTGTTTCGAGTGTACTGTTGGGGGCACTCAAGCTTATTATCGTATTTGGTTTTATGGCGATAGTGACTCTGGTGTTTTACCGATTCAATGTCTTTGCTTTAAGCTGGTGGATTATTCCTTTGTTAGGCAGTTTATTTTTGACAAGCGTTTGGCTGGCATTTTTGGTCAACGCACTCGTATTGCGTTACGGAAAAGGGGTCATATCCATTGCCTGGACACTCGTTATAATTATCAATCCCATCTCGGGGGTAGTGTATCCACTCTCCGTACTCCCTC
>Ga0209515_10010086_pt1 | contig 10606 bp, 5 predicted proteins | sample Subgroupgradi54m_FD_187454 | JGI IMG/M metagenome (GOLD analysis project Ga0209515, IMG submission 187454) | Subsurface groundwater microbial communities from S. Glens Falls, New York, USA - GMW60B uncontaminated upgradient, 5.4 m (SPAdes)... ...
GGTTTAATCCACAGGCAACGGTTCTCCATCGAAAAAAACAAAGCGGCCGGGCTAATGTTGATCCAGCGATTCAAAAACAGACAGAGAGATATTTTTATCAGACGATGGAGTTATTTTATAAGAAACACTATGAAAAAAAATATTCTCCGGTAGTTACGTGGTTAGTTTATGTCTTGTTGGATTTCAAGATGTTATTGCTGAATGTATAGAATAGGGGGCGGAGAAAGGGTTTCAAAAACGCATGAGTATGCGTCTCAGTAATCCTTTCCCCGCTCATGATATTGGGTACGATGCTATGCCCAGGACGATCCTGATTCATAGTCTTTCTTTTGGCCATTCCAGATCATAGGAACGATTTCGATAAACGGTGGTTTATCGCTCGTTTCCATCAGGAACTGGGTAACCGCCCGGTAGAAGCCAATGGCCGCTGGCTCAAATCCGGTTTGATAGAACGCGATGCGTATCCTCTGGTTTCTTTTCGTGAGCACCGAGAGTTTCCTCAGGGTTTCCTGATAGCAGAATTCATCTTTCTCTGCTGAGGTATTCCCCGCGTGATTGATCTCGATATTGAGGAACCAGTAAAGATCCACCTGCGTATCCATCTCCGGGTGACGGCAGCTTTGCGAGCCGATGTTGAGCATGATGGTTGACTCCCGCAGGTCCCGCAGTTCTTCTTCCGAACGTTTCCGGAGTTGGAACAACGGGAACGGACGAGCGGTAGAACCATCGGTATACACGATGTTCACCGACACCGGATGCTCGGCATCTTTCGGCTGCGCTTTGTACGCAAACGTGTGGAGCGTTTCTCCAATCACCATATGCGGAAAGTCACTCAGGTTCAAGCTGTGTGCCTGACCTTTCTTGGATGCGTTGACGGCATTCCACACCATTTGAGAAGTGATCTCATAGATATTTTTGCCTTTGTAGTCGATGACCCAATCCGGCACGAACTGCCCGGCAAATGCACGCTCCACTTGATCCTTTTCCCGAATCACAATGGGAATAGGCATCGTTGGCTTTGCATGTTTATCCTGCACAGCAAGAATGGCAAGTCCCTGATGAGCCGCATCTGCTAGGAATTTCCGTACTGGTTCCAGCATTTTTCGTATTTCGTCACTTCCCCCGATAAGGGAATTCATAAATACGATATGCTGTTCTAGTCCGTTATGCGGCACGAAACTTGCAAGCATCCGTTGGTTTCGGAATTCATCAGGATTCCCTGCAAAGATTTTAGCAAATCCTGACAAGTACGACGCTGGCAATGTAAGCCGCGGCGTTTCCGGATGTGCCAAGGCCAGTTGCGCCAGGTAGTGCATCCGGTCCATCACTCGATGGTGCCGTTGGATCACATTTCTGCGATTGACTCCGGATGCCAGTTCCTTTTCATCATGCAACGCCTGCACGACGAGTTTCGGAAGTTCGAAGACGCCTTCTCTGGTATCGGGATTTACGGCAACGAATGTTATCTCCGTTGAATTGTAGATCGACGGATTTGCCGACGGCGTAAATTCGCGTTCGGAAGCTTTTCCCGTTGCCACATCATGCCGGATGTGCGTTTCCGTATCCAGCCGATGAAGGGCATCTTCATCCAGACGGACAAGGAGTTCAGGACAGATCATGAGTGTTGCGCCTATTTGTCGAAGCGCTTTCTCATAGTCTTCCAGATTTTCGCCTTCTACATCGCGAGGAACCAGGTAAAAGAAGTACGTGTTCCCGTCGCGATAGGCGTGGATGAGCTCCTTCATGGCCTCAAGATCGCGGGTAAAGTGATTGCGAAGATCCGGCCAATCATAGGCGCGAATCATGACCACCATCCGTTTTCCCTTGGGGATCACGCCGTGATATTTTGTATACGGAAAGGGTGCATCCTCCCCAAGTTCGTAGATTTTGGCATAGTATCGCGGATCAAAGCGAATCGTTATGTCCCGGTCGTTTCCTTCCAGATCATAGACGTTTCCTTTTTCATCCACGAGCTCCTTCTGTTTCATCACCCTATCCAAGAATGATGCAAGGATTGGCTCACGCAGCCGGAATATCATGTCATAGAACAATTGGTATTCCCGTGGCGTCATGTCGGCAAGGAGAATCCATTCAGGATGTTCAGACCCCAAAAGGATCATCTCCATTTCCCCGAGGGTCCACACGCCGTGATGCACGAGATAGCAGATACGTTCCGGAGACACGAGATTAGCAATGGATAGTTCCATCACCTTCTGTCGTGCTTCCGGTGAAAATGGTGTGAGCGCCAGATAGAGCATCCGAGATTCCTTGGGCGTGATGAAGCCTTCATCGGCAAATTTAAGCTCAACGCCAACAGAATTAGCGAGAGCTTCAATGTTCAGTGGGACTGTGCCGCTTTCCACGTTTTTCGTGAAGCGTATACCCATCGTTGAGCCATCCTGATAGGCCTTAGAGAGAAGATACAGTGCCAGATGTTTCGTGCCACTGAATGTTCCTTTGTTTGCCCAAGGCGGATCAACGGAAAGGAACACATCAACGAGGATGACGCTTTCCTTGTAGTTGTACTTGGAAACCAACCAGCCAAGGAACACATCGCGCAGAGCAAATCGTTGTGGTCGCCAATCTTTGGCGCGCGGTTCCTTATTACGGAATTCTCGCTCGAAATCATCAATGTGTTTGCCGAGAACTCCCCACGCATGATCCATCTCGCGGTTTGTAGCCATTTCAACCTCCGTTTTTATTAGCTTTCTTTCGGACGATAGGTAGAGATGGTTTTCCATCCGCCATCAACATACTGATCAACGGTGACGTTGAGCGTGTACGGATTCATGTGAACGACTAGGCGACCAAAACTTTCGACTCCAGCTGCAACCATTTGTTGTGCAAGCGGAACGTTAGCCTCTTTGTAGTAGCCCTGATCATCATTCGGATTCAACATCCGCTGTAGACGATCAGCGATCCATTCAGTCGTCATTTCGTCCGGCCCTTCGTCTTGATGTAAAGCCGCTATGCCATCTTTTTCCGTGCACTTCCCTTCTATGATCCAGAATCTTCCATGGGAGTCCTGCATCACATTGTCGAAGCCTTTTTCCCAGTATTCCTTTTTGAGGAATTCCGTTTGGTGAAGTGACTCAGACTCGCCAACCGTTATAGCTGCATATTCTCCCAATCCACCCTGAAATGCTTTTAAAGCATTTGGGTAATGGCCCTTATGTGTGATGTTTGCTCTTTTGTCTTCCGTTTTGGTTTTTTGTATATCCGCTTCACATCGTGAAGGGATATAGTCCTTTTCCGCGATTACGACGATTTTTGGTTGATACGCCTTGTACGCTTGGTAGCTCTGATTGTATTCTGCCTTGGTTGGGTCTTTCGCACATCCTGTGCCTGTTTGGGACATTTTACTGTCTCCTATTTGATTAGATTCTGTCGATGTGGAGTTGCCTCCATTCTGGAAGCGAATTTTTTAGAGGCCTTTGAGAGGATTCAGGTCAAGTGTTCCCATTTTTTCTATTTTGAGATATTTCTGTAAAGATAACGGATCACCATTTAATAGAAATCTTCGGCATTGTTTGTCATTGTCGATTTTTATTGTCTCTGGAAAACCCAAAATGTCCAATTTAAGGCTATTGAGATAATCGCTAAGAGCCTTTCTCATCTGCTTATAACCATCATCAATCATTTGGTCAAGCATATCAAGATCATGATTATTATCAGGATTTAGTTGTTCTCTTGCCCGTTCATATTTTTGCTTTAACTGTTCGTATTTTTGGAAAAAACCTTTTGCGGCATAGACATCGGTATACTCAAAAGTAAGTTCATCCGCAAGTATTCCGTTTTCAAAGCCAACAATTGAATAATATTCTTCACCTCTACGGTATCTTATTACCTTTGTATTAAGTTTTTCAGACAATTTCTCGACAAGATTATCATCTGCATCTAAATTATAACGCGATGCATACCACCTAAATTGAATTATTGTCCAGTCCTCGTTGCCCATTATATCTTTATATAAATTAAAGAAGGTGGCAACATCATTCAAATCAAATACACTACCATAATTAATTGCTTTAATGAATGACAGATCATCAATATATCGTTTCCCAAGCGTCATATATTTACTCTGCCTGTTTCCGATCGCTAACTCTGCCAATTCCAGATTAAATTGCCGATAATAATCGGCAATGACTTCAAGAATTTTATCTATATCTTTTGACTGTACTGCTACTATTGGCCACATATAAGCAGAGTATACCAAAAAGAACAATTTACTTCCACAATGGAGGCATCCACGATCAACCGATCGTACCCAATATGTCAAAGTGCTAATAGTTTCCATTCGACTGCACATACCATGTATGTTGGCCAAATGAAAACGCAGCCGTATTATACCCCAAGCTGTCTATCAGAACAATTCTATAGGGCTTATTTGCTTCTTCCTTTTCATTAACCTATAATCTACTCGCTCAAGCCAATACGATTGCGTATGCCGTTTGGGCCAGATTTTTATGGCACTTTGACATGTAGGTTACAAAAAAATGTTTGTTCTTCTGCTAGAGGAGGAATTCTCCGTTCTTGGGATACCTATGTCCCCGGAATGGAGAATTTCCTCCGAATCAATCTCAATAGGAGAACGGGCAATGGCTAAGGAACGAACGGAGAAGTGTAAAAACTTCGAGAAATGCGGGAACTATCTGAAGTATTCGGATAGGGTATATCGTCGCTTCCTCCGGTATGGATATGACCGTCCAGAATACTGTGAGGATTGTCAAAAGAAACAGGTAGAATTGCGTAAATCTCTTCCTGTTCCATATGTTCCAACAGAGGTCGCGGGAACTGCGATAGATGAAGGTTTTGGACAATTACATCGCGGCGACCGGGATCAGCACATGATCGAAACCGAAGGCACCATCGACCGAGATCAATACGGGCTGACTCCTGCAAAAATCGCAGAAATTGCACAAAATGCAAAAAACGGAGTGAAGGTACAAGTAGTCACAGGAGACACTGGTACCGGAAAGTCTACGCTTCTCCTGCATTGGCTCGCAAATCCACCCGAAGAACTTGATATTGATCCAGATTTTTTCGGGCGAATCCTCGTCTCACAACCCACCATCGTTTCTGTAACGGGAACTTCAACGCATACTGCAGAAGTTCTGGGTGGTGGACATATCGGAAAGGGATTGGATATCGGATATGACTATAGCGGCGAGAATCAATCGGATCAGCGGAACATCGTTGTATACAAAACACACGGGAAAGTGATCAATCTGATCAAGAGTGGCGCCGTGGGACAATTTGATTGTCTCATTATCGATGAAGCTCACCAGCGGTCAGAAGAAGTTGATCGCATTCTGTACCTGATTCCGGGATTACTCGCGAAATACCCAAACATGATCGTTCTCATTCTCAGCGCCACTATTAATGCCGAACGATTCCGTGATTATTTCGGCCAAGATGTGGCATCGATTGTGGAGTTTGAAGGGAAGCAGCGCAAGGATCGCGACGGAAATCCGGTTTCTTACGAACGATTCTTCCGCGATCCGGACAAAGCGCTGCCCTATGAAGATCCTGCCCGGCTCGGGAGAATCATCGTAGATACGGTGGTTGTTGAAACCATGGATCTTCTGCGGGCGATGGTTGAAGGAACGACGTCAAACGGGAGAGGTGATGTTCTCATCTTTCTCAATGGCGTCAAACCTATCGACCGCGCTGTCGAACAACTGCGAAGCCATGTTAAGCAGGATGAGCGGTTAGACCGGTTGGTCAAGGTCATGCCGCTGTATCGCAATCTTGACCAGAATGACAAGGAAAAGGTACGGAAGCACAAGGTGAGCGATGGGAAGATATGGGTGATTGTATCAACCAATATCGCTGAAGCATCTGTCACGATTGATAGTTTGGTCTACGAAATCGAAACAGGTGTGGAGAATCAGAAGCAATTCGATTCGGAAACCGGCGAGACGTCGCTTCCTCTTACAATCATATCGAAGGCAAATGCCAAACAGCGATGGGGACGGGTGGGTCGTACACGGAACGGGATTGTGTACTGCCTCTATACAGAGGATCAGTTTAGGAACCTGTTTCCGAAAGATCCGACCCCGGCAGTCCAGCGAAGCTCGATGGAAGAGTCATTCGTAACACTAAAAGCCGCGGGTATTCCTGATCCTAGTCTTGGATGGCTCGACAGCCCCAAGCCGGCTGAAATGGAACGGTCGCAGCGTGCACTCGTCGATCATGGATCGGTGACTCCGGACGGATCACTCACCCGGTACGGACTCATGATGCAAAACTTCTCGTATCCCACGGAGCTCAAAGAACTGCTCCTCGCAGCAGATGCGATGGGCTGTGTGGTAGAAGTGGCAAGCATCCTGCCTATTATTCAACATGGCGGACATCGTCGCATCCTCTTGTGGGATCACGACTGGGACGCATACACTAAGTTTGCCGTCACCAAAAAACACGATGCACTCATGGCGGGAAGCTTGGATGACGTTGAGTTTATCCTCAAAATCATCAAAGCATGGATGGATTTGCCATGGGTATCACGGGAAGCATGGGATAAACTCACGGATAGCGAGAAACGCGCACTGGGCAAGGAATGGGCAATAGCCAGTTCCGTTGACTATGAACTTCTCAAAACGATACTCAAAGAACGCGACAAGACGCTTGCCATGTTCTTTGACAAGTCGAAAGAGGATGTTCGTCCCATTAACCTCGCGGTTATAGATCGTGTGCGGTTTCTCCTCAAGCGGTTCTTGCCGGGTGTGACCATTCGGCAATCCGATCAACCGTATCGGTTCCGAAGAATCGTAGAACCGGAAAAAGGCACTATGGTAACGTGCGAGATCATCTGGCCGTTTGCAGATCTCCAGCAAGCAGGTCGGGAATGGTTCGACATAGGATCTGCCGTGCATCAATCGATACCGATTCCAGAGGAGATCGCGCCAATCATTTCGCGCCTGTTTCTTGACCAAGTCTATCCTGTTGGTGGGCTCCTTACGGCGAAAATCGAAACGGACCAGACTGGGAAGCGGTCGCTGACAACAATCTCCGTTTTTTCTCCGGAAACATACCTGGAAAAATCGGAAACGGATGATTCTGTCGAGGATGTTCCAGATGAGGAAATTGAGGAAGAAGAGAGGGATGAACCTGAAATACCAGCAACAAAGAAATTTGCTGATCTTCCGGTTCAAAAGGAATTTTTCTTCCCGATGTTCACCTTTCACTCTGGTTCCCTCGACGAAAAAAATCGGCAGGTTGAAATCGTCGGATATGATTTCACGAGTAAACCCCCGACTGTCATCACGAAGCCGATTCCTAACCCTGAACCGTTCGAACGATTCGTCGAACTGTATGATCCGGACGATGATGTAATAGTTGAAGTCATCGGACTTCTGTCACATCCGGACGACTGGAATGCAACGGCGCTCATTGTCCGTGAGCCAGAGTCAGGTTTTGAAATGCTGGTGGAACCGAATGAATTGAGTTTCACCCCATGCGCCAGGGTGATCAACGAGATGCCGGTTGGACGACAGTACATGATGACGGTCGACCGCATCATCGAGAAAGCACGACGAGTTCACTTGTCCATGCTTGCACAAACCGAAGCAAGTATCACTGAATATCTCACGGATGAGAACGGCCGCGAAGGAAAAGCTACCGTGTCTGCGTGGGTGGTCGAAATCCGCAACGACTGCGTCTTCTTCGTTCTTGGATGGGATTGGGGAAAGGGAGCTGCAAAAGTCGTCCAAGTGTATGAAGACTGGCTGCCAAGAGAAAGGATGCCGTCTTCGTTTTCCGTCGGGGAAGAAGTTCTGCTATCGGTTTTTCGGCAGACGGATAAAGAGAAATCGGCATCACTTCCGAACCTTCCGGATCGTGTGCGGTACATTATCGAACGCGAAGGCGGGCCATTGTCACATGAGAATGGGAGGCTGTACTTCAAAGGCCGCATGACGAGTGATAAGCTTTTCGAACTCAAATCACTTGCCAGCGATCGTGCGTACCACAAGGCGCTCGCCGAAATCTACTGGCGGTCAAACAAACTGCTCGTTAGTGGATTTATCGACCCCGCATGGCTCAAAACGATGGAAGAAACGCATCCTGTGGATTCTGTCGTTGAGGCTACCGTTTCTGCTGTCACCGACAAAGGAGTCGAGGTGACGATCGACGATGGGACGACAATTGGCTATCTTCCGTTTCGGCTCGTCACCAAAAATGTGAAACGGACCGTTGCCAGTCTCTTTAGCATCGGGGATATCATCGACGCCAATGTGGTCGAGATCCAACCGGAGTACCGAGAACTGAAGCTTCGGTATGATCCGATCGCGCGGTTGCAGAAGGGCATGGTTCTGCCGGGATTCGTTACCAACATTCAGGATGTTGGTTTGAATGTCGGGCTTGCGGCTGGAGTCGTTGGATTCCTTCATGAACGAGGGATTCCTGGGTATAACCCGGCAAACTTTACCGTCGGCCAAGGGCTCACGGTAAGGATCTACGAGATCAATGAGGAAACGCATAACATCAAGCTTGATCTCGTATCTCGTGAACTTCCTGTCATTTCGCCGGATGATGAAGACGAGGAAGATGACGACTGGTCGGACGACGAGGATGATGAAGACGAGGATTATTGGACTGATGACGACGATGAAGGATCATCATATGGTCCAAGTGGTCCAACCCACCCTCGCCGTGACCGCTTCTAGCTAAATCATTGTAACCTACATCCCATCGGAGGGACAATTTGTTCGCACATCTGTGCAGCATTTTGTCCCTCCTCACTACTTTTGGAATAATTTTATCCCGTTTTATCCTCTGTGGTACAATTTATCTTGAACTATGAAGATCGGCATAGACGCACGGCTTATTGAGGAAACTGGGGTGGGGCGGTATATCCGCAATCTTGTCCACTTTTTGAGGAAAGAAGATCAGGAAAATCACTACGTTATTTTTTTGCGAAAACAGTCATTTGATACGTTTGTCCTTCCCAATAATCGTTGGCAAAAGCGACGTGCTGATGTGAAGTGGCATAGTGTTGCAGAGCAATTTGTCATGCCTTGGGTTTTCATCAAAGAGCATCTGGATCTTGTTCACGTGCCGTATTTCAATATTCCAATATTTTATCCAGGAAAATTAGTAGTGACGATTCACGACTTGACTATTTTGCATGTTGATACGGGAAAGGCAACGACACTTCCCTTACCATTTTATAAATTGCGGCGACTTGGATATTATCTCGTGTTGTCTGTAGGACTCATTCGAGCAGCTCATATCATTGTTGTTTCACAGACCACGAAAAAGGAAATTATGGATCATTTTCATATCTCTCCAGACAAAATTACCGTGACATATGAAGGAATAGAGAGGGCAAAACCAGAAGGGAAACGGTTAGTGAAAGATCCATACTTTCTCTATGTTGGAAACGTATATCCACATAAAAATGCAGAAACACTTATCGATGCTTTTCGGCAAATAAATGAAAATGTTAAGCTTGTTTTTGTCGGGAAAGAGGATTATTTCTATAAACGACTGAAAAAAACTGTTGCTAATCTTTCCGATCGTATTATATTTTTTGGTCAAGCAAGCGATGGCGAACTTGCCAATTTATATCATCATGCGATTGCCCTCGTTTTTTCGTCTCTTATGGAAGGATTTGGGCTTCCAGCACTGGAAGCACTTGCAAATGGATGTCCGGTGATCTGTTCAGATATACCTGTATTTCACGAGATTGTTGGCGAGTACGCTATGTATTTTAACCCTAACAACACGGAAGACTTACATCAGAAACTTGAGCAGGTATTTAAAACAAGACCCAATCAAAAAAATATGCGTCCGCTATTGCAGCGATTCAATTGGGCAACGATGGCACAAGAAACGCTCCGCGTGTATAAAGATGCCATTGGGTCTTCGATATGAAGATTGCACTCGTCTATGACCGAGTGAACAAATTCGGTGGGGCAGAACGGGTGCTTTTGGCTCTTCACAGAATTTGGCCGGAAGCGCCGCTTTATACTGCGGTGTACGATCCAAAAGGCGCGCCGTGGGCAAAAGATTTTGATGTGCGACCGTCATTTCTGCAGCATATTCCATTTGCCCGTGGACATCACGAGTTTTTTCCGTGGCTTACTCCTTTGGCTTTTGAATCCTTCTCATTTGATGAATTTGATGTAGTAATCTCCATTACCTCTGCGGAAGCAAAAGGGATTATTACCAAACCCGAAACGTTGCACATCTGTTATTGTCTTACCCCAACGCGTTATTTATGGAGCGGATATGAGGAGTATCGAGCACATCCAGGAATGGGACAATGGAATAACCTTGCATCTCGTTTTATGTATAAGATAGTGCCAACTCTGCGATCATGGGATCGTATTGCGGCAGCTAGACCTGATAGTTACCTTGCTATTTCTCAACAAGTGAAAGATCGCATCAAGCGGTATTATGATCGACATGTTGACCAGGTAATATATCCACCAGCTGATCTTGATGCTTTTGGCGTTGCAAAGAATAATCATACTAAAGATTATTTTCTTACTGTTTCTCGTTTCGTTGGGTATAAACGCGTAGATATAATCATCGATGCGTTTAATCAATTAGGCCTACCGTTAAAAATTATTGGTCAGGGAAAAGCGAAGTCGGAGTTGCA
>Ga0209515_10010087_pt1 | contig 10605 bp, 10 predicted proteins | sample Subgroupgradi54m_FD_187454 | JGI IMG/M metagenome (GOLD analysis project Ga0209515, IMG submission 187454) | Subsurface groundwater microbial communities from S. Glens Falls, New York, USA - GMW60B uncontaminated upgradient, 5.4 m (SPAdes)... ...
TTTTTCTGATTCATAGGGGCTCCGTTCCCGCCCCTTGAGATTAATTCAATTCACTGAGGCGACAACTTCCCTGACACAGGGGGTCCGAGATAATGCAGCGCATATTTTTTTAAATAAAACAGTATTTTGCAAATTAGCTGTTGTAAATACATTCAGTAAACGATTTTTGTCTTCTTTAGTAAATAACGTTGTATCACTTAATTTAAGCGCTGCAAGACAACAATCACGTTGCAATTGATTAAACTCAGGCAATGTATAATCAGTAGCAAGTAAGGCCAATGCATAATAAGTTATCTCAGGTTGATTTATATTAATTAACTGCTTTATAAAATCTGCATCTAAGTTTTTTGTTGTTTTTGCGTAATACAAAATTTGATTGGAAAATTCTTTTATTTTTTCTACGATTTTTGATTTTTCTACAGTTTGCTCAATCAATTTAATCGATAATTGCAATAATTTTTGTTGGTCTTTATTTTCCAGAAAAAGATAAGCTTGAGAAAGGGTACTCCAAAAATTCTCGGCATTCAGTAAATCGAATACTTCCAAGTTATAAAAATGATCCTTACATAATGGAACGTTATAACATGCAACAATAATCCCTGTTAACTTGTGCTGTAACGTTCCAAATGTTTTTACTGGGCAAGTTGAATTAATTTTTACTTTTAATTTAGCAAGTTCCAATAATTCTTGATCTAATTTCTTTAGTTGTTCCGCTTGCTCTGCTATTTGCTGATTGGTTTCCTGAATTTTTTGTTCTATCTCTTCTTCCAAAATATTAGAAGTTAACTTGAAACCCTCATGTACCATCTCTCGAAAATTATTTTTTGGTTGCGATTCAAGATAAGTTTGTGGAAAAAATATGAGGTTTCTAGCATCCCGTTTACCCTGAATCAACAAAGCATTGGCAGAAAGTATTTGGTGTTGGACTTTTAGTAATCCAGATTGGGCTGTCAACTGCGAGTAACTTTTCGTTATCTTTCAATTGTTGATCAAATTCTACTATCTTGTTTTTAGCTTTCGTTAATACAGCAGCTAATTCTTGTAAAATTGTATTTAATTCATTCCTTTGCATTGTTATCTCTCTATTGATTATTTGTTTTATTTTAAAAAAGTGATGCCGGCTGCTACGCTCAGAATAACAGCCCGCATCACTTTTTACCGTTACTCAGAATACCGGTGCTCAGAACGTAAGTATGGATATCCCAACCAAATATACCAAATCGAGTCAAAATCCCAGCCTTTATAAGTTTGTTGTTCATACATGCGCGTCGTCGTTGATTGGCCATACCATATTGGAATGACAACGGTTGGATAATCCCAATAAGATGCTGGCTCTGCAGGAATCACTTTACCCACTGCACGATCAAGCATGGTTCTATCTTTATCCCAGAAAATGCTGTTAGCACGATAATTGAGTTGCTGATAATTATTATCAATTAATCCTATATAACCCCCGCCAATGATATTTAGCGCAGGATTATCATTTCTTACACTAAACGCGCTATAAGAATTGGTGAGAGTAATAGCATTAATACCAGAACCCATTTGCTTGCCGATAAATCCACCCATGTTTGCAGTTATATATTTATTATCAAACGCAGTAGATGTGTTAAACGTCATGCTGCCCTGATTATAACTATTTTTAATATCAACACTGCCATGTAACAAACCCACTAACCCTGCTGTGTTTACTTCATAAGTATCTTTTGGATTAGGATTCGTTACATATTTGCCATAAAATCCAAACATCATATCGCCAGCACTTTGTTCAATGATTGGGGTTGCAAACGTTGATACTTCACCGACTAAACCACCCACATATAATCGGTGTGCAATATTAAGGTCGGGTACTTGCTTTGGCTCGAGCCTATAAGAAATCATAGATTCTGCTGTGGTTTTACTTAAAAATTGATTACATTCTGGTTGCTGTTCTGATGGTTTACAAAAATTTGATCCTAAATAAATACCAAATACCCCGCCAGCAACTGCATGCTCCCACAGACGATTACCGTAGTTTTTCAACGAGATTTGGATATTTTTCAAAGAAAGATTATTCGCACTCACTGAATGCTTACTATCTTGCGCTGTCACACGACCCACTAAACCACCTGCATTAATCAAATAAAAAGGGGTTGTTCTAAGATAAATACCATCAGCTTTAATATCATGTAACACGACGTCTTTATACAAATCGCCATTGTCATTGTTGTAATAAAGTGCGATTTTCCCTGCTAAACCACCAATATACATCGTCATAGTGTCATTGTTTTTACCATTTTGATTGTAGACAACGATACCAGCGAGAGTGAAATTGCCGATGTGACCACCTTGAATTTCTGCAAATAAACCCACGCCTTTTTCACCGCGCGGATCATTGATGGCAGGATTAATTTCTAAATTTTTAATCGCGAGATTAAATCCATTGAAATCACCATTAAAATATTTTCCTTCTTCGCAATTAGCATAAAGTGGCGTCATTTTTGCATTCTTACCATCAATGGTATTTGCTAAATAATAATTTTGACTGGTACATTGATCATCAATTTTTTCTAATTCTGCTAAATCATGAATCGCGAGCGATTCTTTATTCGCGCGCATCGTCACCACTAAATTATCGGAGATGGGGAAAACGCGTGGTGAATAATAAAGATCAATAAAACCATCTTTGACTGGGATTACATTCGTTGCTGCATTACCTAAAATAATACTGGTTTTATCGACGGTGACATTACCGTCGGCTTTTAACGTTAAATTTTTTATGGATAATTGCGCGATGGAGGTAAAACGAATCACATCTTTTGCTTGGAGTTCGAGCGCGTAAGATTTATCAGGAAATTGGATGGCGCTGGTATTATAAGTGATATCGCCAGGGCTTTGCACAATGACGCGATATTTTTCTAAATCTTTCGCTAACGTGGCGCTATTTAAAATCGCAATGCCACGATTATCGATAAATTTATACGTTAATTCGCGACGCGCTTCATTACGCTCGGCAACTAAACCACTGTCAGGAAGATAATCAACGATTTGAAGTTGTTGGGTTTTGGGAAGAGAATCTGTTGTCGTTGTATTTTCTGCATAAGCAACAGCATAAAGTATCGACAACATAAAAATAAAATTTAATTTAATGATGATGTTAATTATTTTTTTCATAAAATAAATCCTCGGTTATTATGGTTTTAAAATGTTTTCATTATTTATCAATACATATTCAGCAAGATGTTTTAAAGAAAAAGTTCGTTTGTCATATTCAATAACGTGAATATTTTTAATAGGCAGTTTATCCATTTTTTTAAGTGCTTCTGAAGCAGACGCTAATTGCTGTTTAATTGCTTTGATTTGTTCATCACTCAATGTTTTTACATTCACCGCACACAGAACTGAAGTGACGGTGGTAAAACGTACTAATACCGGATCCCACTTGGGAAAAATTCCTTTGCGATCAATTTGTTGTTGCAAGGTCAATAAAGGTGACGGGTCTTGGTTAAATTCATCAGCTGTTTTATATGCATAACGCGCCATAATCGTGCCACTGCTCTCAAGAAATTCGAATCCCATAGGAACCAGATAAGGATTTTTTTCATTGAGATGTGTTTGCAAAGTTTCGTAAATTTTATCCATTTCATCATGGCCTGATGCGTCTTTGATACTCATTTCAAGCTGCATAAAATCATCAAACTCTTTTTTTTCTGTTACTGGTGCTGGGCCAGCAAAGGCAGTATGAGGATGAGTTACTTTTATGTAATCGTCAGAACGTATAGGATGTTTTTTAGATTTTCGGTTGGGATCGATAATGTCTAACACTGCATCGCGAGTGCTAAGTAATAGCGCATATAACTCTGGGTAATCTTCCATTGCCACCATGGGCGAAAATGAATAACAAGGCTTGCGGCGACTTTCTACTACTTCTGTGGAGTCTCGCGGTGGTATAAGAAGATGTTTTAAGTATTTGCTCGGCATTTAAATGAAACCTCGTTTAAAATATTTAATTGTTATTGCGATTTAAGTACCGCGTAAAAAGCAGGGCAGCATCGTACAAACGTCATAAAAAATTCCACTGCTGTAGAAATATCCCCTCGCCGCGCTTTGCGCGTCGGCCCCCTTTTTCAAAGGGGCGTTTTCTATTTAGCCAACAATCACGACATCAGCCGTGCGCTTAGCGAAAATACCGCTTTCAACCACGCCGACAATACTTTTTAATTTTTCTTCTATGCTCTTAGGGTCAAGAAGTTTCAAATTATACACATCTAAGATGATATTGCCATTATTTGTGACAAACCCTTCGCGATAAACTGGGTCACCGCCCAGTTGGACGATTTGGCGGGCCACGTAACTACGCGCCATGGGAATGACTTCAACCGCCACTGGGAAAGCGCCTAATATATCAACTTGTTTGCTAACATCCACAATACAAACGAATTTTTTGGCGACGGTCGCAATGATTTTTTCGCGAGTAAGCGCCCCGCCCCCGCCTTTGATCATTTGTTTAGCAGGATTAATTTCATCAGCGCCATCGACGTATAAGGCTAAGGTAGAAACAGAATTTAAATCAAGTAAGGGTATACCCATGGCTTTTAATTGATCAGCGGTCGCAATAGAACTTGCGACGGCGCCTTCAATTTTTTGTTTGATGGGTTGTAACGCAGCAATAAAATAATTAACCGTTGAACCCGTGCCCACACCAATAATCGTATCTTCTTCGATAAATTGAATGGCTTTTTCTGCTGCTGCACGTTTCCCTGCTTCTTTGGTGATGGTTTTATCCATGAGAGATTTCCTTTGTTTGTTGGGTTAAATATCAAACTTAGAATAGTAGGGTGGATTAGGCGTTTTATGCCGTAATCCACCCTACTTCTACTAGCATGACTTTTACAAAATATAGCTGCTTAAATCTTCGTCTTTGATTAATAGCTGTAATTTGCTATTCACATACGCCGCATCAATTTGCACCACTTTACTTTCCATATCCGATGCAGCATAAGAAATATCTTCTAACAAACGTTCCAACACCGTGTGCAAACGGCGCGCGCCAATATTTTCTAAACGCTCATTCACATGCCACGCAATTTCCGCAATACGCCGCACGCCATCCGGTAAGAAAGTTAAATTCACGCCTTCCGTACCCAATAACGCCGTATATTGTTCTGTTAATGAGGATTGTGGTTCCGTCAAAATACTGACGAAATCATCGGTCGATAATGATTTCAATTCCACGCGTATTGGCAAGCGACCTTGTAATTCCGGAATCAAATCAGATGGTTTTGCAAAATGAAATGCGCCCGAGGCAATAAATAAAATATGATCGGTACATACCGTGCCATATTTGGTTGACACGGTTGAGCCTTCAATCAATGGCAACAAATCACGTTGTACACCTTCACGCGAAACATCCGCACCCGTATATTCAGAACGTTTCGCGATTTTGTCGATTTCATCAATAAAGACAATGCCCGCTTGTTCCACACTTTCAATCGCACGTGCTTTGATTTCATCATCATCAATTAATTTGGCGGCTTCTTCCTCACGTAAAATTTTCTTCGCTTCACGCACTTTTAATTTGCGCGTTTTTTTGCGTTCTGAGCCAATATTTTGAAACATATTCTGTAATTGATGCGTCATTTCTTCCATACCAGGTGGTGACATGATTTCCACACCAAACGCAGACATCGAGACTTCTAATTCAATTTCTTTATCATCCATCGAACCATCACGTATTTTGTCACGAAATAGTTGTCGTGCCGCAGAATCTTCTTTTTGTGGTTCTTGCGGTTCGCCAACAAAACTACCTTTAATCGGCGGCAATAAAGCATTTAAAATGCGATCTTCTGCAGCTTGTTCTGCCATGACGCGCACACGCGCTAATTCTTTTTCGCGCATCATTTTAATTGCCATATCAGTTAAATCACGAATAATCGATTCGACATCGCGACCGACATAACCCACTTCAGTAAATTTAGTGGCTTCGACTTTTATAAATGGTGCATCCGCTAATTTTGCTAAACGCCGTGCAATTTCAGTTTTACCCACACCGGTCGGGCCTATCATTAAAATATTTTTTGGCATGATTTCATCACGCAATGGCGATGATAATTGCATGCGTCGCCAACGATTACGTAGCGCCACTGCAACTGCACGCTTGGCATCGGCTTGGCCAATAATATATTTATCTAATTCCAATACAGTTTCGCGCGGCGTTGGCGTAATCATTGGTTTAACAGTTAACGTTGTTGGTAATGGGGTCATAGGTCTGATTGTTGGCATAGGCTTGCTCGTAAAAAGTAAAAGTTATTCTAATGTTTCAATAGTGAAATGATTGTTGGTATAAATACAAATGGATGCAGCAATTGTTAATGATTTTTCAACAATATTTTTTGCACTTAATTCTGTATTTTCAAGCATGGCAAGCGCCGCCGATTTGGCATAAGCACCGCCGGAACCAATCGCAATTAAACTATTTTCTGGTTCAATCACATCACCATTTCCAGAAATAATTAGAGATGCTTTTGTATCTGCGACCACTAACATCGCTTCTAAACGGCGCAACATGCGATCCGTACGCCAATCTTTTGCTAACTCCACCGCAGCACGCACTAAATTACCTTGATGGGTTTCCAATTTTGATTCAAAGCGTTCAAATAAAGTAAATGCATCAGCGGTACCGCCAGCAAATCCAGCGAGAATTTTATTGTTATATAATCGACGCACTTTGCGCGCATTGGCTTTCATGATGATGTGACCTAATGTCACTTGACCATCACCGCCAACAACCACTTGATTGTTGCGCCGCACAGAAATAATAGTTGTACCGTGCATATCTGCCAAGAAAAAACCCCCTACATTGATTGAAAATAAGTAAAACGTTAGAAGTATATAAGGGCAATTATTTGCTTTACAAGCTCTGGGATTAACAAATAAAATCGCGGCTAGATTTGAGCATTTGTCAGCTTTTTTCTTTTTAAACAATAGATTATTAAATTAGAGGAGTCAGCATGCGCCCCAGTCAACGAGCCTCGCAAGCGTTACGGCAAATTCGCTTTTCCCGCCGTTATACGAAACACGCGGAAGGATCCGTGTTAGTTGAATTTGGTGATACCAAAGTCATTTGTACGGCAACAGTAATGCCAGGCGTACCACCGTTTTTGAAAGACAGCGGCCGCGGTTGGGTGACAGCAGAATATGGTATGTTGCCGCGATCCACACATGAACGCATGCAGCGTGAAGCAGCAAAAGGCAAACAAGTGGGACGTACGCAAGAAATTCAGCGTTTGATTGCGCGGTCTTTGCGTGCGGCGGTTGATTTGAATTTGTTGGGCGAACGCACCATCACCATTGATTGTGATGTGATTCAAGCCGATGGCGGTACACGCACCGCTGCCATCACCGGTGGTTGTCTTGCCTTGTATGATGCGATTGAACATTTAAAACAAAAAGAAAAAATAATCACGAATCCTTTTTTACAATTTATTGCATCTGTTTCAGTCGGTATTTATCAACAAGAAGCTATTTTAGACTTAGATTATGCTGAAGATAGCAATGCAGAAACTGACATGAATGTGGTGATGACAGAACACGGTGGCTTTATTGAAATTCAAGGCACTGCAGAAAAAACAACGTTTAAACAACCTGATTTAGATAAGATGTTGGCACTCGCAAAAAGTGGTATCGAACAACTCATTATCAAACAAAAAGCGGCGGTGAAAGCGTAAGATAATTAAGAAATCCCAGGCCCAGATTTATTTGTTTTATCTGGATCAGGCGAAACATTCGAAGCAGCTGGTGTTTTTTGTTTTCCTGGTTGGCTTGATTTTTTGCCAAAAAAACTTCCTGCCAAGCTCGAAATAAAATTGACTTGTTTTGGTACTGGAGAAGAAGCTTTCATCACTACCGGTGTAATTTTATTTACTGATTTTTGATTTACATTATTCCAAGAATTTTTTTGAATGGCGTCTAACAGTTGATGATGACTATTTACTAATGTGCGATCTACCTCATTACTCTGCGGACCTCCTGCAATTGTCTCAACCACGAGCGCATCGCGAATAAGCTTAAAATGATCATGTATAACAATGCCATCCTCTTGTGGGCGATCGCCTTGAACATGATTATTTTTTTTAGCCATTTCCCATAATTTATCTGCGATCATATTTTTGATGCCAGCAGGCACCGGACGGCCAGTGGCTTCTTTACACCACGCTTGATAAGGCCATTGCGTCATATCAACGGCAACGAGGACTTGCATGCCGCGCGCAGCAGGGTTTAATGATTGCGAGTCTTTTTTCTCAAATAAAATAAAACCTTTGGTCGCAGCACGATGGTTATTATCACTAGGCGTGGGGGAGGTATGGTTTGAGTTTGGCGATAATATCGCGCTTAACGCAGCTGAAAATGTTGCTTCATCTGTCGCAGCATAATAAAAAGTATCTGCAATGGGTATCCGTGTATATGACATATTTTATTTTTACCTGTCTTTAGTATTTATCGAATCTATCTAGTCGTTAACCAAACTAATTAATTCGGTTAACGTTGTCAATGTAGTTTATCTTTCATATTAATCTATTTATCTTAATATTATTTTATCTCTTTCACCTTAAAAAAAACTTAAGAGAAGGTTGTTTCCATAAATTATTTTTTGCATAGGATTAAAATTTAGTTAACCTTTCATATGCCATTGCGAGTATGTATTCCATTGATTCGCGGGGAATAACAGCGTTATTTGCTTATTAAATATCGTATTCCATTAAGAGCGGGGCATGGTCAGAAAAACGCTGGTCTTTATAAATAGCAGCTGATTTTACTGTAGATTTTAATCCAGAAGTCACTACTTGATAGTCAATCCGCCACCCGACATTCTTTTCCCAAGCACGGCCGCGATTCGACCACCACGTGTATTGATCAGGTGCTGAATTGACTACCCGAAAAGCATCCACAAATTGCATCTGATTAAATAACTTATCCATCCATGCGCGCTCTTCTGGTAAAAAACCTGAATTTTTCTGATTTGCGCGCCAATTTTTTAAATCAATTGCTTGATGCGCAATATTCCAATCACCACAAATAATCCATTCTTTTGCTTTATTAAAATTTTGCAAATGCTTGGCATAGCGTTCAAGAAAATCAAATTTAATCGTTTGTCTATGCTCACCCGCGGTGCCGGAAGGCATGTAAAGTGAGGCGATGCAAATATTACCTAAATCAAGTGCGACATATCGTCCCTCTTGATCAGCGTGTTGCCAACCTAACCCTGTCATCACTTTTTGCGGCGCGTGTCGCGAATAAATGCCTACGCCGCTATAGCCTTTTTTTTCTGCGTAATGAAAATGCGCATGATACCCTGCAGGTAAAAATGCAGGGTTTTGTAATTCTAATGCTTGTGCTTTTAATTCTTGTACGCAAATCACATCTGCTTGCTGTTGTTGCAGCCATTCAAAAAACCCTTTGCGGGCAGCAGCACGAATGCCATTTAAATTAATAGTAATAATTTTTAACATGATGTTGTTATCCGGAAATTTGTTGCCGTCACTCGTCACTCAGCAAGTTGTCATCCTGAGCGCAGCGAAGGATCTCCTAATGATGCCCGTGTGCATATCATGGAGATCCTTCGCTGCGCTCGAAATGACAACACTACACTCATAGCACATTATTCATTGCTAATTAATTCATTAATTTCTGTAAAAATTTATCGACTTTGACTGGTAACTCTTTTAATTCTTCTTGTACTTTTGTTTTTACTTTTTCTAATTGATCTTTTGCAATCATCGTATTTAATGCTTGCGTATCTAAACGTACACTGGGACTACGTAACGGCCCTTCAACAATAATCGGCACTGGCCATTTTATTTTTTGTAATTTTTCTGGAATAACTTGCAAGCGATAGTAAATAGTTTGATTGACTAAATCAATTGTCCCTTCTGCTTTTGTTGTAAACGCCGACGAAACCAATAATAAATTATTGGTTTTTGTGACACCATTTTGTATGCTCATCGAACCGCGCAAATTATCAAAAAAAGTTTGATTCAAATGCGCCGGCGGTGGAATCGGTTGTTTGCTCAATAACGCATCTACGGTCTTTATTAAATAATTAATATCAATTCCATCAATCACGCCTTGACGTGCATTCAATGCTAACGTGCCTTGTAAATTATTTAATAACGCTGTTTTATCCATGCCTTGGGTAAACAATTGCATTTTCACATCGCCAATACCAGATAGTTTTAATTTTTGATTAGGTCCGCTGATACCTAATAAGAGCGGTTGTAATTGCACATTATTAAATTGAATATCACCATTCCATTTAGCGGTTGGTGGTGTCATTAAATCACGCCCACGAATAGCGCCCGTTAAAGTGCCACCATAAAATGCTGCTTTAATAGGCGATAACGTTAATATTTTATTTTGGAAAGTGAGATTGACATGCGTGTTTTGCACGCGCACTTGTCCCCAATACACTTCAGCGATAGCGATTTCACCTTGCAATGGTGCTTTTTTATTCCATTGACTATTTAAGAGCGAAGATATAGGTACTGCCATGTTCACCGCGCGTAAATCAATAAATGGTGCGGCTTGGTTGGGTGCAGTAAACGTCATACGTTTTACATTCACCCCTAA
>Ga0209515_10010088_pt1 | contig 10604 bp, 10 predicted proteins | sample Subgroupgradi54m_FD_187454 | JGI IMG/M metagenome (GOLD analysis project Ga0209515, IMG submission 187454) | Subsurface groundwater microbial communities from S. Glens Falls, New York, USA - GMW60B uncontaminated upgradient, 5.4 m (SPAdes)... ...
CTCCGATCTCGTTTGCACCGACCCCAACTGCATCTCCAGCGGCGAGATTCAGGACGGCACCATCCAGGGTCTTGATATTGCAGGCAACACCATCACCAGCGGCAACATCCAGAACGACACTGTCAACACCATCGACATCGCGGACCTTGCCGTCACCACTGCCAAGCTCGCCGATAACGCCGTCACGACGAACAAGATCGTAGACGGACAGGTGACCTCCCCAAAATTGAGTAACACCGGCGTAGTCCCCGGGTTGTACGTCAGCCCCGGGGGCATGTCTATCACTGTGGACGCACAGGGTCGTGTTACTAGCGCGAGGATAGACTCTATAATACAGAGTAATTGCATAATTGTTCCAGGCTGTTGTGGTCTCACATGCGGCGCGGGATGGTGGGTGACGGCGGTCAACTTTGGGGACCAATGTGGCGGCCCCTGCAGCTTTCCAGGGAGCATCACCTGTTGCAAAGTTGGTCCGTGAGCATGTCCCGGCGAGTTTGCGCTAGCAAAAGAGAGGGAGGTTTGACAGCGCGTCGAGCGTCAGGCAGCAGGGAAAGCCGCGGACACGTCCCCTCGCCCGACGGGTAGATCGGATTGAGGCGGGGTCACAGGGCACAAGGAAACGAGGAAGGTCTGACCCATGAAGAAGTCCGGCAAGTGGATGGCGCTGGTGGTGCTCGTCGGTATGGCCCCGAAGGCCTGGCCCGAAGACGTCACCCTGACCACCGACTCTCCTCGCCCCGAGGCGTCTAGAGGAGCTTCAGGAGTTCTTCGAGCGTGAAGTCAGCTTGGCGCATGATCACGCGCAGCGTGCCGCGTGCGATTTCCTTATGGCGGGGCACCGTGAGCGGGTGACGAGCGGAGTGGCGCAGATGCACGTGGCTGCCTTCTTGGTCACGGACGGTATAGCCGGCCCGCTAGAGGGCTTTGATCAGCTGTTGGCCCGAGACGACGGGCAGCTTGCTCACACGGAGACCGCGATGCGGGTTTCTTTCACAGGACCACGCTCAAAGAGGGGCAGGTTGTCCGCGGCGAGTGCGCGCAGGTGGAGCCGCACGGCCTCCCGCATGTGCCGGAGCGCTTCGCGCTCGGTGTTTCCCTGCGAGATGCACCCCGGCAACGAGGGGCAGGTTGCGACGTACACCCCATCTTCGTCTTGCTCGAGTCGAACGCGCAATTGCATGGGGGGCCTCCGTATTCTCACGAAGCGTAGCATGACGGCGGAAGGATTGTCAAGGGCAAGGAGAAGGAGGCTGAGCACGCTAGGGCTTGTGTCTCAGATGGTCGGTTTGACAGCGCGTCGAGGCGTCAGGCATACTTTACTTACGTTACACCGTTAAATCTTGTTATTTCGTAATATGATTTCGCAGATTCGCAGAGAAGGGACCTCCCTTCAAAGCGGATGACACAGATAAAAACGTTCTATCGGCGTCATCTGTACTGAGAGGGAGGTTGTTCTCCGCGAATCAGCGTCATCGACGTTGGCATTCTGAGGAGTGGCGAGGGACGCGTTCATGACATTCCAACGGCCCTTCGGCGTCACGGCGGGACTGGTCATCCGGACCGGCGAGGTCGACATCCTCGCCATGAACATGAAGGGGAAGGCGATCATTAGCCGCGTCCGGGTGACGATTGAGGGCAAGGAGGACTGCCACCTCATCAGTGCGATCCAGCGGGCGGTGGAAGCCGCGGGACTCCGCACGAAGCGCTTGGCGGTATCCATCCCGAGCCAGGACGTCCTCTTCCGCTTCTTCACCGTGCCCACCGTGCCGAAAACGGAGCTCGATGTCGTGGTGCAGTTTGAGGCGAGAAAGTACGTCCCCTTCAAGATGGAAACGCTGGTGTGGGACTACCGTGCGGTTGCGGCCAAGGGACCGGGCCAGCTTGACATCGTCTTCTCCGCAGTTTCGCGGGAGCTGTTCCAGCAGTTCCAGGGTGTGTTCGCCGCCGCGGGGATTCAGCCTAGACTGGTGGAGCCGAGGAGCGTCAGCCTCGCCCGGCTGGTGGAGCCGGCGAACGGGAGTGCCCCGGAGGAGTTTGTGTGCATCGTGGAAGCCGAGCGGGACACAGCACACCTGGCGATCGTGAAGAATCATCTGCCCTACCTGACCCGCGACATCGTCTTCGCCGCGGCTGAGGTACCGTCTGCGTCCGAATCGCCGGTCGTCGAGGCGCTACTGGAGCAACCGCCAGGACAGGAGCCGGTCGTTGCGGAGGCGTGGCAGGCTTGGAGAGCAGATCCAAGAGGCCAGCACCTCCTCAGCGAGTTGAGCGTGTCGATGAACTTCTTCCTGCGGGAGTACCCCTCCACCACGATCAACCGGGTGATTCTGTTTGGGGAAGAAGGCGTGGTTGGGCCGTGGTGCCGCGGGCTCTCCGATGAGCTCCACTGCGCGGTGGAGATGGGCAAGTCATGCGTAGACTCACGCGTCGAGGGCGGGCTGCCGTTGACGTTTGCCTCGGCGCTGGGCTTGCTTGAGGCCGCCAAACGATCCGCCGAAGTCCCCCTAGACTTCCTGAAACGCAGTGCGGCCGTTCAGCATGGGCGCGCAAGGGCTGGCGGCCGGTTCTTGCTCGCCGAGATCCTCGCGGCGTTCAAGACACCGCAAGCGGTAGTCTGCATCGGTCTCGCCGTCTGCGCGCTGGGAAGGTTGTGGTTCCTCGAGGGGCTGTCGGTTTCGGCGGAACGGGGCCAGTTCAACCAGCTCGTCGCGTCCCGACCAGACATCGGCTCCACCCTCAACGCCATGAGCAAAGAAGAGACCGAGTCGCTGAAAGAGAAAGCCGAGGCCCAGCGCGCATTCCTGAAACAGATGATCGACCAGCGGGTTCGGGTCGCCGCCAAGCTGGACGCGGTGGCACGCGCGCTGCCAGATGGGGTCTGGCTCACGAACCTCTCGTTTGAGAACCCAATGGGTTCATCGGGGAAGGGGCAGTTCCAGATGGCCATTCGAGGCGCGTGTTTCCTGGGAGAGATGGGCCAGGAGCTCAACGCGATCCACAAGTTCGAAGAACAGGTGAAGCGCAACCCCGTCTTTTTCAGCGGGTTCAGCATTGCCCAGGTGGATCGGATCGACGCCCAGACCGCCGCCGACCATCGGGCCTACCGGTCGTTCCAGCTCAACTGCAGCTCGGAGCGGGCGCTGTGATGATCCCCCCATCTGGCCCCCGGTCGAAGGCCGGATGTCACCAACCGACAAGAAGGAGTTTTTTCACACACATGACCGTCTGTGAAATGGCTCCGCCTCCGGCGGAGCAGGGCCAGGTGGGGGGATGAAACCGTTCCTGGTAGTGCTGACGATCGTGGTTGCAACTACCTGTGGAGGCTGGTATTATGGGATTCATGTTCCGGCCAAGAACGAGATTCGGCTCATCCAGGCACAGAGTCCCGAAGAGCGGGCGAGACAGAACACGAAGGAAGAGGTCGCGACCCTGCTAGCACAGATTAAGCGCTACCGTGAGCGACTGCCGAGCGACGCCGATCCGTCATGGCTCGCGCAGGAGGTGGTGGAGCTGGCCCAGAAGGCCGGCGTCCAGTTGATCTCTATCACTCAGGTCGTTCCTCGGTCGCTCGATAAGTTTACCCTCCTCTCGGTCAACCTCCAGCTCACCGCGTCCTACCACCAGCTCGGCGCCTTCCTCGATGAAGTCGAACGCTCACCGCACTTCATCCGGGTCGACAGCTTCTCCGTGGATCGCGCCGAGACTGATGAGCGTGGGTCGGTGCAGGTGACGTTCAGCACCATCGTCCTGCCACTGCTGGTGCAGGACGCCGCGACATAGCCCTGAGATGGAGGGAGTGATCCTCATTCGGGTGATTTCGCAGATGTTGAAATGATTTCGCCGATGGACCTATCGGTGAAATCGGTCCACAATCGGCGTCATCACACCGAATGAGGACAGTACCGAGATGGACACCGCCAAGAAAACCGAACTGGAAAAACGCATTGTACTAGGCCTCGCCGCGGTCTGCGCGGTCGTGTTTGTTGCGGGGCCCCTGCGAAGCCTGAAGCTCTTCCCGTCAGGCGGTCGTGCCACCCACTCGTCCGCCGGCATGAGCACAGTCAAGCTGACCAAGTCCGTCGGCGAAATGCTCCACGGGGAGTGGAAGAAACTGGACGCTCAGATAGAGTCCGTGACCACCCGGCCCGTCGCGCCGCAGGCCGCCGCAGCCTACACGGCGTTCGACGTGCGCGATCCGCTGAAGAGCCTCCTGCCGAGGCCGGCCACCCCCACGCCGGCGGGATCGGAAGCGGTGGCGGAGGTGACGGTGATCGAGCCGCCCCTCCCTCCCCAGTTGCGCGTGGAGGGATTGCTGTGGGGAGGACCTGAACCGAAGGCGGTCATCAACGGCCGCCTGTACGGAGTGCATGACGCCGTGGACGGGGTCGAGATTATCGCAATCGACCGGACCGGTGTGACGATCGAGCACCTGGGGAAACCGGTGGTGTACTCCACCGCCTCGATGAGATGAGGAGGTTAGAGCAGGGGATGATCCCCCCACCTGGCCCCCGGCCGAAGGCCGGATGTCGCCAACCGACAAGAAGGAGTTTTTTCACACACATGACCGTCTGTGAAATGGCTCCGCCTCCGGCGGAGCAGGGCCAGGTGGGGGGATGATGCGCGTACTGATCTGGTTGGTCCTGATGGGGCAGGTGCTGCTGCCGCGTGAGGCACGGGCGGAGCAAACGGTGCCTGACGCGATGGAGGGCGCGGCCTTGACGGCGCCGCAGCCCGGTGCGGCGGAGGTACCGGGAGATGAAGAGGCACCCATGCGCATCTCGATGGAGTTCCAGGGCGCGAGCCTGCGCGACGTCCTCAAGCTCTTTTCCCAGCAGACGGGCATCAACATCATTGCGGGCGATGAGGTCAGCGAGAAGCAGATGACCATCTACTTCGAAGACGTGACCGTCCTGGATGCCCTTGATCAGATCCTTCGCGCCGGCAACCTCCAGTACGAGCGGAGGCCGGACAGCGAGATCTATGTCGTCACCGCTCGCCCGGTGGCCGGTCCGGCGGAGGTCCAGACGATCACCCGGGTCTACCGGCTGAAGTACGCGCGTGTCTCGGAGTCTGTGCTGGCCAAGGCGGCGGCGGTGTTCGGGGCAAAGACTCCGTTTGAATCGGCGACCGAGTCTGCCAATGCTCAGGGATCCAGTGCTGGCGGAGGAGCGGAAAAGAAGGTTGGAATTGACCTCGTGCTCGGTCAGCTCCTGACCAAGCACGGGACGGTGGTGATCGATAGCCGGACCAACAGCCTGATTCTCACAGACGTGCCGGAAAACTTCCCTCGGCTCGAAGGGGCGCTGGCCGCGTTGGACATCCGCACGTCCCAGATTTTGGTGGATGCGGAGCTGATCGAAACGACGCTCAGCAAGCTCAAGGACCTGGGCGTGGAGTGGGGCACGGGCACCGAAGGCGACCTCATCACGTTCACGCCGACGTCGCGGAGGACGCGATTTCCCTTCAGTCTCTTTGGCGATGGCATCGAGCCCACCGATAGCACGCACTTCACCGCCAGCACGCTGGACGCCTCCTTCTTCAAGGGGGTGCTCCGGGCGCTCGAAAGCGACACCGAAACCAAGGTGCTCGCCCGGCCGAAGGTGCTCACGCTGGACAACGAAAGCGCGCTCATCCGTCTGACGTCGGACGAGGCGATCGGGTTCATCACCTCGAGCCAGTCGACGACCGGCACCACGGCGAGCACACCCGAACGGGCGACGACCGGTGTCTTTCTCGTCGTGACGCCGCAGGTGAACGAGCAGGGCTACATTACCATGATCGTGGAACCGGCGGTCACCAAGACCGTCGCCTCGAAAATCTCGGCGCCGAGCGGCCAGGCGACGCCGCGGGATGCGAAGACGCGGAGCTCCCGGACCATCGTGCGCATCAAGAGCGGTGATACGCTGGTCGTTGGCGGGCTCATCGACCGCTCCGATGAGCAGTCGCTGCGCAGGGTGCCGGTGCTGTCCGGCATCCCGGTGCTCGGCGAGGCGTTCAAGAATACCAAGGTCAACAATGCGGCGAGCGAGCTGATCGTGTTCGTGACGCCCAAGATTCTCGATGAGGCCAACCCATCGCAGGTCGCCTCGTCAAGCCAAAGTGTGACGGGGCCGAGGGAGCAGGAGCCGGTGGGGACGCGGCAGGACGCGATGGAGCAGTCGTTGAACGTCTTGGAGCGCCAGCAGCCCCTCTAATGTCGCTGGGGTGAATCAGCCATGATCAGGACGACGGAAAAACTCGGGGAAATCCTGAAAAAGCGCGGGTTGATCTCGGACGAGCAGCTCGTGAAGGCGCTGGAGGTCCAGCGCGGGACGACCAAGCATCTCGGCGATGTGCTGGTCGAGCTCTCACTCGTGACCGAGCAGGACATCGCTTCGGCGCTGAGCAAGCAGCTCGCCATCCCCTTCGCCTCGTACGCGTCCGGCCTCCTCAGCCCCCAGCGGGGGGATGGTCTGGACCAGCTCGTCCCGGAGGAGTTTGCGCGCCAGCACCAGGTGCTGCCGCTGTCGCAGACGCTCAACTCGCTGACGGTGGCCTGCGTCAACCCGCTCGACCTGATTGCCCTCGACAGTCTCAGCCGCATCTCCCGCTGCGAGATCAACTCCGTGGTGACGACCAAGGCCGACCTGGACGCTGCCATCGAGCGGTTCTACGGGAGCACCGACTCCTCAATGCTGCGGGAAGCCATCGGGCAGTCGTTCGGGCAGGGCGACTCGGGGGTGGTGGGCGGAGTCGTCGAGGATGAGGAGTCGCTGGATCTTGACCGGCTCAAGCAGGCGGCGGAAGACGCCCCGACCATCCGCCTCGTCGACCTGGTCATCCGCGAGGCCATCAAGGAGCGCGCGAGCGACATCCACATCGAGCCGTTCAAGGAACGCATCATCCTCCGCTACCGGATCGATGGTGCCTTGTGCAACATCACCGCACCGGCCAAGCCGCTCCACCAGGCGCTCGTCTCCCGCGTGAAGATTCTCTGCAAGCTAGACATCACCCAGAAGCGGCTGCCCCAGGACGGCGGGTTCGCCACGTCAATGGAGGGCCGGGCGATCGATTTCCGCGTTTCGACGATCCCGACGATCTACGGAGAGAAGGTCGTGATCCGAATCCTTGATAAGTCGGCTTCGCTGCTGGATCTGAACCGGTTGGGATTTGGCGCAAAGCAGCTGGCGGCGTTCAGGGACTCCGCTCACGACCCGTACGGACTCATCCTGATCACCGGGCCGACCGGTTCCGGCAAGTCCACGACTCTGTACGCGGCGCTCAACGAGATTCTTTCGCCGACCAAGAATATCCTTACTATTGAAGACCCGGTGGAATACCGCCTCGAGGGGGTCAACCAGGTGCAGATCAAGCCGTCCATCGGCCTGACCTTCGCGACGGGACTGCGCTCCTTCATGCGCCAGGATCCGGACATCATCATGGTCGGCGAGACGCGCGACCTCGAGACGGCCGAGATCTGCGTACGCGCTTCGCTGACCGGACACCTCGTGTTCACCACGCTGCACACCAACGACGCGCCGAGCGCCATCACCCGCCTCGTGGACATCGGCATCGCTCCGTATCTGGTGTCCTCGACGCTCAGCCTCGTGGTGGCACAACGCCTCATCCGCCGGCTGTGCGACCGCTGCAAGGAGGCGTACGAACCGGAACCGGTGATCCGCGAGCGATTCAAGATCACCGAAGAGCTGCTCTACCGGGCCAAGGGCTGCGATGCCTGCTCGACCACCGGCTACAAAGGGCGGTTCGGGGTCTACGAGGTCATGACGCTGAGCCGGGACATGCGGAACGTCATTGCGAATGGGGCACTGTCCCACATCCTCAAGGATACTGCCATCGCCGATGGGATGTCCACGCTGTGGGACGAAGGCCTCCTGAAGGTACGGGACGGGGCTACCAGCCTGGAAGAGCTTGAAAGTGTGATTCTCCTGGATCGCTAAGCGAGTGGCCAAGTGGCCCAGTGACTTACGTGGCGAAGTGGTCGTGTGAAGCTGGGGTGATTCCGCGGGTGAGCTGGCTGTTCGGCCACTGCGCCATTCAGCCACTTTGCCACGAACGGAGGTTGCGTGCGCCTGATGCCCACATTCGCCTATACCGCGCGTGAACGGCAGGGGACGGTCCAATCCGGCCGCCTCGATGCTGCGAGTGAGGACGACGTGGTCTCCACGCTCCAGCGCCGCGGCCTCATCGTCACGTCTATCCTGCTCAATGAGGCGTCGGCGCTGAAGCCGGCACCCGCGGTCTGCCAGGCCAGTGCTCGTCGCCGGATGCACACGCGCGTCAGCACCGATGACCAGGTCTTGCTGTGCCAACAGCTCTCCACGTTGGTAGAAGCGGGCGTTCCCCTGCTCAAATCGCTGGACGTCGTCTCCGCCCAGGTGGAGAGCCGCCTGTTGCTGATCGCGCTGGATGAGGTCCGACGGGATGTAGCGGGCGGCGCAACCTTCAGGAACGGCCTCGCCAAGCACCCGGCGATCTTTTCCAAGCTCTGGCTCAACCTGGTCGAGACCGGGGAGGCGAGCGGCCATCTCGCCCAGTCGCTCCGGCAGCTCGCCCGCCACTTCGAACAGGCGCAGCATCTCCAGAACGAGGCGAAGACGGCCATGACGTATCCGATCTTCCTCCTGGGCGCCGCCACGCTGGTCATGGCGGTGTTCGTGTACTGGCTGATCCCGAAGTTCACCGCTATTTTCGCAAGCATGGAGGGGATGGAGCTGCCGCTCCTCACCCGCATGGTGATCGGGGTGAGCGACGCCGCCCGTCACTACTGGGTGGTGATCATCCTCGGGGCCGCCGCTGGATACTACGGCCTGCGCCGCTATCTGCGTACCACGGTGGGGCAGTGGACGCGCGACCGGCTCCTGCTCCAGATTCCGCTGTTCAAGACGCTGACGAACTATCTGCAGCTGGCCGAGTTTTCGAGAGGGCTCTCGACGTTGCTGGAGAGCGGCGTGCCGCTCCTCTCTGGATTGGAGATCCTCGAGCACAGCGCGACGAATAAGGTCTACGGGCAAGCCGTGGGCCGGGTCAAGGAGGCGATCAAGCAGGGGAAGACCATGGCCGAGCCGATGGCGGAAGTCGGGGTCTTCCCGCCGATGACCATCCAGATGGTGCAAGTGGGTGAGGAGGTCGGCGAGCTGCCCAAGATGGTGGACCGGGTGGCCCGGTACTATGAGGAACGGGTGGAGACCTTCATCGCCCGGATGACGAGGCTCTTCGAGCCGATCGCCATCGTCGTCATGGGGGGGCTGGTGCTCATCATCGTCCTGTCGATCTTTATGCCGATCTTCAAGATGGCGACTGGGGTCAATATCAAGTGAGGGAAGGCGAAAGATACTCTGGTAGCTAGGTAGCGCGAAAGGAGGTGAGGCGGTCGGGGTGGTCGGGGCAGGCAAGAGCAGCCCGTATCACCGAGTCGGCACGGATCATGGACGAGGCGCGTACGTATCGGGATCACTGGGGAAGAAGAAGGGAGAGGAGGGTGAAGATGTTGAACCTATTGAAGCGGAAGCACAAGCAGGGCGGGTTCACGCTGCTTGAACTCTTGATGGTGGTCATCATCATCGCGATCTTGGCCTCGATTGCTCTGCCGCAGTACATCCGGGCGGCCGAGAGGGCGCGCGTAGCCGAAGCGATCCAGATTCTCAGCTCGCTGCGGTCGGCGGAGCACCGCTACAAGGCAATGACGCAAACCCAGATCTACACGGCTGTCCTGACGGACCTTGACACGGACTTTCCGGTGATGACCAACTGGGATGTCCCGCTAGCACCGACCGTTGCAGGCGCGGGCCTCACCGCCAAGGGGTTTACGACCGTTGCCCGAAAGGCCGGGATGTTCGCCCCCAAGGTTGTAGGCATCCAGTTTGGGACGGGGACCGTCTGCGGCACCTTTGTTCCGCTGGCAGCTCTCCCGTGCGTGGCGGACTAAGGCGGTCATGTTGAGCAACGACGAGGAGGGGTAACGCATGCTGGATTTCGGCTTGCTCTTGCTGAGCCTGGTGTGTCTCACGGCGGGGGTAGGGTTCGTGCTCTTTCCACACCCGCTCCTGACCATCAGCCAAGTGTTGGACCGGACCTTGGTCAGCCTCGATGAACGGCTCATTCGCTACCGGTACCTCTGTGGCGCGCTGCTCTTCGTGGTGAGCTACCTCTGCTTCCGGCTGGCACTGCTGGTGCCTGGGCTAAGAGGCTAACCCCACAGCGACACAGCACCACAGCATTACAGCGGTGGTCTGACGCGCTGTGTTGCTGTGGGGTCATGCGCCCCATGTTTGACGCCCGGCAGGCTTCGTGCCATAATAAATTTCGCGAAGCGAAATTTATGGGGCAGTAGCTCAGCTGGGAGAGCGCGACAATCGCACTGTCGAGGCCCGGGGTTCGATCCCCCGCTGCTCCACCAATTTCTCACTGTCGCTCGCGCGGTCGAAGGTTCGACGACCGAGCCGGCTGATCCTTGCCGGCGAGGAAGTGCCGGCGCACGATGGTGCGACGGCGCCCCTGAAGCGGCCGCCATCAGGGCGGCCGCGGAATGCCGAACGCGGTGGGCGTTCGGCCGCTGCTCCACCAAACTTATCTCATATTAATACAGTGGGTTGCGATAGAATATC
>Ga0209515_10010095_pt1 | contig 10600 bp, 13 predicted proteins | sample Subgroupgradi54m_FD_187454 | JGI IMG/M metagenome (GOLD analysis project Ga0209515, IMG submission 187454) | Subsurface groundwater microbial communities from S. Glens Falls, New York, USA - GMW60B uncontaminated upgradient, 5.4 m (SPAdes)... ...
ACCGGGATGGGGCAAGCGATTCGTCTGTGTCAGGCCTTGGGGTTTCAGGAGGATGGGCGCTGGAGCTTAGGTCAAGTGACACTGATTCGGTTTCGTCTGAGGTTAACATGAGCCAAGCGAAAACAAGTTCTCTTCCAGAAGGGGTCAAGGTTCTTACCGAGGCAGAGATTCAGGAACGGTTGTACGGGGCATACTTGGGTCCACGCAAGAAGAGTCGCCTTGAGGCTCCTGTGGTGGCACCCCGCCAGGTCCAGAGCGAAGTCAAACAGGTACCCGATCCGGAGTGGACAGGGGTGGAGCTCTTGACCAGTGAGTTCAAACGCTTGCGAAGCGAACTTTTGACTCTGCGGCAGGAGCAGGTACAACTGACGCAAGAACTGTCCCGACGCGCAGGGAAAGCCCTTCCTGCTCAAGACCCTCCTCGTCCAGCGCCGCAGGTGCAGGTGCAGGAGGGCTCTATTGAATTCTTTGGTTTCGGTTCCGCAGGCCCCTCGCTGGGCATCCCCCGCTTTTTGGGGATTGCAGCGGGGGCGGTTTTCGTCGTGGGGCTGATTGGGCTAGGGTATCCGCTGGGTGTGCGGCTGCTTCAAGCCTCTCCCATCGTGGTGACAGAGCCATCGCCCTACACGGTTCAAGTGGCGGTCTACGATGTTAAGGCGATGGCGGATCAAGCTCTGCAGCGCCTTCAAGCCTTGGGCTACTACGCCTTTGTCGTGGAGTTACCCCGGCGAGATGGAAGGCCTCGTTACAGGATTTATGTGGGTCGCTTTGTCACCAAGCAAGAAGCACAGATGGAACGGGTCAAGCTGTCCGCCGACCCCCGCTTCTTAGATTCCTTCGTCAGAATTCAGTAGCTTTTTGTTCGTGTAGTTTAAGCGTTTTGATCTGGCCGTCGGTTTCCAGATCCACCTCATCCTGGGCTATCCGGACCAGCTTCGCTCCTTGAATGGATTCGCCCTTCTCCACGACCTTCCCATTGATCAGGGCAATGGCCTGCCCATCTCCTTGCACGATTCCGTTTAAGCGCCACTGACTTTGGGCGCTGCGAAGTAGATTGAAGCCCATCGGATGGGAAGCGATCAGGGTCGGCTTGGGAGTCGTCTTGAGACTTGACGTGGAAGTGGGGCCAGGGGAAGGCTTTTGCTGTATCGGCAGGCGAGCCCATAGGAGGAGGGCGAGTCCCGAACAGGCGATCAGAAGGGCCCTGGTGCCCCAGGGAGACTTCGGTGGAGGAGGGGCTGGAGAGAGGGGTGTGTTCGGTCCAGCTTTGCGTAAGGCATCTGCAATGAGACTCATCGGCTTCTCCTTATGATGATGACCTTTGAGAGATAGAAAGGTCTTCCTCTTTAAGATTCTTCTCGGGAGCGATCGTTGAGTGGACTTGCGCTACCATCGACTCGTTGATCGTCCTGGATTCTTGGACAAACCCAGCCAACAACGCCTGATCACACAAGAGATTGATTCGACGCGGGATTCCGCCACTGACCCTGGCGATCAGGACCATCGCACCTGGAGTAAAACGAGCGAGGGCTTTTTCCCCAGCGACGCGGATCCGATGTTCGATGTAGGCAGCCACCTCCTCGGTACCCAACGGCTGGATCTGGTACCGGACGACAATCCGCTGATTCAGGGCCCTTAAGCGCGATTCCGTGACCAGGCGTTCATCCAACTCTGGCTGACCCACCAGCACAATCTGGAGAAGCTTGGTCTTGGTCGTTTCCACATTGGAGAGAAGCCGAACCTGTTCTAAGGCACTGGCACTTAAAGCCTGAGCCTCGTCGATGATCAAGACTGCGGTGCCCCCCGATTGGACCTCTGCAAGAAGGAACCGTTCCATTCCATAGAGAAGCTCTCCTCGAGTCAACGTCGATCGGCGAGGCTTGGCGTTTTCGTTTGATCCATTGGGCAAAACGCCAAAATCTTGGACGATGGCTCGCAAGAGCTGACCCCCGCTTAAGGTGGGGTTCAAGATCAAGGCTGTCTTTGCTGGATACTCCAGCTTATCCACCAGGGCCTTGGCCAAGGTGGTCTTTCCCGTTCCCACCTCACCGGTGATCAGGAGGAATCCTAGGCGTTGCTTGATTCCATAAGTGAGATGATACAATGCCTCCTGGTGGTGGCGCGAGGGATAAAAGAAGGCCGGGTCTGCTGTCACATGAAAGGGTTTTTCTCGGAATCGGTAGAAGGCCTCGTACATCGACTGCCCCCTTATGAAATTAAGGGTACCACGAGTGGAACTGGCTTGCAATTTCATTCGATATCCCCTATCCTCTATAAAGTTAAGGCACTTCGTTTTGCAAGAAGGGCAGTCCAAGATAAACAGGAGGGATCCCTTAACCATGTGGGAAGGAATGGATCAGCGTCGATTTCCTCGTGCGAAATGCCGGTGTGTGGTGCGCTTAAGCCAGGGGGGAGCTTCCTCCAACATCTCCTCCGTCACCGAGAACATCGGGTTGGGTGGGGTGTGTGCTCTGTTGGAGCGGGGCCTGGACATCTTCTCTCCGGTGGGAGTAGAGCTTTACCTGGAGGAGGGTAAGGTCCCCATCCGAGCACAGGGAACCGTTGTCTGGGTGGTTCGCCGCCGAGGCAGGGGCCCCAGCTTCGATACCGGCATCGAGTTTGCGCAGATGCAACCGGAAGACAAGGCCCGCCTCGAGGCAGCCATCGAGAAACTCAGTCCTAAGTAAACCTTTGTCCACCACAACCACCATTGAGCCGGCCCTGCTCTACTCGGTCCTGTGTGACGATGTCCGCCGAGAAGAGAACGGCAAATTCATCCTCCTGGGGCTGTTTGAGACAATCGGGGCTCGAGATTTCCCTGCCGTTCATCCTACCCTCTTCGTCATCAATGGCTGGATTGGCGGGGTAGGGACCTTCCGACAATACAGTCGGATCTTGGGCCCGGGTGGCCAGGAGATAGCCCGTGATCAGGAGACGGTGTTTCAGCTTGCCAATCTCAAGGCTCGCCATTCCGTGATTGCCCGATTCAACAACCTAGAACTCCCCAAAGCTGGAGAGTATGCCGTGGAGGTCCTGTTAAACGGGGATTTGAAGGTTCGCTATCCTCTGATTGTGGAACAGGCGAGTTGATTAGACGGCGGGCGGGCAGGTCATGCTGAGGGCCAGAGCCGGCTTTGAACCAACGTTCTTCAAGAGGTGGGGCAGGGAGGCTTGGAAGTACAAACAATCTCCCGGGCTCATTCGAAACTGTTCCTCTCCCGCTGCGATCTCCAGGTGTCCCTTCAAGAGATAAAGAAACTTCTCAACCCCCACGGGGCTTTGTTCCCGCTGGCTGCTTTTTCCCGGCTGGAGACTCACCAAAACCGGTAGCATCTTCTTTTTGAGGGCGGCTGAGGTCAGGATCATAAAGCTGGCTCCCTTGGCCGTCAAGAACTTGTTGGAGGGGCTCCCCCCTCGCCGGTGCTCTACCAGCGCCTCCAAGGGATCTACGTCTGCGTAAAGCTCGGGTAGCCGCACCCCCAGGGCCCGAGCGATCTTGACATGCGACTCCAGGGTACCGGTCATGCTGCCGGTTTCGATGCGGCTTAAGGTCGAGAGGGCCACCCCTGAACGCTTGGACAGATCTGCCAACGTCCAGTCCTTGGCCTGCCGCAGGGAACGCATCTTCTTTCCAATGGTGAGCATCGCTTCAACGATATCATCGCTCTCTGGGCCCGTCAAGCCTCTTTTTTGCAGGAACCGCTAAAGATATTTATTGCATATTATGAAAAAATAAACTATATTGCATAATATTCAATAGGAGGGACGTTCGATGAAGTGGATTCAAAAAGGGTTTGTTTTGGTGCTCAGTCTGGGGCTTCTTGTTTTTCTTTCGAGGGGCTTGATGGCCAAGGTGATCCCAGGGCCTGCGTTGGGTCAGATGCCGGTGACTCGAGTGCCAGGGATTGGAGAATCGGTTCTGGCCATCCATTTTTCTCAACCCTCCAGCCATCCGCTCTACGTAGGAACGCGACGCGGATTGTACCGTTCCGAGGATCAGGGGCTCACCTGGAAAAGGGTCTTGACCCGTGGGATGGGGGGAGGGTCAGTCACAGACATCGCGTTTCATCCGAATGATCCCAACGTGATCATGGCAGCGGCAGGGGAGAGTCTCTTCGGCTCCTCGGATGGGGGTCGCCATTGGCGAAGACTTCTGCACCTTCAGAATCCGATCCTTTGCGTGGCGGTCGATCCACGTTCCCCTGCGCATCTGCTCATTGGGACAGGGCAGGGAATCCGCATCAGCCAAGACCAGGGGGTTACCTGGATCCCTCGTGATCCTGGAGTTTCGACGGGGGCGGTCACCTCTTTGGTCTTTCATCCAAGTGTTGCTGGGTGGTGTTACGCCTTGACCGAGGCGGGGTTATTTCGTTCGCAAAACAGTGGGGTGACCTGGGAACGGGTTCGGGTGGCGCTTCGCCCTGAGGCGCAAGATCCTGCGATCGAAGAGCCGGAGGAGACGCAGGTCTTTCCATCGACAGGCCTGGCCATCGATCCGCTGAAAGGGATTCTCTATCTAGGAATGACACGCGGCGTCTTGACCAGTCAGGATAACGGCACCACGTGGGTTGCTCTTGCCTCGGTTGGGTTCACCACATCGGAGATCTTTCAGCTTTTGGTTGTCCCTGATGCCCTCTATGCCGCAACTGCCAAGGGGCTCTTTCTTTACTCGGGAGATTTTGGAGTCTGGCGCCCCATCCGAGAGGGTCTACCTGCCGGAGCCGTCTATGCGGTGGCCTTGGGTCCAGAGGGAAAACAGCTTTGGGTGGGCATGGGAAGCGGCCTTTTCCGAATCCCGGCGCCCAGTGAAGCAGCAGGAACCCTTCTTCAGCTGCACCCTTCTGATCGGGAGCCCTCTGTTCGACAGATGCAGGAAGCGGCCATCCAGTACGCAGAGGTGATGCCGGGGAAGATTCAAGGCTGGCGCCGGGGAGCCGTCTGGCGAAATTGGTTCCCTAAGTTTACCCTAAGCCTCGATCGGAATCGAAATGACACCGTGGTTTCTTCCACCTCTGGGGGAAGGACCACGTTCTCGGTCGGCCCAGAAGATCAGTCATTCAAAGTAGGGTTTGGGTTTACCTGGGATCTGGCCAACTTTATCTGGAATCCGGACCAGACCTCCATCGACACCCGATCGCGGCTGATGGTACAACTTAGACAAGATGTTCTGGATGAAGCCAACCGTCTTTACTTCGAGCGAAGGCGACTCTTGGCCGAATTCCAAGGCAGCCCCACGGAGGATCCGCTTTTAAAAACCGAACGAGCCTTGCGGCTGGAGGAGCTGACCGCTGGGTTGGATGCCTTGACCGGCGGCTGGTTCTCCGAAAATTTAAGCTCCAGCGACTCCCGTCCACCCGCTACTAAAATGATGAAGCAGACTATGGATTACCCCTAACTAGGCGTCCGATGAAAAAATGGTTGACTTGAGGACTCGGGTTCACTATACTGCACCATTGTCGTACCCTTCTTGAAATGGGTGATTTAGACAGTTTCACCGCCATCATGCCTCGTTTATCGAGGAAGGAGGCGATCCATCGATGGGAAGGGTCGTTAAGTTTAGAACAGGAGGGTGCGACCAGAGCGGGAAAACGGCTGGCTTAGCTACTCCCCGAGCAAGCGAAGGGGCGAACGTCTACGGGCTTTCTGTAGACGTTTTTTTTATGGGCGATGGCACCTGAGGCTGAAGGCACTCGGACCCGGCGCGTCCTCATCGTGGATGATGAGCCGGAGGTGACCTTCGCCCTTCAGAATTACTTTCTGGGCAAGGGCTACGAGATGCTCACCGCCTTGGACGGGATGCAGGCGATGCGCTACCTTCGCCAGCATCCGATCGACCTGGTTCTCCTGGACATGAAGATGCCAGGTGTCAATGGGGTGGAGGTGCTCAAGTTTCTCCATGCCCAAAGTCCCTCCACGAGGGTGATCGTGGTGACTGCCTACGACGTCCAGTTTCAGGAGTTGGTCGAGCGAATCGGAGTGGACGCCTTCCTCATCAAGCCATTCGGGATCGAGGCGTTGACCGGCACGGTGGAAGAGGTCTTGACCGGCAAGAAGCTGCTCAGGTCGGCTGCCCCGGCCCCAGAGGAGTCTTCGGCGGTCCCACGGGGTAGACCTCGGCCGAAGGCGCGGCTTCTCTTTGTCGAGCCCTCGGAGTACACCTACAAACTCAAGGAGGTTTTCTTTACCAGCCCCGAGAAATGTGGCGGAGCCTATCGGGTCGCCGCAGCCTACTCGGTCGAGGAGGCCCTCCGCCAGTTGGGAGCCTTTGGGCCGGATATTCTCCTCGTGGACCTGGCCATGCTCGGACCGGCCGGTGACTTGGCGGTGAAGGCGATGGCCTCCCCTTCCAAGCCCAAGGAGCTGATCCTCCACGGTTCCGGGTCGACCTTGTTGTTAAATCAGAATGCCAAGATGGAAGACTTGAGTAAACATGGGGTCAAGGTCGTCTACAACGAGAGCTTCACCCGGGCAGGACTGGTTCGCCTGAGTGAGGTGATCTTGAAAGAAGCGCTCGCCCATGGATTGGTGGAGGCTTCGTGATGACCGGTAACTGGGGATTGTTTGCTACAGCGATCGCCAGTCTGGGACTTGGGCTTTTTGTCTACTTCAAAAACCAGCGAGGGGGACTGAATCAGGCGTGGCTACGCCTTTCTTTGGCCACCGCCTTGTGGTCCCTCACCACGGGGCTTCTGATCCAATCCTCGAGCATCGGTTGGGCCTTTGGTTGGGCCCGGATTGCCCAGGCGGCCTTCAGCTTTATCCCCGCTTTCTTCTTCCAGTTTAGCCTGGCCCTTCTCGAGGGTCAGGACCGTTACGAGGGCTGGCTTCGTTGGAACCTTCGGGTGGCGGGTGTCTTTGCCATCCTGGGGTTGCTCCCCATCCCTCTGCTTGTCAAGGATCTCCAGGTGGAGTTGTGGTTTAACTACTATCCAGTGGCCGGACCTCTCTATGGACTCTTCAGCCTCTGGTTTCTTGGCTTATTCCTAGCGTCCCTTTGGGTCCTGCTCAAGGCCTATCGTCTCCAGGTAGGATACCGACGCAATCAGCTCCTCTACGTTATCCTCGCCTCAGTGATCGGACTAACCGCTTTTCTCTCCATGATCCCGCTGGCCTTCAAGGTGCTGATTCCACCGTTGGGGCAGTTGCTCTTGGTCTTCTATGCCTTAATCAGCTACACCATTATTCGATGGCGCCTGATGGACATCTCCATTGTCATCAAGAATACCCTCATCTACGCCAGCCTCTACTCGATCTTGGTGGGGCTCTTCGTGGTGGTCGTGGTTTTCTTGGGCCAGTGGCTTTTCTACGGGCCCCAGGCGCTGGACAAGCGAGTGCTGGGGATGTGTGTCGTGGCCTTAAGCATCGTGACCGCCCTCGTCCGGCCTTTGGATGCTGGCTTGAGACGCCTGACTGACCGTCTCCTTTTCCAGCGCAAGTACGAATGGCAAAAGACGCTCAAGGACGCCTCCCGAGGAATGGCCAAGGTGGCTTCCGTCGATCGACTCCTGAGACTGATGGCTCACTTCATCGGCATGAGGATTCGAGTCAGCCACGTGGGGATCCTCCACCGTTCCAGTGATTTTTACACCTTGAAGGTGAGTCGGGGTAGAGATAAACACTCCCTCGGGTTGACGGTCGACCGGGACAATGCCCTGGTGAACTGGCTGGAGGAGAAGAAGGAGGTCTTGACCGTCGATGAGGTCCGACACTGGTTGCAGCGAGAAAAGCTGTTTCCCCATCGGACCGTCTTAAGACGGACCTTGACCGAGATCCTGGCCCAGATGGATCAGCTGGGGGCTGAGATCTGTGTCCCGGCCTTCAGCAAATCACAGATGCTCGGGTTTTTGGCTCTGGGGGAGAAGCTCTCAGGGGATACCTACTCCCAAGAGGACCTGGATGTTTTGCTCACCCTGGCCAACGAGGGTGCTGTGGCCTTGGAGAATGCGAAGCTGTACGAGCAGCTCTTTCAGCGAATGAACCAGATTGAGGATCTGTATCAACGGGAACATCGGCTCTTCATTCATACCGCCATCGCCTTGGCCTCTGCGGTCGATGCGCGCGATCCTTACACCCATGGCCACACCGAGCGCTGCGCCGAGTATTCCATCGTCATCGCAGAGGAGCTGGGATCTCATCCAGAGATGGTGGAGATCCAGCGCTTTAAGGAGGTGCTCAAGATCGCAGCCCTCTTGCACGACATCGGTAAGATCGGCATTCCCGATGAGATCCTCAGAAAGAAGGGGAAGCTTACCTCCAAGGAGCACACGAAGATGCAAGAGCACCCCACCGTGGGGGCCATCATCCTGCAACCGATCAAAGGGATGGAGGAGGCGGCCAAGGCGATCAAGGCCCACCATGAGCGGTACGATGGCAGGGGCTATCCCGATGGCCTGCGGGGGAATGAAATCCCCCTGATGACCCGGCTTATTTCTGTGGCCGATACTTGGGATACGATGACCACAGACCGACCTTATCGAAAACGGCTTTCTGAATCGGTAGCTCTCGAGGAACTGGAAACCTGCTCGGGTACCCAGTTCGACCCGGTGGTGGTGCAGGCATTCTTGCGGGCGTACAAGAAGGGACTCATCAGCCTTCGGCCGGTGGAAGCGGCCGAGATGTTAGGCTAACGTGGGAGGGGTGATGATGCCGATCAAAGAGCGTAGAAAGTTCATGCGGATTTCTACAACCCTGCAGACCGAGTTTTGGGCGAAGGGGCCTACCATGGCGATGGGTGAGGCCCAGATTCGCGACTTCTCCCGAGAAGGGCTTGGGCTGATGCTTTCTCAGTCAGTCAGGCAAGGGGAACATATGGATTTGACCCTTCGAGTTCCAGGAGACAAGACACCGATCTTTGCCACAGCGGAGGTGGCTTGGTCCCAGCCGGTCAAGGATCAAACTGGAATCGGGGCAGGTCTTCATTTCCTTGAGATCAAGCCGCTGGATCTGGCCCGGTTGCTGGATTACGTCTACTCAAAGTGGCTTGGGAACGTTAGAGCGAGTCTTAGTCCATAGGTACGCTGCTTACTTTTCTCCTTGCCCTTGGGATGGGGTGTATTCTCTTTGGAACACTCGCCTCTTCCAGGGTTGTCCATCAGCCTCGATACCGCCCACCGACCCTCCCAGGTGACTTTGGTCTTCCTTGGGAAGATCTTCGACTGACCACCCAGGACAAGGTTCCCATTGCAGGATGGTTCATCCCAAGCCCGAATCCCACTGGGGTTCTCCTTCTCCTGCACGGCTTTGGCACCTGCAAGGCAGACCTCCTGGACCTCGCCCAGGCCTTCCACATCGAGGGACCGTACCATCTTCTGTTGATCGATTTTCGTGGCCATGGGGCTTCCGGCGGGCAAATCCTCTCCTTTGGCCTGCGAGAGGTACTGGACATCCAGGCGGCCCTCGCCTTCCTTTCCGATGATCCAAGAGGTAGAGAGCTCCCCGTGGGATTGTTTGGAATCTCGATGGGAGGGGCGATCGGACTTTTGGCTGCGGCCCGTTTTCCCCAAATCAGAGCGATCGTGAGCGACGCCGCCTATGCGGACTTAAGCAATGCCATTGCCAGAGCCATACGGAGGGCCTATTATATTCCTAGATTTCCGTTGGGTCAGATGGTGATCTGGGCGACGCAACTTCGCTTGCGCTGCCCGATGCGGGACTTAAGTCCTGTCCACGCCATTGGAAAGATAGCGCCACGCGGGGTCATGATGATTCACGGCTTAAAGGATCAGTCGGTTCCACCCGAAGAAGGCAAGGCCCTCTTTCAGGCTGCCAGAGAACCTAAGGCCCTCTGGCTGGTTCCCGAGGCGGAGCATGTCGCCTCCTTTTACAAGGATAGACAGGAGTACCTGCGCCGGGTCTTGGGATTTTTCAAGGATGCCTTTCAAAGAGCGTCGTAAATACGCACGGGTCTGGGAAGCGGTCCCTTGTCGGCTGAGCCTCGGCCCCTCCTTCCTGGTGACTCAGACGAAGAACTTAAGTTGCGGAGGGGTCCTTTGCCAACTCTCCCAACCCATTCCTGCGATGACCCAACTGGACATTCTCATGGAACTGCCGGTAGCACCTTCTGATCCTCCCAGCCGTTCCATTCGCTGTGTCGGGGTGGTCGTCCGCCAGGAACCGCAAACCGAACCGGAAGGCTCCACCTCCTATCTGACCGCGATCTATTTCTCTGAGATTAAACAGGAGGATCGACGGCACATCGCCGAATTCGTCTTAAAGAGCATGCTTTCCCATGATCGTCGGCGTTCCTAATATGAAAAGGCCCACCCCAAAGGCCATTGCTCAAACCCTTAAAAAGCACCGGGCCAGGATCCTCAAAAAAGCGAATGTGGTTGGGGTCGGGGTCGGGGAGAAGATCAAGGACGGGATGCCGACGGGGCGCCTCAGCCTTAAGGTTTACGTCGAGAAGAAGGTGGATAAAGAAAAGCTTTTGAAGAAAGACCTCGTGCCGGAGCGCGTCGCGAAGATCGAGACAGACGTCGAAGAAGTCGGGAAGATCAGACCGCTCGCGTATACGCAACGGATGAGGCCGGCGCCGGTGGGTGTATCGATCGGACATTACAAGATCACGGCCGGGACGTTCGGGTGTTTGGTAGAGGACCGA
>Ga0209515_10010097_pt1 | contig 10599 bp, 7 predicted proteins | sample Subgroupgradi54m_FD_187454 | JGI IMG/M metagenome (GOLD analysis project Ga0209515, IMG submission 187454) | Subsurface groundwater microbial communities from S. Glens Falls, New York, USA - GMW60B uncontaminated upgradient, 5.4 m (SPAdes)... ...
AGGCACGGATTGTGATGCTGCGGCAGAAGGGGGAAGAGTAACGGTATACGATAATGGAGGTGGCGCGGCACAACTCTACGTATGTGATGGGGCTGCCGGATGGGTAGTAAAATAGAAGGAGTGTAATACTGTATGAACATAGTACCTGAAAAAAAAACTCTTTCAATTTTTTTTAGTATTGTTTTGGCACTCTATTTTCCTGGCCATGTTTTCGCCCAACTTTCTTCGTCGAACTTTCAGATGACAGCCGACTCGGTCAACTGCGGGGGAGGGCGAACGTCTTCATCTTCCTTTTCTATCATCGGTACCCTTTGCGAACCGGCGACAGGAACCAACACCTTCCCAACATCCTCCAACTTCAATCTTGAACAAGGATTCCCGGCAATGGACGACGTTCCATTTATCTCCGTCTCTCTTCTAAACCCTTCGAATACCTCCGCGGCAAAGTCATCCGTTGGATTTGGGACACTCCAGCAAGGATCGGTGGCAAGCGATGCTATTCTTGTTCGCGTCACGACAAACGCGGCGAGCGGATATTCTGCCGCCGTGCTATCCGACGGAAATCTTCGCTCGAGCACCGACACGATCAGTGCTGTCGGAGATGGAACTGTCGATGGCACACCGGGAGGAGAATATGGATTTCGCACCTCGGGAACCGATGGTCTGTACAACTCAGCCGATACCAGCGTGACCACAGCGGCAAAGGTCTTTGCACAAAAAACATCGTGGACGACTCAATCCGACACCACCATCACATTTAAAGCCGCGGTTGCGGGATCGAATGCCTCGGGCGACTATTCGCAGACCATGGCCATTGTCGTCACCGGTTCTTTTTAGATATAGTGACTGGATCCCCGATCAAGTCGGGGATGACAACCTATAAATTGTCCACAGGGCGCCCTTTACAGCGTCCTGTTTATCGTTATAATAAATGAGCTCATCAAATATTCTCTTTTTTTTATTTAATTTACTCTAATTGAAAGCTTCTATGGCTTACAGTGAAACGCACGTTGCGGGAAGAAAAGTATCCGCTGAACAAAAAGAACAGTGGTCGGGTCTTCTCGACAAAATCCTCGAGTGGTCGCTTCTCGGTCTTGTCTTTCTTATGCCTCTCTTCTTCCTTCCGTTTACAACGGAGGCGTTGGAGCTTAATAAGCAGATGCTCCTCTTGGTTGGGGCGCTGTGGCTGGGACTTGTCTACACGACGAAAATTGTCCTTACAGGAAAGATTGAGATGAAGAAATCACCGCTCGGATGGGGTATGCTCGCACTTCTCGCCGCATGGATCCTTGCAACAATATTCTCTGTCTATTCATATAATAGTATTTTGGGCCTCGATAGACAGGAGTTTCTTTCCCTGGCAACACTGATCGCGGTCATTGTCTTCACCTTTATCCTTGGCAACAACGGCACATCGCGTCTTGCAACGCGCCTTATCTACGCTCTCCTCCTCTCAACAGCATTGGTAAGTATAGAGGGACTCTTGCAGCTTTTTGGCGTTGCGCTCTTGCCATGGGACTTCACAAAAACAACGTCGTTTAACACGGTTGGACTTTTCAGCTTATGGGGCGTCCTTGCCGTCACAACACTGGTACTGGCAACGAACGAGATTATTCGTCTTTCCCTTTCCGACGATAAGCAAAAGACCCTTATTACTGCCCTTCTCGCACTCTTTGCTGTCCTTCACCTCATACTCCTTATTGCGTTTAACGACGCAACACTCTGGCTCTCGCTCGCGGTTGGATTGATTGTATCTTTGGCCGTGCTCTACCTGAAGCTCCCTGAAAATCAAAAAGTAAGCTGGCTTATCTTGCCGTCGTTCATGATCGTATTCGCGATCACATTGATGTTTGTCAGCCCACCACGATTTGTCACATTGCCACTCGTTGCGACACCATCACTGCAAACATCGTTTGATATTACCCTTAACACACTGAAAGCATCGCCGGCATTTGGCTTTGGCCCGGGTAATTTCATTTCAAGCTATACGCAGTTCCGTCCAAAAGAGATGAATAGCGCGAATTTGTTCGAGCTCTGGACAGCTCGCTTCGATCAGTCGTCTTCCTATCTTCTGACAAAAATTGCTGCGACCGGGTTTGTCGGATTCCTTGCAATCCTTCTCATGGCGGTACTGCTCTTCTGGCAGGTTCTCACTGCGCTAAAGAAAAGTGAGCTCAACAATGATTCCCTCGTACTGCTCGGCGTCGTCGCAGCCCTTACGAGCATGGGCGTTGCCGCAGTATTCAAACCGTCGAACATGACACTCACCTTTGTTGGGTGGCTCCTCATAGGGCTCATCTATGCCTATACTGCGCGTTCTGGAAAAGAAGTGATGAGTGGTCAGTCGAATCGTTTCGTCATTCTTTCCTCTCTCGCGCTCTATACGCTCGTTGCTCTTGGCTTTGTTGGCATCTTCTTTGCCGGTACTCGCTACAGCGCGGACATTGCATTTGCCAACGCGTTAATGACCGACAGACGGCTTTCTGCTGAGGCACAGAAAAAGGGAGAACCGGTGTCAATAGAATCGACCGATACCGTCATCCGAGCGGTTAGCGGCGCTATTCAAATAGATCCCCGCAACAACCTCTATCCAAAAACCTTGAGTCAGGCCCTCTTAGTCAAGCTGTCGCGTCTTATTGGTGCGGCAAAAACACAGGAAGACGCAACCGCAGCACTCCAGACACTTCCCTCACAAGCCGTTGCTGCGGCAAACAATGCCATAGCACTCAGCCCCAAAGATGTACGAAACATACTGAATGCCGCTGGCACCTACCAATCACTGTTGCCCTTTACCTCAGATGCATTGAAACTTGCAGCTGACACTTACGCCAAGGCGATTGCTCTCGACCCAACCAACCCGCAAGTACGCTTTGACCTTGGACGTATGTATGTCGATGAGGCGGTGCTCCACAAACAGCGCGCGGGAAATGAAAAGGCAAGTGAAGAAACAAAAACGAAAGAAAAAGAAGCGATGAAAAAATCGCTCGAAAATGCTGAAAAATACTTGAAGGAAGCACTCGATCTGAAACCCGACTTTGCACCCGCACACTTCCACCTCGCAACTATCCGCGCAGAGCAGGGCAATAAAGAAGAGGCGCTCAAAGAACTCGACACCGCCGCTGTCCTGAACGCGCGTCTTGCACCGCTTCGTTCGGCAGACGAAAGTTTGTTCTATCTGACAGGGCTTGCCTACGCTTCCCTGGATGAAAAAGATCGCGCATCCAGTGCGTTTAAGGCCGCGTTTACCCTTCGCCCAAACTATGCGCTTGCACTGTGGAACTACTCTATTCTCCAAGCATCGAAGGGGAATAAGGATGAAGCTATTAAGGCGCTTGAACAGATTCTCCAATACGACAAGGAGAACAAGACGGTCAAAGATAAGCTTGCTGAATTAAAGAGTGGCGCAGCACCAGCTACCGAAACACCGAAGGAAGAGAAGAAATAATCTTCTCTAAGAGTCCATCAAATAACTAGCTTCCCGGTCAGTTCTGATTCAATTTTGTTCCACAAATGATGATGAATGCTCCCGTTTTGTTCAAGAGTAAAGCGATTGAATACAAAACGCAGTGCTTTAGCCGAAGGAATACTTACTGTATTCCGACAAGTTCAGCGCATTTCTGGGGCGAAATTGAGCGGAAATGAGCCGGAAGTCCTGCGAAGCCGGATCCGGCTCTGCCGGAAACTCTTTTACACAAGGATAGTTTTTTGATGGGCTCTAACATCAAAATCACCCTCGATGGCCATCGAGGGTGATTTTTTTATGTATTGCAATTTCGCGCCGTAAGGCGAATGGCGGGGGCGGCAGGGATCGAACCTACGACAGAACTTTTGGAGAGTCCTGTGATACCACTTCACCACGCCCCCATTATGAATGTTCATTATACGTTCTATACCCTTCTCGTCAACCCCGCTGCTGCCTTCAACACATTCTCCATCAATACCGCGACGGTAAGGGGGCCAACGCCGCCGGGCACGGGGGTGACGGCTCGTGCTTTTTTCGAGACAGAAGCAAAGTCGACATCACCGACAACGCGCTTACCATTTTTCGTAATACCGACATCGATAACTACTGCCCCTTTCTTGACCATCGAACCGGTCAAATATCCTGAGCGCCCCACGGCAGTAATAACAACATCAGCAGCTCGCGTGAGTGCGGCGAGTCGTGCGGCCTTACTATGAACGAGTGTCACCACCGCTCCCTGATTCAAACAGTGCGCGGCGATTTGACGAGCAAAAAAACCATCGCCAATGACAACGACATCAGAAGTGCCGAGATCCTGTCCTGTCGATTGAATGAGTCGCAAGACCGCCTCCGGTGTTGGGGGAACAACGGTTGGTTTATTTAAAAAAAGTTTTGCTAAGTTATCGGGATGAAAACAATCGATATCTTTCTCCTGATCGATATGGTGGCTCACCTCATCGAGCGCGAGGTGCGCAGGGAGCGGAACCTGCAAAATAATTCCATGAACCTTTTGGTCCCGAGATAATACATCAAGGGTGGCTACTAATTTTTTTTGTGAAACGTTTTTGGAAAGCTGAACTTTTTTAAAATTGAACCCGAGTTCTTGCGCCATCTGTCCTTTTTTCTCAACATACAACACCGACGCAGGGTCAGCGCCAACGAGTACGGCGGCAAAACCCGGGCGCGTCGTCATGCGGCGAGCTCGTCGCTCAATATCTTGTTTCAATTGTTCGGCGATGTGTTTCCCGTCGATAATCATAAGCTGGTTAGGGTGCCCCAATTGTATCCTACTTTCACATCTACCACCAGCGGCGCATCCAATTCAACGACACCCTCCATTTCTTTTTTAACCATTACAGCAACATCGTGTACACAACTCTCGGGTAATTCAAATACTAACTCATCGTGTACCTGAAGAAGCATTTTCACATTCAAAAAGTTTTTTTCTTGAAGGTGGGCATCGATTGCAATCATCGCCTTCTTTATAATATCGGCACCAGTCCCCTGGAGCGGCATATTGGTTGCGGCTCTCTCTGCCGCTGCGCGCACCTGAAACAGATTGGAAGAAAGTTCGGGGACATACCGACGTCTGCCAAAAAGCGTTTCAACGTACCCTACTTTTCGGGCATTGGTAAGTGTCCGTTCCATATACTCGGCAATCCCGGGATACACGGCAAAATAGCGTTCGATAAAATCACGCGCCTCCTCAACCCGCATACCGGTGCTGACGCTCAGTCCGTGCGCACCCATACCATAGATAATGCCAAAATTCACTTCCTTTGCGGCGCGGCGCATATCACTCGTCACTTCTGTGGCAGGGATACCCTGCACCGCCGCGGCTGTCTGTGTATGAATATCGCCGCCATGTTGAAATACATCGAGCATCGCTTTGTCTTTTGCAAACGATGCGACAATACGCAGTTCGAGCTGTGAATAGTCGGCGGCAAGCAAGATGTTTCCCTTGTCAGCTATAATACTTTTTCGAATTTCCCTTCCGAGTGCTTCACGAATTGGAATGTTTTGAAAATTCGGCGCAGACGAAGACAGGCGCCCGGTTGCAGCTATTGTTTGATTAAACGATGTATGAACACGACCTGTCTTCGCATCGACAAGTGCCGGCAATACATCGACATAGGTATTCGCAAGTTTCGTACGCTCGCGGTATTCAAGGATGCAGTCGATTATTGGATGAAGACCGCGCATTTTTTCCAGCTCAGATGCTGCTGTCGAAATGCCGGTCTTACCTTTTTTAAGTTTCGGTCCTGACAACGCCAGACCTTCGAATAAAATCTTTTTCAGTTGAAGGGGGGAGTTGATATTAAATTCGACACCGGCGTACTGATAAATCTTTTTTACAAGTTCATCAAGCTCTGTATGGAGGCGTCCAGAAAGTTTTTTCAAAAAAGCGGTGTCAATTATTACCCCGTTTCGCTCCATGCGCGCGAGCACAGGTATAAGCGGTATTTCAAGATGTGTACAGAGTTCGAACAAAGAATTCTCTTTCAGGAGCCCGGTAAAATATTCGTACAAACGCCATGCAAAATCGGCATCTTCACACGCATAGGGTGAGACCTTCTCGGGGGGAACGTCGGCCATGGAAATCTGTTTCTTCCCCGTACCGATGAGCGACTCGATAGAAATCTTCTGGTAGCCAAATTCATTAAAACACAACGTATCCATCCCATAGGAGCGGCCACCGGGACTGGACACATAGGCCCCAACCATACTGTCAAACGCGATACCGGCCAACGCGATACCTGCGCTTTGAAGGACGTGAAGGTCGTACTTTATATTATGACCTGTTTTTTTCAGTGTTTCGTCTTCGAGTATGATCTTTATTCGCTGCCTATTCTTTTCACTGCAGGAAGTCCATGGGATATAGACACCATGCCCCTCTTGATATGAAAAAGAAATGCCCACAAGATCGGCATTGAGTGCATCGATACTGGTTGTTTCGGTATCGACGGCAACCATCGGTTGTGTGGAGAGCTCCTGTAAAAAATCAGCGATTACCTTGTCCGAATTCAGAAACACATAGTCGGCTTTTGTGTCATTGCGTGACTCCTCTTGTACTCGATCGAGATTTTCAAAACCAATACAGGGCAATTCTTTGAGTCGGGGAAGGAGTGATTTAAACTCAAGTTCTTGAAGCAACGCAACCAGTCCCGCGCTATTCGCCTTTCCCAGACGCGCAGAAGATACGTCAAAATCAAGCGGTACATCGTATCGCAACGAGACAAGGTCGTAGCTCATGACAAAGGCGTCTCTCTGATCTTTGATAAGCGTGCAAACTTTTTCTTTCAGCAATGATGCTTCATCGTCGTGCGCACCGGTGTCGATCCATGCAAGAAGATGCGCCGATGTTTTGAACGCCTTCACAATGTCGATAGCACCCTTTTCTCCAATACCTTTGATACCGGGAATATTATCCGACGGATCGCCTCGCAGCGCCTTATAAAACGTTACATCCTTCGGCTCGAGGCCGTCATATTTTTCACGAACTGCCGCGATATCAAAGAGAACCGTATCGGTGATTCCTTTCCGCGGCGCAAATACGCGCGTACGCTCATCGACGAGCTGAAGTGTATCCATGTCGCCCGTGACAATGATTGTTTCCAGTTCAGGATGCGCAGTCGCAATATTTCGAGAAAGTGTCGCAATGACATCGTCTGCTTCAAAGCCGTCTTTTTCAAAAATGGGGATGCCAAGACACGTCAGTATCTCTTTTATCCTCCCGATCTGCGCATAGAGCTCATCGGGTTGCTTGGCTCGTGTTGCCTTGTACTCGGCGTACTGCTCGTGACGAAAAGTCGGCCCCTTCCGATCAAAGGTCACGGCACAATACGTTGGTTCCAGTTCCTTAAATGCTTTGAAAAGAATTTGAATAAATCCGTACACCGCGTTCACGATTTCTCCCTTTTGTGTCGTCAGAGGAGGCAACGCGTGCCATGCGCGATGGAGAAGCGCATTGCCGTCGATGATCATGAATTTTTCGTGTGCCATTGTTGGGAAAATATTGATACTGAAAAAATTGGGTTAGATTTGTCATCCCCGAGAAGTCGGGGATCCAGTCCGCTGGATGTTACTTTAGGCCAGGAGGGGAATCGAACCCCTGCGTCGAGGTTTTGCAGACCCCAGCGTTACCACTTCGCCACCTGGCCATGATAAATACTAAAAAAGCATAGCATTTCAGCAAAAAAAAGAAAGACGCATACATGCGTCCTTTTTTGTCATCCCGAGCGTGTCGAGGGATCCCGACGATTTCGGGATTCTTCGCTTCGCGCTGAATGACAGCTAAAAATTCCCGGCAACTTGCACATTCCCTGAATCCTTTTCTGCCACATTTTCGGGAACGACGACCATCTTCAGGCGCCTCACCCCAAACTGTTTTGCGGCACCACGCGACTTCATCCAAATATCGACACGATTCGAATAGCGGGCATTCATCCTGTCCTGCACAATAAACTCCCTATCGCCAAAATGGTCGGGAAATTGTACACGCGTACCAAAAGGCAAAAAATTCGCGGCGACAACATCCTCGTTTCCGTGCTCGCACACATTAAATCCATTCGCAGTAATGCAGGGGGATGAATCTGTCTGATCTTTCGTACTCGAATAGGCCGTCACCACAATAGTACGGGTGCTCCCCGGCTCAGCAGCGAGTGCTGGTGCCCTTTTTGCAGCGCCACCCGGTACCGCGACGTGAATACCGAGCAATTTTGGTTTCGCATCGTCGCGCGACTCGTTATCGCTGGTTTTATCGCTCAAATACGGTATTTCCCTTTGGTTAAAAGAAAAAACCTGGTTCTCTATCGCGCCGTAGCTGGGCCGAAGGCGGACCCCATCATTTTCAAGGGAAACCACTGTATCCAGACTATTTTCGGCACTCATCGCTACTGCAAGGGCAGGGGAAAGCGAAAAATACGGAAGATGAAACTGGACTAAAATCGTTATAATTATAATAAAAACCTGATTTTTTCGGATACTATTATGATCCACAAAATCCTTTCTCGTCGATAGGGTATTGATACGACCCAACGCCACCAATCGACCTAGAAATAAAAGACCCTCTTTTGAGGGTTTCATAAGGATAGCAGGTTTTTCAAAAAGGTCAATGGTAGTGGGTCGAGCCCGAAAAAATCCCTAGCTCTTTGTTGCGATCATGCTGATTTCAACTTTCGCGCCAAGAGGAAGCTCTTTTACACATACCGTTTCTCGTGCTGGATAGGGGTCGGAAAAATAACTTCCATAAATCGTATTCACGGTACCGTAGAGTGACATATCGGTAACATAAATTGTCGTTTTGACAACATTCGAAAAAGTAACCCCCGCTTCTTCAAGGATTGCTTGAAGGTTTTTCATAATCTGGTGAATGTGTTCCTCGAGTGCTCCCTCAAGCATCTTCCCTTCAGGAGTGAGGCAGATACATCCTTGAGTAAAGATAAAATCACCCGCCATGATTGCCTGAGAATGTGGGCTCGCTCCCGGAAGAGGAGCTTTATTTGTTTCTATCTTTATTTTCATAGTTTATTTGGAGCGGGTAGGGGGAATCGGACCCCCGGCTCGACTTTGGAAGAGTCGCATATTACCATTATACTATACCCGCGAAACGAATTGTACGCCTACTGCCAAAATACGATCATGAGAATAATGGAGGCGGTCATGACGAGGATTGTCAGTCCGTTCAATGTATTCGACAGGAGACCATTGCGCCACTTCCCCATAACCTTCTTACTATTAGCAAGTTTGAAAATTGCCGTCAAGATAAGAGGCGCGACGATACCATTTATTACCGCCGTCCATAACAACATCTGGATAGGATCAACGCCAATCGCATTGATCAAAAGCCCTATCAGTGTTGCGATAGTAATGACGCCATAGAATCCATGCGCTTCACGAAGTTTACGATACAGCCCTGACTTCCATCCTGCAATTTCTGACACCGCGTACGATGCCGATCCCGCCAAGACGGGAATACTTAAAAGACCTGTTCCGACAATGCCAAGAGTAAAAAGAAGAGACGCCCACTCACCAGCAATAGGCGATAATGCAGCAGCAGCGTCATCAGCCGTCTGAATAATTATACCGCCGGGATACAGCACCATTGCGGCGGTGAGCATGACAAAAAACGCGACAAGATTTGAAAAAAACATCCCACTAAAAACATCGATGCGCATGTCGGCAATATCTTCCTTGCTCGCACCCCGACGTTGAATGAGGGTGACTCGCCCTTTCCCAATCTCTTCCTCTACCTCACTGGATGCCTGCCAAAAAAACAGATAGGGGCTGATGGTAGTCCCTATAATCGCAACGAGAATAAAGAAGAAATCTTTAGACAATGAAATGGTAGGGAATACCGTCGCGCGAAAAACGCTTGCCCAATCTGTTGTCACCAAAAGCGCGACAACGACATACGAAAAAAGCGATACCGTTAAAAATTTTAGATATTTCGCGTAGAGTTTATACGAAACAAAAATCTCTAAGATAAGGGTGGCGACGGTAAAGAGAATTGCGAGGAAGAAAAAGGGTAAGGGGAACAACAACTGTGTCGCCGCTGCCATCGCACCGATGTTTGCTGCAATGTTAATGGTATTTGCACACACCAATAGAACCACAAGAAGCCCGAGTACTGAGCGCGGCATATGTTTTTTCATCGCTCCCGCAAGACCCAGGCCCGTCACCTGCGCGACACGCGCACACATTTCTTGCACCGCCGACATTAGGGGGAGAGAAAAGAGCATGGTCCACAACGTACCGAGTCCGAATCGCGAGCCCGCATATGAATACGTACCGATACCCGATGGGTCATCGTCTGATGCCCCAGTGATCCACCCTGGTCCTAATTTTTTCAAATAATGCGAGATTTTTTTGAACATAAAAAACAATAGATATTTATTTAGTATACGTTTGGATGGACCATGCGTCAAATTCGATACAGCCCCCCCCCTCTGGAAAAATCTATCCGCTTGCGCTACACTAGACCCTATACCCTAATCCCTAACCCCTCATACTATGATCCAAGGTACTGAACTGGGACCAGAATACATTATTAAGGCCTACTACCCAAAAAAAGACATCTGGGGCTATTGTGTTATCGATAATACGGTGCGGGGGCCTGGCAAGGGCGGTATTCGCAT
>Ga0209515_10010098_pt1 | contig 10599 bp, 11 predicted proteins | sample Subgroupgradi54m_FD_187454 | JGI IMG/M metagenome (GOLD analysis project Ga0209515, IMG submission 187454) | Subsurface groundwater microbial communities from S. Glens Falls, New York, USA - GMW60B uncontaminated upgradient, 5.4 m (SPAdes)... ...
TGGCAGCAGCGCCCCGGGCGAAGTCTTTCCCGTGATGGGCAAACGAGTACTCGCCACGCAAGTCGATGCCACGTGGGAGGGCGATCCGGTGGAGCTGTATGGCAACTTCGGTTGGGTCCAAGATGGCGACAACAACGGTAACCTTTCGGGCAGCCCCCGCACGTCGTGGCTCTACTACGCGGCGGAGGGCAGCTACCACTTCACGCCGCGCCTCTACGCCGCCCTCCGCTACAGCGGTGCTGCCGCGCTGCGCCTGGTCTCGGCTACCGACAGCAACAGCGACGTCGGGTCGGATGGCCTCGTGCACCGGATCCAGCTTGGCGGTGGCTACTGGCTGACCAAAACCGTCCTCCTGAAGGGCGAGTATGTCTACCAGTTGTATAGCGGGTTCAGTTCGAACGGCTCGCAGGTCAGCGGTGTCGACGTATGGCGCCATCCCCATTTCCAGGGGCTCCTGGCGGAAGCCTCGTTCGCGTTCTAGCGACGCGGAAGCAGATGCGACACGCTCCCCTAATCAGAGCGGCGGGTGGGCTCCTCGCGGCGCTTCTCGCGATCGGGGCCTCGGCCGAGTCGACCGCGACCGAGCGGTACGACGCGGATCTTGCGTCCAGTCGTGTGACGGTCGAGGGCACCTCGACGCTACATAACTGGAAGGTGGAAGGACAGCGCGTTGAAGGCTACCTGAGTGTTGATGAGCAGGAGCTCGCCGCCCTCTGGATGCCTAGCGGCCCGTCCCCGTACGCACCAGCTGCAACGGTGCGTGTGGACATCCCCGTCACTTCGCTAACGAGCAGCAAGCGCGGGATGGACGAGACGATGTATAAGGCGCTGAAGGCCACAACGCATCCGACGATTACCTACTCTCTTAAGTCGGCCAAGATTCCGATGCGCCAGGCCGCTCAAGAGGAGAACGCTGACGGGAGCCTCACCCTCGAGACCACAGGGGTCCTGATGGTGGCTGGAGTCGAGCGGACGGTAGACATTCCGATGCACGTCAGGCGGCTGTCCAATCACCGCTTGGAGATCAGCGGCGACGCCGCGCTGCGCATGACGGAGTTCGGCATCGATCCGCCGAGGGCCATACTGGGCACGCTTCGCACAGGTGACACGGTCCACGTGCACTGGACGTGGGTGCTGGCCCGACGTCCGTCGTGATGTCCGAGCACTGCAGACGATTGATCAGGGTACCCATAGTGCTGCTGATCGTGTCCGCCTACGCGTTAGCCAACGCAGCAGTTCCGACGGCCGGGACGGACCGGGCGCATGGCCCCCCCCGCACCCTCCTTCCCGTCACAGCTGAGGAGTTGATGCCCTTGGAGGCTCGTCGCGGTGTCTACCGAGTGACGGAGGGTGTCGAAAAAGGCATTCAGGTGCCATGCACACTCGAGCCGCGCGGCGACCAGTGGATTCTGACCAAACAGGGGTTGGCCCGGCACGAGCTGCACCGCGATCAGCAGGGCAATCTGCTGATCGATCGAGAGACCGATCTCCGCCAGGATCGGCAAATCGAATACGTCTCACCGGTCGTGCTTTTGCCTGCCACGGTGGATCGCAAGACGTCGTTGACGGGAAGCACGCGCGTGATTGTGAGCAACATACACGCCAGGTCCGTCAAGTATCGCGGAACCTGCACATGGCAGTTGGACTTCATCGGCGTCGGTCCCATCGAAACGCCAGGTGGGACCCTTCCGACCTATCATCTGCGAGCCAAGCGCGAGATCTACCTCCCCCTCGCACAGATCTCGATGACGATCGACTTTGAGTACGTGCGCGGAATAGGCATGGTTGCCACGGGCGTCAATCAGGTTGTCCATTCCCTTGGTCTGTTCACCAATCGAGAGGTCTGGCGTCTTGAACAGCTCCCCTAGCATGGCTCGATCTCATTCTCCCTCCCGCCGCGCTGCACAACTACTGCGATGTCGCGGACAGCGTCGCCTCAGCGGGCAACAACGACTATTCAGCCCGCCAGATGATTATGGAAGCGTACCGGATCTTTTAGCCAACGACGCATCAGAGGAGGAAGTATGGAAAAACTGACGCTACTCACCATTGGGGTGATGGGGATGCTGTTGATCGCATGGCCTGCAGCTACCGTCAAGGCCAAAACTACAATACCGGTCGAGGACGCACAACTAACCTTTGCTCCGGATGCGCCGGCACCGATTAGTCGCCACAAGGCCGCGATCGTCCGGGTACATTTGGATTCTACGGTGAAGGTCATGGAACTGAACACCGGCGTCAAGTACAAGTTCTGGACGTTCAATGGCCACGTGCCGGGCCCATTTATTCGAGCTCGCGTCGGGGATACACTCGAGGTCCATGTCACGAATAGCGATGACAGCGGGATGCCGCACAATGTGGACTTCCATGCCGTAACCGGCCCAGGTGGAGGAGCAACTGTTACCACGGTGGTACAGGGAGAAGAAAAAGTCGCTTGGTTTAAGCTCCTCCATCCCGGCCTCTTCATCTATCATTGTGCCGCCCCGCCCGTGATGGATCACATTGCCAATGGGATGTACGGTTTAATCCTGGTGGAACCACAGCACGGCCTGCCCAAGGTCGATCGTGAGTTCTATATCGTGCAGAGTGAGCTCTACACGAAGGAGGTCGCCGAGGGGACAGAGCTGCTCGAATTTTCCCATGAGGAGGGGCTGAAAGAACACCCACGGTTCGTCGTCTTCAATGGCCGCGTAGGCTCCCTCGTGGGCGAGCATGTGCTCAAGGCCAAGACGGGAGAGCGCATCCGTATCTACTTCGGGAACGCGGGGCCGAATCTCATCTCCTCGTTCCATGTGATTGGCGAGATCTTCGATAACGTCTACCGGGAAGCGGATCTCCTCAGCCCCCCGGGACATAGTATCCAAACCACCCTCGTCCCAGCCGGTGGAGCCACGGTCGTGGAGTTTGGTGTCGAGGTCCCAGGAAACTATACTCTCGTCGATCATGCAATCTTCCGTGTTGAGCAGGGAGCTGTAGGCTATCTGCAAGTCGAGGGCCAACCACGCCATGACATCTACGTCTCCCAGGATGACGCACCGACCTGCAAAGGATGTCTTGTGCATCCATGAGTGAAGCGCGTGCATCGATGGGATGTAAACGATGGATAGCCCCACATGCCACTAGGCAAGCAGCCTCGCGTACAGTATGTCACCCGGTACCGCGCTTTGTTACAGCGAGACGTGGAAGTTGTTCTGATTCAACGAACGGATGGCAATTGGGTCCTGACCCATTGCCGTGAGAAGAACAAACAGTGCAACGGACATGAGTGCCCGCTCCGTCTTTTCGGTGATCCATCCTCCTTGGAGGCAATCTGGTTGTGAGGGAGACCTCGCTTCAGGAGAAGCGGTGGTTGCTGAATAAGTTCTGCGCCTTTCTCCACACACTACGTCCTGGACCTCGTCCAAAAACGTAACCAGATTGTAACCAGCGGCGTCGATTTCGTGAAAATGGAGCGTCGCAATCTGCCAAGGGATTAAACTTCTAACTCATTGAGCGGGAATTTGTAGCGTCGCAAATTGATGCATCAAGCATGTCCCCGCAATTCGCTTTCTGACTCCTTCGAGCCCCGTCGCCTCCGCCATTTATTAATTGCAGTAACCCACTATCCAGCAAGGGGTAGTGGGTTTCTGCATTTTTGACCCGTCGCTAAAATGTAACCAAATTGTAACCAGAGCAACCAAATTTTAGTTCTTGATGCCTACCACCTGCCACGCTCTGCAATCTCCTGCAAATAGTCCAAAGCCATGAACGGGCTCGGACCCCGTCACCCCCGTTTTTGATTGTTGCGCAACAAGCGCAAGCAAATGAGCCAGTGACGGAGAAATCCGTGACCGGCTTTTTGCTCAGGTGTAGTGAAATGGGTAGTTACAAAGATTCGAATTTGGCAAGAATCTCGCGCACCAGACCTTCGCGGTCGTTCCGCAGGCGTCGAATAAACGACGGAGGAGCGGCAGTCTGCGAGTCGTGCTTAGCCGACCAACGGACGATTTCCAGGATGACGGGGAGCAGATCAAGGCCCTTCCGGGTCGGCGTGTAGACGTACTGCCGACGGCTCTTCCGATCACGCGACTTCGCAATCAGCCCATCCGCCTCCAACCGTCGCAGCCGATCCGCCAGGATGTTGGTGGAAATCCCCTCCTCGGACGCTAGGAACTCGTGGTAGTGCCGTTTGCCCTTGAAGAGCAAATCGCGCAATATCAGTAAACTCCACCTATCGCCGAAGAGGTCAAGCGCAAAGGCGATGGGGCAATGGGATCGGGGTCGCTGTGCCATGTCGTCATACCCATTATGCAAGAACGCTTGCAAAACGCAAGCCGATTGATTACACTGAGAACACTTGTGAAAAGCAAGCGATATTCCTGTGGCGCGGAGACCAGCAGTAGGCGGCGGGACAACGGAGGAGACTGACATGCGCAAGGGATTTTGGTGGGTGACGCTCGGATATATTATCGTCAGCATGGCGTTGGCGATGCCGTGGCATTTCGTCTGGTTTCACGATCTCTATCACCAGTTGGGCATTTATAATCGACCGGAGCCGATCATCCCCCTGGGGATGCTCTCCATGCTGATCCAAGGCCTCATCCTGGCCTATCTCTACCCCTTCTTCTACAGAGGAGGACGTCCGGTCGCGCAGGGCATCAAGTACGGATTGATCATGGGGCTGTATCTCTACAGCGTTTCGACGCTCGCCAACGCAGCCAAAATCATGGTGACTTCAATGTCCGCCTGGCTCGGTATCCAGGCGTTGTTTCACACCATCCAGTTTGTCCTCGCCGGAGCGCTCATCGGATTGGGCTACGGGAGGGTTAATCGGGATGGCGTATGACGCCACGCTGGCGAAGCGAGTAGGGGAGTTACTGCGACACAGGAAGCGCGTCAGCCAAAAAAGATGTTCGGCGGAGCGTGTTTTCTGGTCAACGGTAACATGTGCTGTGGGGTGATCCGAGATAGACTAGTCGTTCGAGTCGGCCCTGAGCAATACGAACATTTGCTGCGGAAGCGGCATGTCAAGCCAATGGATTTCACCGGGAAACCTCTGCGCGGCTTTATCTACGTGATGCCCGGCGGACTGAAGCGTCGTGAATCGCTGAGAGTATGGCTGGAATGGGGATTGCGGTACGCCGGCTCCATTCCGGCAAAGTAAGTAGGGGGGGCTGCCGTGGAGCTTGGGCGCCTCCTCCGACTCACACCACGCCCTGAACTCTGTTAGGAACTGCTACCACGCATTATTGAAGTCCTGAGGTGCCGCCCCACATCGACTCGCCTTCTGCAGGTTTACCAAGCGGCCAGAGCATGCTACACTTGTGATCGTTAAGGAGATATGCTGATGAGCATTCCTGAACTGGTGGCGAGCAGGCGAAGCGATATCCTACGCATTGCGGCTAAGCATGGCGTCCAACGGATACGGGTGTTCGGCTCTGTGGCACGAGGCGACGCCGGGCCAACTAGCGATGTGGATTTCTTGATCGAGGTTGGGCCACAGCACAGTCCGTTTTTCCCCGGCGGCCTAGTGGCCGACTTAGAAGCACTGCTAGGACGACACGTCGATGTGGTGGAACCGGAAGGATTGTACGAGCCGCTCAGAGAGGTCGTACTGAAAGAAGCCGTACCGTTATGAAAGATGATGCCGTATACCTGCGGCATATCCTGGAATCCATTGATCGCATTGAGCAGTACACGAAGGCGGGGCGTACCGAGTTCATGGCCTCTACCCTCGTTCAAGATGGGGTCATCCGCAAGCTGCAAACCCTCGGCCAATCGGCCCTGAAGCTCTCCGACGCATTGAAATCCGCGCATCCCGAAGTGGACTGGAAAAGCATCGTAGGATTGCGAAACGTCCTCGTGCATGACTATCTCGGCGTGAATGTAGCCCGCATCTGGGAAATCGTCGAGCGGGACCTGCCCGATCTCAAAGCGAAAGCCTCGGCGCTCCGGCGTTTGTTGCCGTCCTGATCATCCCGCAGGTCTTCTCGGCCTCCCGCCGTCCTCTCAAGGTTAGCCACTGTAACCAGATTGTAACCATTTCCATCGATTTCGTGAAAATGGAGCGTTGCAATCTGCCAAGGTTGAAAGTTTCTAACTCATTGAGCCAGAATTTGTAGCGTCGCAAATTGGTGCATCAAGCCAGTCCCTGCAATTCGTCTTTTGACCCCTTCGAGCCCCGTCGCCCCCGCCATTCATTATCAGGGCTTAACTCGCTATCCAATAAAGGGTAGCGAGTTTTGCTTCTCTATCGATCTTCTTGGATTGTTGCTAGTGGGTCGGGACCCGCGCTCCCTTGTCAGTAGTACGTTGGGCCATACTTTTTACTGCTCCGCTTGACGGACTGCCGCGATGTCAGGTATGGTTGACGGTAAGAACGGATTGGGTATTATGTAGTGTAACTGACAATTGAATTGATCTGATCAATCCGCGTGATCCACGCGGGGCCCGCATCCGTTAGCGCGGGTGGCAAACCATTCGAAAGAGTGGGGCGCAAAGCTACAGGGCCTACGCTCTGCGGAACGCGGAGTAAGGCAGCCAGAGTTGCCGGATCACTCCTGACGGGAGTCAGGATGCGCCCTTTGTGGTATCACAAGGGGTGTTCTTTTTGAAGCAGGGGTGGAGCAAAAAGGGGTGCACATGCGTACACGATACCTCCTGGGAATGTGCAGTATTGGAATGAGTCTGCTGGCGGCTTTTTCGACCGTCTATGCTGCTGAAAGCAATCCCACTACTCAAGAATCCACCTATGAAGCTGTCCAACCAACAACCCATTCTGACGACGCTACGCTGGGGCAGCTCCGTGCTGCCATTGAGGCCGAAAGCGATCCTGAATTGAAGAATGTTATGAAAGAGCAACTCCAACTAGTTGAATCAGGTCAGCTGGATTTACACACCCTGGAGGCCAGCACAACAGAACGGGGGAGTGCGCAAGCCGCAGGTGCACAGGTACCAGCCGAGCAGCATGGCGGGCCTCGACTGGTCGAAGGATTAGTACCCACCGGTGGCCTGCTGGGTCAGCCAGCCGATGGGGCAGCAGGTGGTTTCCCGGCTGAGCGCCTACCGGCCGAAGTCCGCACGCAACTGGAGAAGTTATTTCAGGAAAAGGGCACAGGAGAACCGTCTAAAGACGCAAACGTGCGTGCAGAGGCGGAACGCATCCTTAAAGAGAACGGCATCGACCCGCGCGAAATGGGCGCCGGTCACGAAGGTAAATGGGCACAGGGTAGAGAGCAAGGCCAACAAGGTGGTGCGTGGCGTGACACAAACCGCGACAATCTCGATGACAACACAGGTTCAGTGTTGGATGATGGCATCGGCCGGGGCGGCGACAGCCCATTTCGGGATGAAAGGGGAGAAGGAGCGCGCGAAGCAGGAACAGAGGCTCTCCAGCCATCTTCTGAGGGCATTGAGCATATGGCGCCGGAAGCGCGTGAGTAATTGGAGCGCTTCTACTAATGGATGAGGACGGGGCTTAAGAGAGCGTCTCCTGGGCGTGTCGCCCCGTGGCCTCGCCCCCGCTGGCGAGCCCCGTGCTGAGGCGTCCCGCTGGCGGGCCGTCGAAGCGCGTCCCCGCGCGTCTATGGTGATACGGCCCGCCCCGCCTTCCACGCCAAATGGCGCCGACAGGGCGCGAAAGTTCGGAGGCGCAGCCCCCGGTCGCGACCGAGGCCGCGGAAAGCGGCTGACGGGAGTGCCGCCGCGCCTCAAGCGCGGCGGCCCCCCGCCAAAGGCATTGAGTATCCTGTTCCAGGAATTCCGGTTTGCCGTCGCTGGCGTTTTCGTTCTAGAATATGCCTGTCCCCAGGTGCCTGGCACCTTGCCCTTGTTTGCTTGCTAGCTGTTGCCGGGGCGGGCACAGTTGGAACGCCTCACAATGTTTCCGAAAGGATGATCATGCACCGTGTGATGCGCTGGGGCAGTGTGATTGTCTGGGTAGTGTTGCTGGGCATGCCGCCGGTGTATGCGGCGGTGAAGACCGACTCGCTGGTGAAGGTGTTTGTGAACAAAAACAGTATGGATTACCTGAACCCCTGGCAATCGCACGGCGGGCAGATGGTCACGGGTTCGGGCTGCATCATCGCGGGCAACCGGATCCTCACCAACGCGCATGTGGTGAATGACCACACCTTCATCCAGGTGCGCCGGGAGTCAGACCCGGAGAAGTACGTCGCCACGGTGGAGGCGATCGGGCAGGACTATGATTTAGCCATCCTGCGCGTGGAGGACCCGGACTTTTTTCAGGGCGTGACCCCACTCGCATTCGGAGGACTGCCCAATTTGCAGGATGCCGTGACGGCGTTCGGGTATCCGATGGGCGGGGACCAACTGTCCATCACAACGGGTGTCGTGTCGCGCGTGGAGATCATTCCCTATGTGCAAAGCCACCGCCAGCTGCTGGGCGTGCAGATTGACGCGGCCATCAACCCCGGCAACAGCGGCGGGCCGGTGCTCAAGGGCGATCAGATCGTCGGCGTGGCGATGCAGGAGTTGCCGTCGAGCCAAAACATCGGGTACATGATTCCCGTGCCCGTCATCGCGCATTTCCTTGAGGACGTCAAGCGAGGGGGCTATGTGGGTGTGCCGGAATTCGGCATTCTGGGCCATAACACCGAGAACAAGAGCATGCGCCGCTATTATGCGCTGGCGGACAACGTGGGCGGCGTGGTGGTGACTCACGTGGTGCCCTACACATCGGCGGACGGGCTGCTGCAGGAGGGCGACGTGATCCTCGAGCTGGATGGGACCCCCATCAGTTCGGACGGCACGGTGCCCTTTCGGGAGCGCGAGCGCATCAATCTGTCCTACGTGATCAGCGCCAAATATGTGGGCGATGCGGTGGGCGTGACATACGTGCGCGGCGGCAAGACGGCAGAGATGAACGTCACACTGAAACCCTCCGCGGCTTTAGTCCCCATCCCCAATGCTTCCAAGAAGCCTTCCTACTATATTTACGGCGGCCTGACCTTCACGGTGTTAAGCGCCGACTTGATGAATGAATTCCGGGATGTGGACGCCCTGGTGCCGCTGACCTTCAAGCATTACACTTCCGGGACGGGTGCGTTGAATGAAGAACGCAAGAAGGAGCTGGTCGTGCTGTTAGAGGTGTTGCCGGATGCGATCAACGTGGGGTATCACGGGCACCAGGCCGAGCTGATCATCAAGGTGAACGGCCAGGCATTCAGCTCATTCGAGGAGTTCGTCACCCTGGTTGAACAGACCACGGACGCATACGTGCAGTTTGAAAACGAAGGCAAGCAGAAGTTGATCATCTCCGTCAAGGACGCCCTGCGCGCGAATGAGGACATCCTCAAGCGCAACCACATTCCCAGCCGGTGTTCGGACGACGTTGCGCTGTGGCTGAAACACTAGCAGATTGAGAAACCGGAGGCGTCCTAACAGGACCGCCTAGCTGATTTGGGCTAGTGCTGTTTTCTGAGGCGAGAAGGGGTAACCAGGCTGTAACCCGCGGCGTTGATTTCGTGCAATCTCCTGCCACGTCCTGCTAAGGGTGTCTTGTCACTAAGTGGTTCAGACGTCGATGATAAGACATGATCTGCCACGTGACGCTAATCCCTGGGCGGGTTCAAGTTCGGTAACATGTCATGTGAGTCAACGCGCTCAGCCAGAAATCGCTGCCAGGCTGCTGAATCAGTGCCATAATCGTCCCGTCGCCCCGCCATTAAATCAAAACCCACGCCCGATTTTCTGGCGGGGGTTTTGATTTGATAGAGAGCGCGACGATGGAGCTGACACGGGCGATTGGCCGGCGCGCTTTTTGCCCCGTGGCTGAGCCCCAGTCTTGAGATACGCGAGGCCATACCGAAACCGCCTAAACGGCAGTTTCGGCCCGCCCCCGCGACGTTGAGAAGTCGTAGGGAGCTAGAGGAGCTAGGCGACATTCGAGCCTTTCGCCCCCCTCCATTTTTTGTCCGCTCGCCGCAAAGAAAAGCGCGACGCGATTTTTATGAGGGCGGTTTCAAGTTCCTAGCGCAATGGGGACGTTGTGAAACGCCTCGCTGGGGGTGCGCCAGTTCAGCACCTTGCGCGGGCGGCCATTCAAGCGGTCTTGGACATGCGTGATCTGACGACGCGAAACCCGCGAGAAGTCCGTGCCCTTCGGGAAGCACTGCCGGATGAGCCCGTTCGTGTTCTCGTTCGTGCCGCGCTCCCAGGGACTAGGCGGGGGGGGCGAAGTAGACTTGGCTGCGCGTCTCCTGCGTGAACAGCTCGTGCTCGGCCAGCTCTTTCCCCTGGTCGGAGGTGAGCGACCGCGCCATCTGTTGGGGCACGGTGCGCATCTGGCGGGCGAAGGCTGGCCGCACACTCGTCGCATCCTTCGCCCACAGGGGCACCAAGAGGGTGGTGCGGGTCGTCCGCTCCACGAGCGTGCCCAGCGCCGAGGCGTTCCGGCGCCCCCGGATCACATCCCCCTCCCAGGGGCCGGGGACGGTGCGATCCGCCACCTCCGCGGGGCGCTCCGCGATGCTCAGCATCGCCGGAATGGTCCCGCGTCGCTCCGGGCGGCCGCGCCGCGACCGCCGGGGCGTCCGGCGGTGCCGGAGCGCCCGGAGCCGCTCCCGTTTGAGCGCGCCACGGGGCAGCCCGTACAGGGAG
>Ga0209515_10010101_pt1 | contig 10594 bp, 8 predicted proteins | sample Subgroupgradi54m_FD_187454 | JGI IMG/M metagenome (GOLD analysis project Ga0209515, IMG submission 187454) | Subsurface groundwater microbial communities from S. Glens Falls, New York, USA - GMW60B uncontaminated upgradient, 5.4 m (SPAdes)... ...
CCAATTTCCGGATTCTCTGAAAGGCTGCTTTTGCTTTCCTGGATTTTCCGTTCCAAAAACACTTTTCAATATCCGTCGAAGTCTTGGCTCCATCTGAACGGATCAGCCGGAAAATCTTAAAGTCACGATCATTCAACTGAATAGGGCATTGCCCCTGAAAGTTGACCTTCATTGCGTAATACCTCCTAAATAGAAATACCTGCGAATGGACAGAGTCCACCCGTCAGGTTTTTCCCATTTTTTATCTAGGCAGGGAGAGCCTTTCACAAGTTGTGGGTGTCCTGTCCCACAGGACAGCCGGTTTAGGGCAGGGCTTTACGACTTACCCTCTCTCACAAGGACTCTCTTAGAACGCTTTCACGGAAGGAACTCTCTAGCGCTCTGGTAAGTTCTTTCAAAAACGCAGCCTTTAACGGCGTTCCGGTGTTCTTGGGCCAGCACACACGGACAAAGCTGGTTTTACGCTATGAGACGTGAATGAGAAGCAGCGTATTCAAAAAAGAACACGTCTGCCTCCCTTATATTTGGTCCGTTTGGGCGGGTTTGTTCGAGGTTTTTTCTACAGGTGCGCAGATTTTTTTTGGTGTTTTTTTGGGGAGGAACAAGAATAGGCTTGGCCAAGAAAGCGGATGGTCTTAATGTTGGCGTAGATCGTAGAAAGATTGGAATGAAGGGATTTGGCAACAGCCGGAGGCGACCAGCCTTTGTCAAAATAAAGGCGAAATACTTTTTTGAGTTTCCCGGCATAAAGAACGCCGTCCAAAATTTTCTTAAGTTCCCGGCCTTCATTGCGCCGGAGTTCCACTTGTTCAAGCCTTAAACCTGCCCCGTGAACCCGGGCCCATGCGCTTGAAAGGCTTATTTTGAGCTTTCTGGCAAGCTTGCGAAGCGTCATGTCAGATTCTTTGCTGAGCAAGAAGATCTCATAGGCACGACGTTGCTTTGGGGTAAGTCGCGCATATTTCGCATACCGCATTAACCGGCGCAATGTTTGAATCGCTTGTCTTTGTTCTTCTAAGGCTACTTCCGCCGCATCGGGAGAATCCTTCGTGCTCCGGATTGCATTCAAGACATCTTTTTCATAACCCGTGAGGCGAGCCTCAGAATTACTCTCGATATCCTGAAAATGGACACTCCGGGTTCTGATACGGTTGGACCGATTTGAGCCTTTTTCCATGGATTTCCTCTTGGGTAAAAGATACCACAAAAATAAGACCGAATTTAAAGGCAGGGAAACTCTTCAAATAGCAAAAAAATTACACGTCATGTCCGAGCATAAAAAAATTAATTGATTAATCAATTATGAACCATCGGTCTTCTTTATATCTACGATTTAAGTAAACTCGGCAACGTCTCACTGCACTAAGGTCAATTTTTGAAGTGACGACCTCATAGTAAAATGGATCTCTGTGGTGCGGAGAGTGCTGAGGGTCATAAATCCAAGCTTCGATCAGTGGGTTTTCTTTTGAACCATCGACGATTTGAAAGTTAATTCGGGTAAAACTAAACACTTCTTCCATGTTCGGATGCTGCGGATGCCACTTTATTGGGGTTGTTTGAAAATCGGGTTTAAGTATTTTTATGGGAACGTCTAAACGAACGTTAATTGTGCCAAAATAACACCCCTTAATTTCCGGGAAAGTATCAACGAAATAAGGCATCTGCATTTCAAAATTAGGGCGAGCTGCTCCATACCCATTTTCTATCTGACCTTCCAAAATCAACATTTAACTCATTTCTCTTCGGTTAATCGCGTCTCTTATAACAATGCTCCCAGTCGCAACGCTCGGGAACCCAACAGCATCAGGACCGGTCAATCCGGTTCGCATTAAACCGATCACATAAACATTTGATCTATCGATCAGAACCAAAGGACTTCCGCAGTCCCCACCGCTTAAGACGATTCCAAATGAGAAGCCCATTAGTTTTTGCTGCCCCAGCTCAATAATTTCTCCAAATTTTTGGGCCCACCGCCCATTTTGTGTACGAATAACTACTTTTAGATCTCCGCCGGGATACCCCACAATAGCTATCTGGTCATGACTATTCACTGCAGTCTGATCTGAAATACCAGCCAAACTTTCGTAAGGGATTATTTTTCCATCCAGATTCTGTCCTTCAAATGCGCTTGTAATATCAACCGACATGGCATCGGCGGTTCCATTTTTAAGACCATACCAGGTTTCAGGCACTTCGAATTTATTTTCGTCCGAAAGAGCAACCTTTCGAAGCTCTTTTTTAAGCTTTGGTAATAGGATATCGATCTCCTCGACTTTGTCATCTTTCGTTACAACAAAATTTCTTCCGTAGTAGAGAAACTTGCTTTTAGCATATTTCGTTAAAATGTGCTTAACGCTGAGAAAATAAATCCGATCATCTTTCTTAACAAGAAAACCATTACAGTTAAAAGGGATGTTCTCTAACGTTATAGCCTTCGTTGGCTCGTCTTCATAATAACCTTGCACCGTTGGATGAGTAGCTACGATGATACCGACTGCGTTTTCCAAGAAATTAGGAGTATCAGCATAACAAGGTGATGACCCCGCTAAGACGAGGAGCCAGAAAAAAAGCTTGAAGGGAAACTTCATTATTTTGAACCCGCCATTCCGTTTATTGTGTCCCGCACACAAAAACAACTTCACGCTATGCGTTCATTGCCAGACCGATGCAGTAGTTGCATCGAAATATTTTATTTCTAAAAGACCCGCTTGCCTTTTTTTCTTATCCAAAAATCTTTTCCTTTTTTCTTCTAACAATTTTAAGCGCCTTTTTATCGCCCGATTATTGGCGGTTTTCGGACCTCCGCATAAACCGACATATAATGTGTCAACTTTTCCACATGCTATAGCATCTGCAATATGATCATCGCTTTCTCCAAAAGACACCCCAAACACAACAAGCTTGTTTGTAATTCTTTCAAGCTTCCCGAGGCAATAAGACAAATAGCCATTATTGAGTATCTGCTCTAGCTTCTGTTTTGAATTACCTTCGGCTACAAAAAGCGGGTATTGCCCGGCATTTAGGTTGACTTTAATATTCGAAATAAGCGGCACCGATGTCTTACTCCAAGTATGTTTTCTAACTTCTCCATCAACACAAAACAAATGAAGCGCTCCATGAATAAAAAAGATCCCTTTGTTATCTCCTAGATGTTCAGAAAAAAAACAATAATCAGCATCAGAGTCATCAATATCGTCAGCAAACCCATCTCTACCCTGAAGCCTGGCCAGTGCATAAAGTTCTACCCAATAAAGTAAAAGATCATAATTGATCGTGAAAATATTGTGATATGGCATCAAGAATTTTGTGCAGAGTTCCTTTTTCTCATCAGGTAGTCGGCCAGTGTGGGCAGGATGTGTATCTGCCAAAGCCTCAATCAAGCTTTTTTTGACAATCTCAAGGTCACCTTTAATTTCTTTGTGAACGGCCCGAGAACCAAGCTTGTAGACATCCGCAAGCCATTCGAGATTACCGATTAATCTCATTACTCCTTCGAAATTATTAGTTCCGAGTTTTTTAAATATTTTTTCAATGCGCTCATTAAGACCTTTCTTTTTAGCAATTGCATAAAGGCTGGGATAACTAAAGATCGGATCGCAAGCGATACTAAATCCATTACCCAAAAGAAGGTGGGATCTTCCGGCGCCGAGTTCCGCCACAACATCCCCATAACTCATCATGTCAGACCCGGGCATGGGTATTCACTTTCTGATTTCTCTTTATGGGTGTGGATTCTGATTGGTTTTTCAGTGTCCGTATGCGTTCCAAAAGTTTTTCAGTAGGTTCGTCGTTAGGATTTTGGGGGACGAGTTCGCCACGAAAGGCTTTGGAAAGGATAGATTGCGTCAGCTTATCAACTTGGACTTTGGCTTTTGTATATCGGGTTTCGATTTTATTGACCTGGGCAAATAATGCTTCAACTCGACAAATAATTTCGCGCTGTTCACCCAAAGGGGGAAGTAAAAAATGTAATGCTTTAACTTCCTCGCTATTGATGTTATTTACACCGCTAGTTGATCGAGCTTCCAGTTCTATTTGAAGTCGTATGTCATAGCTACTGAGCACTAAATTTAGAAACTCAGATGCGATGGTGTTTTCTTCAGGCCGAATACGAATCAAATAACCGGCATAGGCAAAATCTAATTCTTGTTTTCTCACAAGAGCACATTTTCCCACCAAAGAAACACTACCATTAGAACGAATTAAAAGAATGTCGCCGGATTTTAGCCGAAGTTGCTCGAATTCTTTAGGTGGAAGTTTTGCGTATTTAAGATCGCTATGATCAATTACGCCATTGATAACATTAGGAATTCTTAGAACTGGCACACCTCGCTTTTCATAGCCACATTTTTGCGCTGTCCCATATTTAAGACTCTGAATGACATCCCCTACACAAACCGATCTCCACCCAGCAGGCAAATCATCCTCTACTATTTTAAGTTTAGGCGATTTTTTTTTACGCCAATCAGCAGTAAGGCGACCGGAACAGGCGGCAGCAAGAAAAGATTGTCGGAAGCGTTTCAAAATTATAGGAATTTTCTCGAGACGTTTCTGACATTCATCTAATTTACTTAATATCTTTTCTAGTTTCGCTACGATTCGCAGCTGTTCAGTAAGTGGAGGAAGTGGCATTTCAAGCTGTTCAACAAATGTGGTGGGAACACGCGCCTGCCCGGCAGTACCAGTGAAGTTTTCTTTGGCTTCTCGGCGAATCATCGGCTGCGCAAGAAAACGGTATATATAATGCGGATTCATCCCGGCAAGTGGGCGAAGAACATGCACTTCAGTTGTTCCGCATCCGAGACCATTGCGAAGACCTATAGCAACTGCGCCCTTTCCATTTTCCATGCAAGGCGTAATTTTGGCGAACAACACATCGCCCTCGGCAAAATGCGTAAAGCCTTTACGAACGGTCCCCAGGGGTCTTTCTTCCAAAAACTGGAATACAGGCTTATTCTCATTGAGTGCCGCCATCGTCGCAAATGATACAGGGATAGAATCATCCAATTCTTTTGCATGCCTTGGATTGATTTCAGCTATCTCAGCGAGAGGTACGGTTAACCAGCTTTTTGGAAGCCCACTCTTCATTTTTCTTTACCTTCTACGAATATTGAATTAATCATCTCGATTTTTCTTTGGATAGTTGAGATGCACCAGTAGCATCCTGTCCGTTGATTTCAATTAGCTCGAGAATTTCTTTCAAATCATCTACCGCAGCTTCAAGCTCTGTGATTGCCTCAGCTGCCAAATCCTGCGGCTCCGGAAGGTCTTCGGAGTCCTCAAGAGTTTCGTCTTTGAGCCAAGTAACATCGAGTTTGTAATTTCTTTCTTTGATTTCATCTATATGGAATACTCGAAAACGGCCTTCTTTTCCTAAGTCTGTACGTTTACTTTGGCCATTTGGATCAGAGCCATAACATTTTTCGAATTCCTCAAAGTGTTTAATGGACAGAGGACGGTCTTTCTTCGTAATCCCCGGCACATTGGAGCGGGCATCAAAAATCCAGACCTTTTCGGTTTTTAATCCCTTTTGGAAGAAAATCACATTAGCTTTGACACCCTGGCTGTAGGGCGTAAAAGTTCCGCGCGGAAGCCGTAGAATAGTGTGAAGGTTACAATCTTGCATCAGAATTTCCAGAACTTCACCCGCCTTATCTTCAAAGAGACAATTATCAGGCAGAACCATGGCCGCACGGCCACCGGGCTTGAGAGAATTCACCACATGCTGGATGAAGTTAAGTTGTTTATTGCTTGTTGAGATCGTAAAATCATCCCGATCTGGAGCCTGATTAGCACCTTTTGTACCGAATGGAGGATTGGTAAGGATGCAATCATAAAGCTTACCGTTGAAAGGCTCATAGATAGTGTCTCCCAGATACATATTGGCATGAATTCCATGCAGATAAAGATTCATCAGGGCCAATCGTCGAGGCCGAGGCACAAGTTCCGTTCCTGAGTAAGTCTTGGTCAAAATCCGTTTGGCGTCTTCGCGATCAAGACTGCCCTTTGTGATTTTTATCAGCCATTCATAAGCACAAACTAAAAAGCCACCGGTTCCAGCCGCAGGATCATGAATGGTAAAGTCTTTGGATTTTCTTGGGTCGGGTTTCATGCACTGGACAATAGCTTGAATCAAAATCCTGGGAGTGAAGTATTGGCCCGCGCCTTTTTTGCCTTCAGATGCAGATTTTTCAAGCAAGCCTTCATACGCATCGGCTTTCACATCCACGTTCAATGATGTCCATTCCGTTTCATCAATGAGGTTAATTAATTTTTTGAGATTGACGGCATTTTGGAAACGGGAAACTGCACCTGCGTAAATATCCGCAAGGGTTCCGTTATGTTTGCCGAGATTGCGCAAAGTATCCACATAATGATCCATGAGGTCGGTTCCAGATTTTTCGCGCAAGGCAGGCCATGAATATTTTTTGGGAACATCCGCGCCCTTTTCCTCAGCCATTTTGAGAAAGAGAAGATAGGTTAATTGTTCAATGTAATCGCCATAATCAACTCCGTCATGCCGCAAGGTATGACAGAAACCCCATAATTTTTGAACAACGTCACTCACGATAGCACCGCCTTATTAATTTCCATTAAAAGTTCGCTTAATTTTCCATCAAAAACTTTGTCGAGCTTCTTAAAATTCACGCCTTCTCTTGCAAAGAGAGGCAGATATTCAAAATCATCTTTTTCGAGAAGTAAATTCTTTTTGAGGTGCTCTGCAATCCGGTCAAGCCACTTATCCTGTTCAGGGGTAAAGGCCTTGCCGCTTTTAACTTTCTCTATGGCTTTTTCAACTCTCGACTCAACTGTCGTGAGAGGTTCGCCTTTGGCAGCGTGGCGAATCATGGAGATAATATCCGCTAGTTCATTTTTATAAGCCCGTTTAAGATTCCGTTCATTAAACTTATCGCGCAAATCGCTAGGCTTTGTCGCGAGCGCTTCTCGGAGAGCCTTAAGATCCTCGGTATGAAAGTCCTGAGGACGATTCAAAAGAATTCCAATAGCGTCAATATGCTCAGGGTTCTCCCTTACGAATTTTTCAAAAGCCAGAATGTAATCTTCGGGTTTCAATTGGGTTCCATCTGTGCGACGAAATAAATCGTAAGAAGCGGTTTGATCTTCAACGCCATCAGCAACAGTGAAAATTGCTTTTGGTCTTTCATAGTTTTCGCAGAGATCGTAAAAATGTTCATTTTGGATAATGGCCATCGTGCCCGGCCAATTCCGGGTAAGACGATCTTCTAACGTTTGGCCAAATTCTGCTATGTCACTCTTCAAAAGAGCATTGAACTCATAGCGGCTTTCTTCAGTAATATTTTTTGAGATTCGAAGCAACCGTTTTGAGAGCACATTGATGTTATAGCTCCGGTCTTCATTATTCGCGATGGCTTGGACGATTTCTTTTACGGTTCGCGTAGGCTTATTTGGTGCTTCAGCCGTAATAGCCGTGGTTTTCTTAAAATATTCCAATAGAGTTCCGTTAAAACAGTCGAAGACGGTGAAATGTGTCTTTTTGATCGGAAGGCATAAGCGTGTGCCACGGCCAAGCATCTGTTCAAACAAGATGCGAGATTTTACGTTTCTCATGAAAACAATGTTTTCGATTCGCGGCACGTCAACTCCAGTTGAAAGCATATCTACAGTAACAACAATTCCAGGATTAGGGCGATTGCGGAATTCACGAATCCGCTGTAAGGGGCGATCAACCGACTTACTGCCGGTTATTTTCTGGACGAAGGCATCACCGCGACCAAATTCATCACGAAGAAGATCAACCAATTGATCACAGTGAGAAACATGCGGCATATCATTGTCCGCAAAGATCAAGGTTTTAGGGAAATAGCCTTGTTCTTTTTCCTGTTCATCAAAATACCGTTTCAATTCTTTTACGATTTTTCGATTCCGGTCCGGCGCAGTCCATTGCTTTTCATTAGAAGTCGGCGGCAGTTCTCGTTCATCTTCTAAAATGTCGAAAAGCATTTGGCCTGTTTGAGTATCTTTAAGCCCGACTTCTTCGCCTTCATGAAGGAAAGCCCCATTAATCGTAACCTCAGATTTGATGGCAATCGCGTCATAATCAACCAAGAAGCCTTCTTTAACTGCTCGTTCGTACTCGTATCGGAAAACAAGTTTCTTGAAAAATGCCGTTGTGTGAGCTGCGGGAGTCGCGGTAAGACCGACGATAAGACTATCGAAATGATTTAAAACTGCACGCCATTTGCTTTCTTCCTGAGACGTGTAACCTCGATGACATTCATCTGCAACAATCAGATCAAAAGCATGGATTGGGATATTCAGTTTTTCGGCATCAGAATCATCATCCTCATCATTTGTAACACTTCCAAACATTCCTTCCCGGCCAAATAAGTTAATTTGCATCCTTTGGATTGTGGAGACATAGACAAAGCTGTCACGGCTTTTAGGATCGGTTAGGTATTCCTTGGGTAAAACTTTGGGGTCAAAGACTTCACCCTCTTCAAGGTCTTCTCGGCGAAACTTTTGGCTGTAAACCTCATAGGTTTTATCGAATTTAAGACCTGGCTCACATTCGAAACTCGCGAGAGCAGTTACGGCTTGAGCGGCCAAAGCACGTCGATCCACAAGAAATAGAATCCTTTTAGCTAGCCCAGCTTTCATTAGGCGATAAATAAGATTAATTGCCGTGAAGGTCTTACCGGTGCCGGTTGCCATAGCAACAAGCATTCGGCGGTTTTTTTCGAAGATGGCGCTTTCAATGTTTTCGATAGCTTCTTTCTGGAATGGATACAGACGCGGATTATTTACAGGATTTGTTTTTAACCAATCCACAGTGGTTTCATTTTTTGTCAGCATTTCTTCCAATGCCTGCGGCGTGTGAAACGCCAGAACTTCACGCGACCGGTTTAGCGGATGACGAAGATCCTGAAACCAGATAACTTTTCCGTTTGTGGAATAAATAAAAGGGATTCGAAATTCCTGGAAGCGCCAAGGGGAATCTTTGAGACCACGGGCATACCGTTGAGCTTGGGTTAATACGTTTTGTGGGCCAACGGCTACCTTTTTGCCTTCAACTATGGCTAAGGGTTTTCCATTTTGAAACAAAGCATAATCGGCGGGACCATTTTCAGTTTCATATTCCTCAACTGATCCTTTGGTGCATTTCTTATCCTCAGCAAAGCGAACAATCGGCCCCCATCCGGCATCCTTTAACAGGCTGTCGATGAATTCTTTTCTTGTTCTTTCTTCGCTCCAACTTTGCGGAGTCATGAGCTTTTGGCCTTTACGATTTTACGTTTAGGTTTTCTTTGAACTGACTGGTTTTTCAACATCCAATTATCAACCACTTGTCTTTTAAAGCGCCACTGGCCGCCAAATTTAGAGGCAGGCATTCTGCCTTTCTGGGAGAGTTTGTAGATCTTCTCCTTGGAAACTTGGAGGTGATCCGCAATTTGATCAATAGTAAGCCATTTATCAGCCATTTTAGGTATCCAGTTTTTACCAGATTGTACCAGACATTTTTCGATGCTTGGACTTAATTCTTCATAAGAAAGCGCTTCCTTTTGAGGCCTTATTAGGTATAATTTAGCCATGCACCCAAATGCGAAGAATCAAGATATTAACTGCGCGGTTTATACGCGCGTCTCTGTGGATGAGCGAGCAGAAACGCAAACCTATTCGACTCTCGATAATCAGCGGGATAGCGGTCTTTCCTACATCGAAAGTCAAAAGTCTGTCGGCTGGAAATCTTTCAAGGTTTATGAAGATGCCGGACAATCAGGGGGATCGCTCAACCGCCCTGCCATGAAACAGCTTATCGAAGATATCAAGCGGAAGCGCATTCAAGTGGTCGTGGTTTATAAGATTGACCGGCTCACGCGTAATCATAAAGATTTTTATGCACTCCTCGAAATTTTCAATGAGCATGACGTTAAATTTGTTTCTACCACTCAGCATTTTGATACAACCTCTCCCGCCGGAAGACTTCTTCTGCACGTCATGCTTGAATTTGCCCAATTTGAACGGGAAATGTCTCAAGAACGAACTTACGACAAACGCTTTGCCATGGCCAAAAGAGGCATGTGGTGTGGAGGGTTTGTTCCGCTTGGATATGTCGTGAAGAAAAAGAAGCTCGTGATCCATAAAGAGGAAGCCAAGATCGTTCAGCTTTGTTTTGAGCTTTATCTCAAATTGGCCTCTATGAGCAAAGTCGCCGAGAAACTCAATGAGATGGGGTATCGCACAAAGAAGTTTTATGCCAAAGGGAAAGATGCGTCTGGTAATACGAAGTTCGATAAGAAAAAAATTTCAAACATCCTGGACAATTATTTTTACATTGGGAAAGTACGCTTTAAAGATAAGTCCCGCAAAGAATATGTTTTTGACGGGGAACACAAACCGATCATTACGGATGAAAAACTTTGGGACAAAGTTCAAAACATTCTGGTTAGTAACCGCGAGACACATAAAACATTTAAGCAGAATAAATATGAAATGCTTTTCTTGGGCCTTTTGACATGCGGGAACTGTGGAAGCACGATGACCAATTCTTCCAAAGAAAAGAAGGGCAAGATGTATCTTTATTACCGATGCACTGCGGCTGTCATCAAAGGCA
>Ga0209515_10010104_pt1 | contig 10592 bp, 7 predicted proteins | sample Subgroupgradi54m_FD_187454 | JGI IMG/M metagenome (GOLD analysis project Ga0209515, IMG submission 187454) | Subsurface groundwater microbial communities from S. Glens Falls, New York, USA - GMW60B uncontaminated upgradient, 5.4 m (SPAdes)... ...
CGTGCCGCGATCTCCTCGGCACCGACGCAATCGCGGGGCAAAACCTCTGCGATCTCTTGCGCCTCGACAAGGCGCGAGAGCGCGCCGAGCTCAAGCTCAACGCGGACCAGGTGTTCGAGGACGTTTTGCCCGAAGAGCTGAATATCGAGCAGCTTCCGCGCCGTTTCGTGATGCCTGACAGCCGCGTGCTGAACGTCGAAGCCCGTGTGGTTCGGGACGACGACGGAAAAGTGGCTGCGCTTTTGATGACCATCAGCGACGTCACGCAGCTCGAGACCGTGCAGCGTGAGAACGAGGACAACCGCGCGCTCTTGAACATCCTGCGCCAGAAGGCTTCGTTCGAGGGCTTTTTGGCGGAGACCAAAGAGCAGCTTCGTTCGGCGCACCAGGCGCTGGAGGCCAAAGATGTGGCGCACGTGCGTCGCGTCGCGCACACCATCAAGGGCAACGTCGCATCGTACGGCGTCGTCCAGCTCGCGAAATTGATTCACCAGATCGAGGAGCAGCCGGACATCGAGCGACAGCATATCGATCGGATCACGGGTGCCCTTCGGGACTTCCTCGAGGAGCATCGCAGCGTTCTCGGTGTGGTGTTCGACGCTGAGCTCCGCCGTCGCTTCGTCGTGTCGGAGGAGCAGCTCCAGGACTTGCGCTGGATCCGAACGATGCTTCCTTCGGAATTGCGCGCTCGGTTCGACCAGACGCTTCGGGAGCTGTCCTTGACGCCGGCGGGTGAGTTGCTCGGGCCGGTCCAGTCGCTCGGCGAAATGCTGGCCGCCCGGCTCGGCAAAGAGGTCGACGTGCGGGTGGTCGGTGGGGACCTCCGAGTCGACGCGACGAGGTTGTCACCCGTCTTCCAGAATCTCCCGCACCTGATCAGAAACGCGATGGATCACGGCATCGAGTCGCCGGGTGAGCGGGGGGACAAGCCTGCTCGCGCGGAGCTCGTGGTGAGCGTGTCCGAGACTCCTTCGGAGTACGTGATCACGGTCCAGGATGATGGCCGAGGAATTCCTGCAGACGCGGTCGTAGGTGCGGCCATCGACAAGGGGATCATCACGGAAGCGGAGGCGGAGCGAATGTCTGCCGACGAGAAGGTGATGCTCATCTTCCGAGACCGCGTCTCGACCGCGGCTGAGGTCACGGACATCTCCGGACGCGGCGTGGGTATGGCAGCCGTTCTGGCCGACGTCGAGCGCGCGGGCGGTACTGTGCGCGTGCACGCGGAGCCCGGGAAGGGGACGAAGTTCGAGTTGGTCGTGCCAGTGCGGGCCGAGGACGTGCGGGCCGCTCGCAATTCGCAGAGACCGCCGAAACGCGCATCGGTGCGGCCCTCGGCACCTCCGATGGCTGCGGGCTGAGTCAACCACGGTTAGCGCCCCCGGCGAGAATCGAACTTGCGACCAACGGTTTAGGAAACCGCTGCTCTATCCACTGAGCTACGGGGGCAGAACGCGCCACCTCTAGCACGCCCCGCCGGGAGGCGCCTCCATTGCCGCAACCCGCGGCTCCGTCAGCTCGGTCGGGCATACGATTTCAGAGATACCGCATCCGACGCCGGTTACCATCGTTCGAGGGGCGGTGCTCCGACCTCGACCAAGATGAAACGGCTCCACCGAGAGGACTTGTACGCGTACTCGGTGTTCAATGAACGGTTGAACATCGAGTTCAACAGCTTCGTCTGGGTACGCGACGCCGGAAATGTCCTCATCGATCCGCTCCCGATGAGCGAGCACGATCGCGCGCACCTGAAATCGATCGGCGGCGCAGCTTGGATCGTCATCACGAACTCCGATCACGTGCGCGGCACCGAGGCGCTCGCGAGAGAGCTCGGCGCGAAAGTGGCAGGGCCGTGTGCCGAGAAGGACGGGTTCCCGATGCGCTGCGATCGTTGGCTCGCCGATGGAGACGAGATCGTGCGTGGCTTCACGGTGTTCGAGCTCGAAGGATCGAAAACGCCGGGCGAGCTCGCGCTTGCGCTCGAGCCAGATACGCTCATCTTCGGCGATCTCGTGCGAGCGCATCGTGCCGGCTCACTCATGTTTTTACCGCCCGAGAAGCTGAAAGACGCGGCGCTCGCCCAGAGCTCCGTCGTGCGCGTCTTCGAGGGGCACGGCAACGTCGATGCCGTCCTCGTGGGCGATGGATGGTGCGTGTTTCGGGACGGCCGCACCCTCATGAGCGAGCTGCTTGGAGTCGACCCCGACGCGTTCGAGCCGGTGACAGGCGAGCACCGCGCCTCGGACTCGGGGCAGTTCAAGATTCCGGCGAGGCGGTCGAGCATTCCGGCGCTTCGCGCCGGGAGCAAATGCGGCTTTTGTGACTGCAGCGCGGCCGATTCCAAGCTGGTTTCTGGTACCGCGCTGTCGACGCGCGAGTCAGCCGCGGTGTGTGCAGCTTGCGCAGCGCGGCTCGAGTGCAAGATTCAGTCTGCCCGATGCAATTTCTGCGACCAAATCGCCGACGAGACTGCGCGCGAGCGCGAGACGACGATCTGCCGAGACTGCGTCGAGCTGGCGCTCGCCATTTTCGGCGACGGTGACGGTTCCGGTCACTCGTCGTAGAACTCGGGCGTGCGCTCGCGGAAAAACTGCAGCACGAGCGCCTCGTCCTCTTTGCTGACACGGACGAAGCGGATGCCCATTCCGGGCTGGATGGTGCTCGACTCGTCCGCCGCAAAGTTCGCGTCTTGGCGTGCGATGGCGTTGGGAGACCTAACCCAGCGAACCTCCCCCTCGACGACGATGGGCCTCTCCGCCGTCGGTATCGTGAACTCCAAGGTCACCGTCGTCCCGATGGGCAAGAGGCAGTGCGTCGCCACGAACAGGCCGCCTTCGGACAGGTTCTCCGACAACCCCAAGTAGAAGTTGCTCTCGCCCAACATCGTGACGCCCACGTTGACCGCGCGGCGCTCGCTGGTGCGGCGGTTGGCGGGATCGATTGCGGGCTTTTGGACGGAAACGGACGACTCGGCGACAGGTTTGGTTTGCATGTGTTTTTTTTCCTCTGAAATGGAGGCGCTATCGTCACAAGAGCCCAGTCATTGCCCGCGTGAGCGTGGCCAGCGTCCAGGGTTTGGCAAGGCGAGCGTCGGTGCATGCGCCGATGGTCAGCGGTTCGGTGCCGGCGTACGTCCCGATGCGTCGAACGCGCGGAAAGTCGCGCGATAGGCGAGGGAAGAGCTCGGCGCTGGCGTCGCCTATTTCGACCAGCGCGATGTCGAATGCAATACGCGGATTGTCGAGGAAGGCCGTGGCCTCAGGGGCGGTCGCGAACAGCGTCGCCGCTCGGCCAAGGCTTCTGAGATCGCGCTCGAACGCCGTCATGTGTCCCCGGCACGAATCGACGATTACGACCGCGGTCGCCTCGTGTTGTCGCTCCAGCTGAGCCACGACCAGTCCATGAATCGTTTGCTCCACGGGAGCGGGTGTACGCTGGAATGCAATCGCGAGCGTCTCGCGCCCACCTAGCGGATGTTGGCGCACAACCACCCCTTCGAGACGGTACGTGGCGCCGCTCAGACGGAGCAGCAGCCTGACGCTGGTCCCAACGGCGAAGCCTTCGGCCCCCGAGAGCAGTGCGCCGCCTGCGGATAGGTTTTCGAGGATATAGGGTCCCTTCGGACCGGCATCGGTGAGCACGGTCGCGGTGCCCAGGACGACGGCGCGCGGGCTGCGTCGGCGCTCGTGCGTCATGCTTGCTCTCCCGGATAGTGGTACGGCAAACGCGGGGGGGGCTTAAGAGCGGGGTCGGGATCGTTTCACTCCACGAGTCTCAACCCCACGGGCAGCCCTTCGCCCAACCACACCACGCGATCCTTCTCCTCCACCTCCACGTGCTCGCGCACCGCGCGGATCCACTCTTCCGGTGCCCCCACGGCCGACAATCGTTTCTCGACGTCACGTCGCACGCGGTCGCCGATGTCGCGAGCGCGGTCGTTCGTCTTGCGCGCCATGCGTGCGGCGGCCTCGGCAGCTGTCGGCACCTCTTGCCACTTTTGACGCAAGAGCTGCTCGAGCCAGCGCTCGACAGTGACCGGTGCAACGACGTGGTGGAGGCTTGCGCGCAACGGGACGCGCGCGCCGATTCGGCCGAGCGCGGACCAAAGGCGCGCGTCCTTGTCCACCCACGTCTTTTCGACGATCCACTCGCCGAGGGCGGCGCGCCGGGGTGTCGGGACGCGTTCCAGCCACGAGGCGAGCTCGATCATGTCGCCTATTCCTTCCGGCTTCATCTTCTTGTTCTTCTTGAGCCCGGCCTCCGCCGGCGCCAGGTAGGGATCGACGACGTCGCGTACGTGGATTTGCGCGTCTTTCGCGAGGCCCCCCGCGACGCGGCGCCAGGCGATCCAGAACTGGGTCCAGCCGCGCGCCTCGGCCGGGAATGCGAGGCGCTCGTCGAAGAGTGGCACGAGCGCTGTCAGGCGCTGCATGTCCATCGGGTCGCCGAAGCCGGGCCGAAGGCAGTAGCCCGCGAGATTCCAGAAGACGCGCTCGTGGTCGGGCGATCGGCGTCGCGCGCTTCGAAAAGGCCAGAGCGCGTCGTAGAGGCCGCGCGTCATCTCGGTCGTCCAGGCCGCACGTTCCCCCAAGACGCGCTCGAGCTCGCGCATCAGGTCTTTGACCTCGCGCGCCAGTCCATCGGGGCGCGCTTTTCCGAACGCGCGAACAATGGCTTCGAGCGCCTGCTCCGACGAGCGGCTTTTGGGAATCGACGACGGAGGTGGCGCGCTGTGGGTGACCGTTTCGCCGCGCAGTTGAAACGCGAGGCGATGCCGCCGATGGGTGTCGACCTCGACGCAAGCCAGGTCGAGCGTGCCCACCGCCGTGAGCTCCCCCTCGAGTACGACCTTCACTTCGCGCGCTTTTTCCCCGGAGCCAAGCGTCGTCGCCACGGGAGGAAGGCGCTGCATGCGGTCCTCGTCGATGGCCACGACGTCGCCCGGCCTGTCCGTTCGTGCCTCGTCCGACGCGTACAGATCGAAGCGGGCCGGACGACCGACAGTGAGCGCGAGCGCTCGCTTTTCGACGCGATGAATGGTTCCTTCTTCCGCACCTCGCGGAACGACGCATACCGCTCCGCCTTCGACGCCGACGTAAAATCCTCGTGCCGAGCCGCCGCCGATTCGTGCAAGCTCGCCGCGCAACGCTTGGCCGTACGCCACCGCACCGCGTGCCACCGCAAGGTCCGGATCCGGTTGCGGCAGAACGCGGAGCACGGGTCCGCCCCAACCAGAGATCGCTTCGACCAGGCGCTCCGTCACTCGCGCGCCGCGAAAAACCCCGCCGTTTACCAAAAGCGCGTGTGGATATGCCCCCTGCGGCGCATGGCGCGCGAAGAACCACGCCACGTGGCGCGTCACTGCGACGTCTCTTTCGTACGGCAGTCCAAAGGCGACCAGCGCACCTCGAAGGCGCTCGGGGCGTGCATCGCGCGAGGTTTTCGGGAAAAAACCCTCGAGAACGATGCGATCGGTTTCCTCACGCGTAAGTTTCGTTCGCAACGTGGAACCGACCACTCTGGAACCTCTCCCGAGGATGGCGATCTCCACCTCGTCGGGTCCGTTCGAAGACAAGAGCTCTTCCTTGGCTGCGCGGCACAGGAGGACGAGCTGCGCGAAACGCGCGGAATCGAGCTTTTCCATCCGCGCTTCGCACGCGATCGCCAGCGTCAAATCCATGTTGTCGCCGCCGAGCAAGAGGTGATGGCCCACCGCGGTGCGCTCGATCGCGTCCGTCGTTACGCGCAAGAGCGACAGGTCCGTGGTTCCACCGCCCACGTCGACCACGAGCACGAGCGCGTCGCCGCCGCGCTCGTCCGCGAGGCGGTGCATCGCGTCCTTGCCCGCACGCTTCATGTAGTCGTAAAACGCTGCGGTCGGTTCCTCGAGAAGACGAACAGTGAGCCCCGCGCGCGTAGCTGCGTCTAGAGTGAGCTCGCGCGCCGCCTCATCGAACGACGCGGGGACCGTGAGCACCACGTCGCAGAGCTCGAGCGGCTCGTCCGGGAAGCGCTCGTTGTAGGCGCGCCGCACGTGCGCGAGGTACCGCGCGCTGGCGTCGACAGGGGAAATGCGGGGCAAATCGGCGGCGTCTTCCGGCGCGCCCCACGGCAGGATTGGCGCGGTGCGATCCACGCCCGCATGACAGAGCCAGCTCTTGGCCGATGCAACCATTCTCCCGGGCACTTCGCCGCCACGTCGGCGAGCGAGCTCGCCCGTGATGTAGGGAGCATCCCCGAAGGGATCGTGGAGCCCCTCGCCGGGCAGCGGAGCATACAAACACGACGGGAAAAGAGACCGCGCCGCCACCTCGCCTGGCGCGACGAATTGCGGAATCGGAAACACCTGCACGATGCCACGTTCGTCTGCCCACGCGACGAGCGTATTGGTGGTGCCGAGATCGATTCCTACGATTCGAGAATCACTCATTCTGCCGAACGCTGAGCTCGACCTTCCATCGCTCGTCTTGTTTGAGCGGTTTTTTCGGGATCGTCTCGAGCAAGAGCGTCCCGACTTCCGTGATTTCGGCGTGGAGGCTCACGGGCACGACGTCGCCTGCGCGTCGGCCCTCTGTCGGGAGCGTCACCTCGATGGGCGAAAGCTCCTCGAGCTCTCCTTCTTTCCACTGAGAGACCTCCGTGCCGGGCGCGTCGGTCTTGCGGACCGTCGAACCAAAAAAGCGAAAGCTCACTTTTTCGCCGACCACGACACCGAGCTCGTGCTTCGGCAGATCGACCGCGGTACCTTCCTCCATGCCGAATGGCGCGACGCACATCGCCACGGTGGGCGGCGCGAGGCCCGGCACGGCCGGAACGGCGCTCTCGATCCCCACGTAGTACGCGCGCGCCGTCCCGCCGCGGATGCGTACTCCGTGCCCGCGTCGTGCCAGGCCATAAGACGCGGCGCCCCGCGCGACCGCGAGATCCAAGTCGGCGCCCTCGAGCACGCGCGCGGGCTTGGCACCCGCCGCGCGGAGCCAAGCGTCGACACACTCGACGACCCGCATTCGAAGCGGCTCCCCCTTCATCACGCCTCCGTTGAAGAGGAGGGCCGTCGGCGCCAGCGCATGGCGTCCAACGAACGCGGCAAGATGCTTGGTGACCGCGGCGTCTTGCGCATAGGGGAGCCCCAGCTGAGTGAGCGCACCGCGCGGGCGCACCTGTGGCCGAGCATCGGCGAGGACCTGGGGGAAAAACCCATCCACGAGCGTTTGCTCGAGCTCTTCGCGCGACAACCCAGTGCGGAGGCTTCCGCCAACCAGCTTGGAGCCGCGCGCTGCGATGGCGATGGGCATTTCGGTCAATTTGTTGTCTGCCAAGAGGCGTTCTTTGGCCTCTCGGCACGCGTAGGTGAGCGACGTCATTTGCCAGGGATCGATCTCTTTCCCTTCGCCTCGAAGCTTCTCTTTTACGACGTGCGCCAGCGCGAGATCCATGTTGTCGCCACCGAGAAGAATGTGGTCGCCTACGGCCACGCGCTCGAGCTCGAGCGCGCCGTCTTTTTCACGCGCAACGATGGCCGAAAAGTCCGTTGTTCCGCCCCCGACGTCCACGACCAGGATGACATCGCCTACGCGCACGTGCTTTCGCCACGCGTCGCCGAGCTTTTCGATCCACGCATAGAGAGCTGCCTGAGGCTCTTCGAGGAGCGTCACACGATCGAGGCCCGCGGCCAAGGCAGCCTCCACGGTGAGCTCTCGTGCTCCAGGATCGAACGAAGCCGGGACCGTGATCACCACCTCTTGCGCGGCAAGCGCGAGCGACGCGTTCCCCTTGGCCACAACGGCTTCCCACGCCTCTGCGATGTGCTCGAGGTAACGCCACGAGACTTCGACAGGCGAGATCTTCTCGACGTCGGCGGGCGCGCCGAGTGGCAACATTCCGCTGCGCCGATCGATCGTCGGATGCCCCAACCAGCTCTTCGCGCTGGAGACGAGGCGGGTCGGCGCGTCCAGACCGCGCGCGCGTGCGAACTCACCGACCGCGTAGGCGCGCTTGTCGTCCCACGGCAGCGCCTGCACCCCCTCGCTCTCGTGCGCGACGTAGAAAAACGACGGAAGCAGCGCGCGCGCCTCGACCGACCCGCGCGCTACCAGCTGCGGAATCTCGATCACAGAGGGACGCGAAGCTTCGCGGGACAGGTCCGCGTACGCGACCGCACAATGCGTCGTGCCGAGATCGATTCCTACGGCGTAGCGCGCGACGTTCAAATCTCGACCTCCGCCGGGCAGATGACCTTCACGTCGTGCCCCTTCACCGCGACCGGCAGGCTGAGGCTCGTCGCCTGCCATCCGCGATGGCGCAGCACTCCCGTGAACGGGGCCGTGCCCGAAACGTTCCCGGAGAGCTTGATGGTCATCGCGTCATAGCCCTCTGTCAGAGTCACCTTCACCCCCTCTTCTTCCGTTCGCACGGGTTCGAGTGTCAGGTGAGCGTGAAGTGCTTTGCGGGCACCTTCGTGAACGGCACGGGCGGCGGCGCCGACCTCCGCGTCGGCGAATCCGGCGATGTCCTGCTCCAAGAAATCGATGAGGCGCCCCTCGCGCTGCAGGAGTCCCAAGAGCTGGAGCGCCGAGTCGGTGCTCGGCGCCGGCTCAGGCGCGGGGAGGGCGGGCCGAATGCTCCAGGCACGGGCGGCGAAATCGGCATCGAACAGTGTTCGAAAAAAGCAGACCCAGGCAAACCAGAGGCGGGTCGAAAGGGGGAGGGGCGTGTCGGACACGCGGGGAGGTTACGCGGCCCGGGCGCCGGCGCAAGGTCCGGGAGGCCCTTCGGTCGGCCAGGATCTCGACCCCCTTTGCCGAGATGCGCACATACTCCCCACAGTCCTCTGCCAGCCCCCCAAGTCCACGAGGTCTTTCGCGATCGCCCGTGATTCGCTGTCGAGCTCGTCGACACAAAGGCCCCCTTCGTCGCGGTCCGGGCGGTAGATCTCCGCGAGAACGCTGCGCTGTTCGTGGGTGAGCTCAGCCATGCATGCATGCTATAGGGCGTGACTCTATGGCCTCAAGCGAGCCGCCGCCGCCCGAGCTCTCGCCGTTTGCTCGTTTTTCTGCGCTCGTAAAGCGCGAGCTCGGGGCAGACGACGTGCGTATTCTCGAGGTCACCGACGCGCCAAGCCACGCGCCCAACGTACTTTTTGCGTCTCTTTTGGGCGGACGGCACGTTGCCGTGACGTTCGGCACCGCACCGGACAGCCCGCCGGCCTTGCTCCGCCGGCTAGAAATTCTCGTTCGCACGTTCCCGCACGCTTTGGAAGAGCCTGGGACGGAGGTGCACCGTCCAGCGCGCCCGCCTATCTCGTTGTCGCTCCATGACGAGCTGCGCGCGCTGGCTCAACGCGCCCGCGCCGTCGACGCCGTCGTTCTCGACGCGCACTCGCCCGTCATGTGGGGCTCGGCCATCACGCGCGCGCCGGAGCGGAACGTGTATGCCGAAGACCTGGGCCCGGCGCTCGAGCGGCTGGAGGAGTCGCGGCGCGACCTGCTTCGGGTCATACGAGAGTTGTCGCCCGAGACGGCGATGGGCGCCGAGCAGGACGTTGGACCGCCGGCCCCCTTGCCGTCGGGAAACGTGCTGATGGACGTGGACGACGACGAACCGGAGACGCCCGAGGTCTCGCATCGGGCCATCCGACAAGTGCGCGCGCTGCCCGAAATTCCAGCCCTGCGCCGTGGCCGGCCCATCGTCCACGTCGTCCGTGAGACCGGCTTCGGATACGTCGCGCGAAGCTTCGCGGGAATTTACCTCCTCGTCCTCGTGTTCGATGACGTGTTCGACGAGCTCCGCGCGGAGCGCGCGATCACCGAGGCGCTCCCCAAGATCGAGCGCCTCGTGCTTGCACTGCCGCCGCTGGATCCGGGCCCGGCCCCCTCGGCCAACGTCATCGCCATTCGCTCGCGACGCCGGCGCTAGCAGTCTTCTGGTTCTTGCCGTGCGGATTTACGCTCATCGCGGCGCTGCACTCGAGCTTCCAGAGAACACCCTTCCGTCCTTCCGCCGTGCGATTGAGCTTGGCGCGGATGCGATCGAAACGGACGCACACGTTACCTCCGACGGTCACGTCGTCTTGAGCCACGACGAAACAGGTCTGCGCGCGGCGGGTGTTTCGCGAGCCATCGCGTCGTGCACACTCGCCTCGGTGCGCGCATGGAACGTCCGTGGGGGACGTCCAGGGACGTTCACCATGCCGACGCTCGAGGAGGCGCTGGAAGAGCTCGCGGGTGTGCCATTCAATGTGGACTGCAAACCGACGAGCCCGCGTGCCGCGGGGGCATGCGTTCGAGTCGTACGGCGAATGCGCGCGGAAGAACGCGTCCTCCTTGCGAGCTTTCACGCGTCGACGCTGCGCGCCATCCGAGCGCTCGGCTACGAAGGGCAGACGGGTCTCGCGCGCGTCGAGATCGGCCGCTTTTGCCAGGGCAAGATCACGGATATTCCCGCGCGCGATCCTTGCCGACTCCACGAGGATATCGCGCTTTTCTCCCGTCTCATTCCCTGTCATGTGGTCGCAGACCGCCTGTTGATTCCCTTTGGGGGCAAAGCAAACCGCCTCCGCCCCGGCGCGGTCGATCGCGAGCAGAGCACAGGTT
>Ga0209515_10010105_pt1 | contig 10591 bp, 10 predicted proteins | sample Subgroupgradi54m_FD_187454 | JGI IMG/M metagenome (GOLD analysis project Ga0209515, IMG submission 187454) | Subsurface groundwater microbial communities from S. Glens Falls, New York, USA - GMW60B uncontaminated upgradient, 5.4 m (SPAdes)... ...
TGCAGTTAATGAAAAATGTGCTTGGTAACAGGCAATAAACGCAGCTCTAAGTGCGCTTCTGTAGCGAATTCGACGCTGAATACTTTGGTTGAATTACTTTGATAGTAGAGCCTCACTAGAAAGAATAAAGCCCACAACAGGCTCCAAGTGTTTCAAAATTTCCCCGCGCTTATTTCACCGCACACAATTCCCAGCTCTCAAAGAACTACGCACACTACCCTGCAAATTATCATTCCATCACTATTGTTCCACGCCCACGGTTCCACAAATTTCGCGAAAAAATAGCGCTTAAGCGTTAAACCTATCCAGTCATTCACTAAAATTTTTCAAGCGCTTTTCAAAACCCACCCCCCAATAACTAAAAAATCAGGCAAATGTAATTAATTGCTAATTGTTTTTTCTGGGGTCAAACCCCATATCCATCATGCGATAAACAGAAGGGAAACCTTCCGCAAAGCAATCTCAAAAGGATATCTATCAACGTTTTTAATTTGGGGCGATCCCCCAAAGGAGTGAGGTATGTTCAGGGCTTTAACAATTGCTGCAATCACTACAGCAGTAATATTCTCAGACCAATTGGTGTTTTCAGAGCGGGGTCAAGACGCCGCAGCACTTCTTAACAAGGAGCTGCTCAACTCAGTTTCTAACGCAGGATCAGCCGATACACGCACATCCTATGCAGTTGAGAACGTCGCAGAAAGGCGTGATGGCGTTACCATCGCGCAAGATGGAGGGGCTAATCATGCAGCTGCCAATTTCACTTTTACGCGACATGTTGATATTAATAGTCTCTCACCGCCAGCATTTTCGTTATCAAGCGTTTTTTAGCTTGAGCGCTCTGACTAGGGTAATTTTGCCAAGTGTAAGCGCACGAGTGAAGCGAAAAACCAGCGGGATGATCGCCTATCTCGTTCCATGTGAAATCCAAATCGTTACACATAAGTTTGCAAAGCCTGCTGATCAACTCCCTCTCCCTTTTGGGAGAGGGTAGGGGTGAGGGTAACAATGTGGAATATATCGCTATAATTCGAGATATTTTACTCGACTGACTCCGTTGCCCTCACCCTAGCCCTCTCCCAAAGGGAGAGGGCATCATCATTGCGCTTTGATCGAAATGCCTTAAATTGCAAGCAAAAACGAGATGTGTATAACGATCTGTGTGAACTCTGGGAACGAGAGCAACCCCCTAAAATGAATTTCATAAAAAACGTGCCAACCGAGCAATGTAATCTATAATAAGGCAAGCGATAAATAGTTTACGACATAAAAAGTCTTTCAAATTACTCTAGCGAACTCAGTGATAACCATCCATCTAAAGAACGAAACCTAATGAACGACCCACATTTACTTTACTTTGAAGATATAGTTGCAGGGGCTAGATACGATATCAAAACCACCTACAAAGTCAGCAAAGAAGAAATTATCGCTATGGCTTCCAAGTGGGATCCGCAGCCTTTTCACATTGATGAAGAACAAGCTAAGTCGTCAATTTTTGGTGGCCTGGTGGCGTCTTCTACGCATATTTTTCCGATATTTTGTTGGCTCGGGCAACAGGGCGAACGCAATCTCGCTGCGGCCTCAGCCCTGGGCTTTGATAAAATCCGCCTGTACGCTCCGGTTCGCCCGGGTGATGAATTGAGTTACTACTACACATTTATTTCGACAAGAGAATCTTCCAGCCGACCTGGACTGGGTATCGTGGTAGCTGAAGGTGTTATCAGTAATCAGTTGGGAGAAAAAATATTTACCGGCGAGGTTGCCTCAATGGTCTACAAAAGACCGATAGTCGGCGGATCAAACTGATTATCTGAAGGGATCAAGAAGAGGAACTTTCCATTTCACCTTCTATCGCAGATACCCGCAAAATCGCGAATTTAATCAGCGGTCGTAAAGGCCAGGCAAACCAGCGAAGCGGCCATAACATTCGCTTCATTGAGTTGGCAAAATCACTAAATTTGTCCTGCTGATAATGCAACAGTTGCTCGCTCTCACTGGTGTCTAGCCAATGGGTGTAAAAATCTAGTTGCCCTATTTCAGATGGCTTGATCTTAATACCAAATGCCGAGCAGATACATTGATTCATCTCGCGCTGCGTTATCTGACAACCTTCGCCGCCACCAATATTAAGTATCTTCATGCGAGCATCAGGCACAACTAAGGTATTAACTAACGCCATCGATACGTCTCGTGGCGATATATATTCCATTTTGTTAGTCGGCGCCACATCAAATAATTTTTTTAGATTGGCAAAAGTACCTTTGCGGTAATCGGAAATTTCAAGCACAGCGGCTAGACGTACAATTACCCAAGGCACTGTCGACTGTCTAACCATTTTTTCGCCAGCAATTTTATGCCGGCTGTAATTGTCAGTGCCAATCACGGGAGCATCTGCTGGTACAACCCCGGCATATTGTTTTGGTCCGTAAACAGCCATAGATGAGGCGAAAATCAATAAAGGTTTTATTCGTGAGAGCTGGGCAGCTTCGATAATTCGTCGCGTGCCTTCGACATTAACTTCCTGCGCCATTTTTGGGTGACGTTCGGTGTTAGGGGGTAATACGGCAGCAAGGTGAATAATGGCATCCTGTGCCTTGATGATATCGACCAATGCATTACCGCGGCGCAGATCACCCCAGAAAAAATCCACTTGCTCTCCATATTGAGTGGCTAAGTCACGATTGGATTTATTATCCAACTCATAACACGTCACCCGGTGGCCACGTCGAACTAATTCCGCCAGTGTGCTCTTCCCCACACAACCGCCTGCGCCAGTGAGTAAAATTCTCATATGCTAAAATCTTCCCTGTTCGAATTTGCCTTAATACGGCTTATCTTACTATTTATGTAGTTCTTTATGTAGTTTTGTAGGATGGGTGGAGCGAAGCGTAACCCATCAAATTGAATTAGCTAAAATTGATGGGTTACGCTTCGCTCCACCCATCCTACGAAGCTAAATATTTCTCTAACTACGTAATTAACTCTTTAAATAGCACACATTAAAACTTAAATATGGCGCTAGAAAACCAAGAGTGCAAGTTATTATCCCACTGCAGCAGAAATGATTACCTCAAACTTTTCCATTGCAGACTTACCACTGAACGCCTCCGCCGGCATTGGATTTTGGTGAGCAATTTTAAAATCATCACTGCCAATCCAGGCTTGAAACGCAGATTTGTTTTCCCAGGTGGTCAGTACCACATACGGCAACCCTTCAGCATCAGGTTTTAAAATCTGCATCCGCACAAAACCAGGTTGTTTCTCAATCTGCCCAGCTCGTTTGCGAAACCGCTCTTCAAATTCTCCTTCCCACCCATTGGCTACCTGTACTCTGTTGGCGACGATATACATTGTTGCTCCTTTATATGTATTTTTTTAAATCACTTTTAAACCTAGACCACTGTAAATTTCACCCAAATTACAGTCAACGCCACAGTTTTCTTTAATTTGCTTTAGTATAATGGTGCAATACAATAAAAATAAATATCCTCAATCATTAGGCTTGGCATCGTATAGAAGTCGCTAATAGAGAGAAGTTTCAATTTGATTCAAATTGATCGTATTAAAAGAATATTAATGCTCGCACTGCCTATTATGGGCGGTGCAGTTTCCCAAAGCCTATTAAATATCGTTGATACCTTTATGGTGAGTGGCCTAGGTGAAAATGCCTTGGCAGGTGTTGGTATTGGCGGTTATGCGACTTTTATGTCCACCGCGATTGTGATTGGCATCGGTTCCGCAGTGCAGACCATGGTCGCGAGACGCATCGGTGAAGGGCGCGAACATGTCGCGGCAGAGCCCTTGATGATCGGCATCTTGTTAGTGTTTTTAATCGGCATTCCGGTCTATCTGCTGCTTTCGCATTACGCGTTAGAGACCATGTCGGTACTCAACAACGACCCCGCTGTTATCGCCATCGCCGCTCCCTACTATGCGATTCGTATGGCAGGTTTATTCGCGGTGGGGATGAATTTTTGTTTTCGCGGCTATTGGACCGGCGTCAGCCGACCCATGATCTACATGCGCACACTCATCCTTATGCATGCCTGCAATATCATCATTAGTTATGGCCTCATCTACGGAAAATTTGGTCTTCCCGAAATGGGTACTAACGGCGCTGCGGTGGGTACCTCGCTTTCGCTTTATATTGGCAGCATTCTTTATGCGGTACAGTGTTCATGGTGGAGTAAACGTCACGGTTACCTAAAACAGATGCCGACATTGAGGAGTATAAGGCCGTTGGTACGCCTTACGCTTCCCAGTTCTGCGCAACAATTTTTTTTCGCCACCGGCTTAACCATGTTGTTTTGGATTATCGGCCGTGTCGGCACGGAAGAGTTAGCGGTTGCCCATGTGCTGATAAATTTAGTTCTGTTTCTTATCTTGCCTGCCATCGGCTTAGGTATGGCTGCCACGACCCTGGTGAGCGAATGCATGGGCGATAACAATCCCGAGGCGGCATACTCCTGGGGCTGGGATGTCACAAAATTAGCGATGTTTTTGCTGTTTCTCTGTGGCATTCCTATGTGGTACGCACCGGAAACAGTGCTGGGATTATTTTTTCATGACACTGCGCTAATAGAGTTGGGTCGCTTGCCATTGCGCATTACCGGCATCGCTATTTTTGTTGATGGCATGGCAATTGTGTTAACTAACTCATTGATCGGCGCCGGCGCCGCCAAAGACGTTATGAAAGTAAACGTCAGCATTCAGTGGTTGGCTTTTTTGCCGCTGGCTTACGTAGTCGGTCCCATTTATGGCATGGGGCTCATCGGCATTTGGTTATTACAGGTTTGTCAACGCCTGGCCACCTCGGCAATCTTGGGTTCGCTGTGGTCAGGCAGACGCTGGGCGCTGGCTTATAATGATAGCGGCAGAGAAAAATGAGTTATGACAGAGTGGGCTGCATGAGTTAAGAATCAGTCGAGAGGGCTTCGTTATGGTATTTATTATGTTTGATCAAGGCAGAGGTATTGAAACGCCAATCTCCGCAGTACTGCGGCATCCATTGGTGAGCAAAGTGCAATCTTCTGCGGCGATTAATCCAGTGCAAGAATTTGATCCCAATAAAAATAGACAGGCTAGTCCTGACAGGCATGCTGAACAGCATGAACAGGCCAAGCTAAATTCTTATCTTTCAACGCTCGAACAAAACACTGACAGAAACACTAATAGAAAACCTGCACGCTTTGCTCAGCAGATTATGTCGACACCAACGATTACCATTAAAATCCATCATACAGCGCAGGACTGCATTCGACAGTTTCACGCACATCAGTTTCGCCATCTGCCGGTGATAGACCAAGACAATAAATTAGTTGGCATAGTATCGGATCGCGACTTTTTAATTGCCGGTAAAAATGAAGATACCATGAGAGCGCGCTCGTTCAATAATACCGCCGTTGAACTTATCATGAGTAAAAAAGTGCTAACCGCGACAGAGGACACCGAAATTCGAATACTCGCCAGTGTGATGTGCGAAAACAGGATAGGCGCTATGCCCATCGTAGATAAAAATCACCAGGTGATTGGCATGGTGACACGCAGTGATATCATGCGCGTTTTAATTAATCAGACGCCGATTGAATTGTGGATGTGAATTTATTGTTGTTGTTTTTGTTTTTTGATTTTGCTGGGTTTATGCAGTCACCTTTTCGCCTTGTGGGCGAGTTACTTCTTTTTGAGTGGCCAAAAAGAAGTAACTCGCCATGAAGGCGAAAAGGTGAGTTAATAAATTAAACCAAGTTCAAAAAGAAACAACCCACTTGCAAAAAGCAAAAAAAACTAACGACCAACCTTATACTCTATCCACTCATCCCCACTCAACCGCAAATAATAATTTCCGCCCTGTTTAACCACAATCGCTCCCTCATTTTCAGCCACAAAAGAGGTCTCCGGCACAGATTCCACCATCGCCGGCAACACAGCCGAATCTTCAAAGGGATTAGTAACCAACATCTGCGACAGCAAATGCGAAATTGCCAGGAAGCTAACCGCGCGTGAAACCTTAATGGTGTCCGCCGATTTTTGCCAGGTGGGGCCAATGAGTTTTACACCCACAGGCACGCGTGCAATCGACGGTGTCGGTATCTCACGCAAGCCGGCGATCTGCATCTGGTCGCCGCGCACTGCGGCGCCATGTTCGGGCACCAGAATAACCACATAATTGCCGCCGCTCTCTTGCAGGCGTTGAAAAAACTTGCTCAGATCATCCAACAATTGTATGAGACGGGGATGAAAATTTTCCAAACTATTGAGTGACTCACGCTGCCCGGTGAAACGATTACCGTCATGCAAACTGACGGTGTTGTAGAAAGTAATAGTTCGTTTAGCACCAAGTGACTTTCGCTGCTCCAACCAATATGCCAAGGTCGCGGCATCCGAGTGAATTGGCGAACCATCGAAAGACAATTGCGCGACAGGTATTTTTGATGTATCCATCAATGGGGTATCGAGTTTGCCGAACTGCACAACCTGTTTGGCAAAATCATCGTAATGGCCATCATGATTCATGATCCACTGTTGCGTAAAGCCAACCTGTTCCAGCGCTTTAAACAGCGAGCAGTTGTCCGGCACGTTTTCATAAAGACCGGTGTGAGCGGGTTGACCACAGGAAGCTCTTAATAAACGAATTGCCGCCGGCCCACTATAGGATGCGGCCGAGCTGAAGTTCTCGAACAGAAGATCGAATTGTTTAAACAGCGGATGGTCCAACTGCCCGGTAAAAGCCAAATCGTCCCACGACAAGGAGCAGACGTTCAGTAGCAGTACATCAAAGGGCACCGCGCTGGTCAGCGGCGAGGTAAAACTCACGCGCCTTTCGGCTTCGCGTTGATAAAATTCAGTTAAACCACGGTTCAATTCCGCCGACGAGTTGCCCAAATTTTCTGCCAAATTGCCCGCTGTTGTTTCGTCAATTGTTTTAGCTTTAGCTGTTTCTGCCATCTTGAGTTCTTGATTCACGGCAGGATGCAGCCAGATCGCGACAATCAAGCCGATAAAAACAAATGTTGTTACGCGGATCCAGAGTGACAGATAGAGATAAATCACTACAATCACTAAACTGCCTGCCATCAATTCAAGATTGACGAAACGCTGAATCAATTCCATTACATAGGTAAAGCTGAATCCGCCGACTTCATCGCTTAACGTCATCAATCGCGTCAACGGCGGCAACCAGGAGTCGAAATAAAATAACAACAAACCCAGGGGAAAAACGCTGACGTTGCGTAAACGATGCAAATGAATTGGCGCCAATGGCGCCACCACCAACGCCGCGAAAGCGAGATTTTCCAGCGGATGGTAGTCAATAATGCCAGCCCACCAGAACAGCCATTTAATAAGAAAGTAAACATTTAACAAACCCAGACTCGGCACATAATAAGATGGCTCGCGCACGGCAGTCGAGGTGGAATAGGAGAATGTTTCGCTTTGTTGCATTGGCCTTTTATTCCATTGGTCGTATGGTATGGTCTAATTCACGTGGGTTAAGTTGCTTTGGGTATTTTCAACTAGCGCGTTTTCTTCTCTATGAGGCAATTGCCCCGCCAATGGGTAAAGCACCAGCCTCGGTCTGCGCAGGTAACGCCAGTAAAGTTGCAGCAAATTGCTTTTTAATGTCCGCAACCCAAAACCCGCCACAAAACCGACGAGCAGACAAATAGCTAAGATGGTGAAGAATTCTGAGACGGCCATACTGTTTAGCGCTCTCCGATTAATTTACGATTACTTTATGATTGTTGTAATGCCACGGGCTTTGCCAGCGAAGGACGCGCACGAATAAAACCAGCATGTGGTTCACGAAATTCATTTAACGTTTTATGTGATAGGGCTTCGAGGGGTAACAACGAACTCAGCTCTCGGTGGTAGTCTGGCAATTGATGATTACGCATTCTGCCTTGCAGATGACTGATCTCCCATTCAATATCGACTGACAACAAAAATCGCTGATCGCCTGAAAAAATATCGCCGACCGGTAATCTAAATATTCTAGTTAAGGCAAGCGACACGTCGTTCTCGCGGCAGCCATAAAGAAATAACCAAAGGCAGTCGTTTTCGGCAGTGATGGCATCATGGTCGCGTTTTATAATACACACCCGCAAGGCATCGAGCGCGGAAATTCCGGCGATAACCTGCAGTTTAACCAGGGCATGTTGAACTTTAAGTTTGCGACTTTCTGCTAAAATAATTTTTATAGTATCTACAAACTCGTCCGCAGTTACATAGCCAACTGGCGTTCGATTTTGAAATGTGGGTGTCTGCACCTCGATAGCATCTGTTTCGTGATGCGTGGAGGGATCAAAGAAAAATGCATCTAATAAGGGCAAACAGCGCGAAAAGCTCAATTCTTTCGGCAGTATGCCACTGGCACCCACGCGCATAATCAAGCGTTCGTCGCGATAACGAATCTGTTGTCCCATTTCGCGCACCATAATTTTTACTGCTGGACCCAAGTTTTCTCGAAGGTGCTCGATCGACGCTTTCACAATTGCCGTGTCTTGCGAGTGGCGAAAACTCAATAGCACGCCGGACGCCAGTGATTCACGCGCTTTCTGCACAGCTTCATTCAAGTCATCAACCACTATCCAGCCACTGGGAAATTGACTGGCATCTGCCACCACGTCGCGCAACACCACTAAGCGCGTCGCATTGAGCGGTGGCGGTACCACACTCTCCGCATGGCGGAATAAATGGTCTACCACACGCATAACCTGTTGATCATCCTGTGCGACGAAAAACTGTTGATAACTGGCGACACCATAGCCTGAATGCCAATAAGCTACGCGCCACAATAGCCGTTTATTGCGCTCGGTCATTTCGCCAATACCAGAGAGCTTAATGTTGCACGCCATCAACTTTGTCAGACCAAGTGCACCGCCCAGATTTTCCTTCACCAACAATACCACGACATTATTATTTTTTGCACACCAGCTGCGGATAGTTTCAAATTCCACTAACAGGCTTTTTCTGTCGGGCAGCTGTTCGGCATTACAATAAATAAAAATAACTGCGTCACGCACCTGCCAGCGATAATCCAACTCGAGCAGAATAGATTTGTCGCTCATCGATTGGGTGAATTTATTTTTTGGTGAGGAGATGCGTTTTGATGAAGGGCATAACAAATTAAACTGCTGTTGGGATGGCCAGCCAGCGAGAGTTGAACGCAAAATTTTATGCGGCTCGGACGTTAAAATAAAAACCTTGGTCATTTCACAGAGACGTTGGAAAAAAACTGGGGTTAACCATGCAGTAAGATCCGTCTGCTGTTCCACAGTGAGGACATAGGGATAACCCGCGACTAATCCAGCGCAATCTTCCGACATCCCTGCAATGGGTAGACGCAATGTTTTTCTCATGCGGCCATAACCCTATTCGGTGGTCTACACATACATCCCTGTTTTTCTCTGTGTTCGCGTCATGTGTTCGCGCTAATAAGTACTAACGATGACAGCAAGTCCTGCGTCGTCTGCTAAAATATTGGTGGATATTAAATTCCAACAGCTTTTTTTAGTCAGGAGCGCCTCCTTGAGTGTAGTTCAGAATGCTGCAGGAAGCCCGAACAGCAGTGGTGAGTTACCAGCAGAAGATATCTTTAACTTATTGTCGGTTTATCGAAGTAATGGATTTACTTACCAGGAGATTCATCATCAAGAACTATTGAATGAATCTCGAAAAAAATGGCCTCTATTGGCTGATATTGCGCATTATAAAAACAATATTAACACGAAAAACTTTCCTTAATTAATAAATGCGATATGCAATCGCAAACTTATTAAGATTGCGAATGAACCGAATTATAGAGATCGAGGCAGGCTTGATGGAAACTATACATATTGCGTGGAATGTAACTAAGTGGGTCCTCGCGAAGCGATGAAAATTATTGCGGTGAGCGGTATTAAAGGCGGGGTTGGCAGCACTACGGTAACGGCCCATATTGCCACAGCCCTCGCCTTGCAAAAACAATCGGTACTCGCCATCGATTTTTGTCCGCAAAATCATCTTAGGCTCTATTTGGGATTACCCTGGAACGAGGACAAGGGACTTATAAGCCAACTGCACACGGGCGGACCCTGGCACCAGCACTGCTTTAAGAACGACAGTAATGTTTTATTAATTCCTTTTGGTAACGCTGTTTCCAGCTTATCGGCAAAGGCTGATGTCGCACTCGCCAATTTACTTCCCAAATTCTCTACGATTACCGAAGACGCTAAACTGCTGGATATTGCCGCCGATTGTTGGGTGGTGGTTGATCTTGGCCATTACAATCAGTTTCATACTGCAGCCGGCGCGCGGTTCGATGAACTGATCAATGGTGTAGATCTGTTGCTACACGTTGTCAATCCAGATCCGTTTTGTTATGGCATGCTCTCGCAATTAACAATTGGCCGGCGAGAGTTAACCACGGAAAAAATTCTGCTGAATCGCTTTTGTCCGGTCATTAAAATCGAACGCGATATTCACGATTTGATTCAAACTGAATACGCGCAACACCTTGCTCCTACCGCCATTCACTTAGATGAAAATATCCGCGAATCCCTGGCCTTTAATCAAACTGCCTTGGAATGCGCGGAGTACTGCCAGGCAGCGCAGGATT
>Ga0209515_10010110_pt1 | contig 10588 bp, 16 predicted proteins | sample Subgroupgradi54m_FD_187454 | JGI IMG/M metagenome (GOLD analysis project Ga0209515, IMG submission 187454) | Subsurface groundwater microbial communities from S. Glens Falls, New York, USA - GMW60B uncontaminated upgradient, 5.4 m (SPAdes)... ...
CGTCGCCGTCGCCGTGGCCGTAGCCGTAGCCGTAGCCGTAGCCGTGGCCGTAGCCGTAGCCGTAGCCGTGGCCGTAGCCGTCGCCGTCGCCGTGGCCGTAGCCGTAGCCGTAGCCTCTTCCGTAGCCGTAGCCGTCGCCGACAGGCTTCATTGCCTATGCCCTTCTTTTGCGATGATTTATATTGACCGACCCGTGTCCGTAGCTGTAGCTGCAGCCGTCACCGTTGCCGCTTACGTAGGCGTTGCCGCTTACGTAGCCGTTGCCGTAGCCGTAGCCGTAGCCGTAGCCGTTGCCGTAGCCGATGCCGTAGCCGTGGCCGGTACCGTTTCCGTAGCCGTGGCCGATGCCGATGCCGTCTCCGTAGCCGTGGCCGTTGCCGTTGCCGTAGCCGTTGCCGTATCTATCGCCGTAGCCATCGCCGTAGCCATCGCCGTAGCCGATGTCGATAGGCTTCATACGACAGCGTCCTTTTTGTCGAGTATGGCGTGAAGTCTGCCTATGATTGCAGCTAGCTGCACAGAGTCTTTCTCATTTACTTTGGCCGCTGCGCGCACTTTATTGGCCGTACTTGCGTCCACTTGGCCGAGCAGAGCTTCGATTGTGTATAGCTTCTCTTCGCAGCTAGAACGGTCAGAGACAACTGCATCGAAGAAAGCTTCCCAGGAAAGTGGCAGCTGAGCGGGCAAGTGTCCTCGGTGTTTGGCATCGTAAGCTGGGTTGTTGTCGGTGTAGATGTACCGAAGACCGCTGGCCACCCCTAGGCTCTTCTTGGTCTTCTCATGTACTCGAGTGCTAACCTCCGCGCGCGCGAACAGGGTGTAGTTGACCCACTGCTTGATGGGTCCCGCGGCCTTTTCTCGAAGGCCTAGGGCGAACCTGTCGTAGCTAAGACCGAGCGGATCCGAGAAGACCTTCACCACTGTGTGGCCTACGAGTACCACGTGTTTGACCATCGCAACCTTGTCTAGGGCGGCCAAGAACTGTCGCCAGTAGACAAGCGCGGCGTCGTCGCCCTTGCCGTACCCACCACCGTACGCGGCCAACCCGCTCGAGTCGGATGGCCCGCACACCTTGGTGGTGACGAAGGCCTCGAGGCGAGACAGGGAGTCGATGGCTAGCGTCTCGGTGGACTTGTCAGCTCCTGTCTCTTGGATCCACTCCATGACTTCGTCGAAAGAGTCTGCCTCGACCCGTTCGACGTTTTGCTCGTAGCTGCCTCTGTCCAAGTCTATGATGCGAACTTTCGGAGCCCCCGAAACGAACGTCGTCTTCCCAACGCCCTCGGCACCAAGGATCAGCACCTTCATTGGTACCGACTTTCGGCCCCGGCTCAGCTTCAGCTTGTCAATCATAGCCAAGCTCCGTATGGGATACGTAGAAGGATGTGTAGCGCCTTGAGGTGTTGTACTGAAGGCAATCTCTCACCAGAGGCCCATCGACTAACCGTACTTCTGGATACTCCTATCTGGCGCCCGAGGCGGGCCATGCTCCAACCTAGTTTTTTTATGCGACACATCAGCAGATATGGTCCGTTGTTCACAAGGACATCATACAGCCGAAGGCGACGTTGTCAAGCGGTCAACAATCATTGTTGACACTATGGCGACGGATGTTATCATGATCGACATGAGAAAGCCATTCGCTGCTGCCCAGGTATGTGTTGAAGATCACGATTGGACGACGAAGGATACTCTGCCGTCTATCCCTACCGTACAGGTGGTTGACGTGACATTGGATGCTATAGAGGACAACGAGCTCGACGACGACCAAGCCATCACCGTTCGCACCATCGGTGTCGCGAACATGTACTTCGAGGACGACTTGGCTGCGTGCCTGGACTCCGATAGACGCATCACTATCCCGGTGCCGAAGTGAAAGAGATCTGCCACTGCGGTCACGACATCGCTACGCACCATCACAAGAAATACAACTGTTTGGCCATGATGTGCGAGTGCAAGTACTACCAGGACCACCTGGTCCCGAAGAGACCGGCCATGTACTCGATATCTGGCAAAGCTCCGGAGCCTAGGAAATCACCTCCTCACGCTGACATCTCGTGCAAATGCAAGGCCTGTTATGAATGGGCCCATGAATGGAGCATCGTATGAACTACGACACGTGGAAGTCGAATCAATCGGAACCTACGGACCTCCGCTTGCCACCGTGTGTGGTGTGCACAGGGGAAGAATTTTACCCACCATGCAGCGAAGAGTGCGCTGACATCGTCCGACGCGTGGACGTCCGTAGGCGCATTGTCGGTCTGTACCAAGACGCGAAACGATGTCTCAGGTTCGCTCGCATCTACATGTTCGCCGACGGAGAGCATGACTATCGTGTACGCAATGCCATGCGTAGGGTGCAGCTACTGCGTGCTGAAATCTCAACCCTGAGGTCAGCATGAACCCGACAGGATCATCATTAGAGCGCGCGGTCCAGTGCCCTGCGTCGTTCGCGTTCCCGCAGTGCAAGTCCACGACGGAAGCGAGCATGCAGGGCACGAAGAACCACGCGGCTGTCGAGGAAGCGATTATGTCCGGCAACTTGGACATGCAGCCTCAAGTTGTCCGCGAAGCGATGGAGGGGGCTATCTCGGCTTCAACCGAAGTTACTTACATTATAGACGTAGAACAGGAGACGGCTAGATTGTTTGGGCGAGGGGTGAATAGGGAGTACGGCAATCTGCTGACGTCGGAGATTGCGCTTACTTTAGACGCTCAAATCCTGCGTCCGGACGGTATGTGGTGGGTGTGGGACTGGAAAAGTCGGAGCAGAGTCGCAGATGCCGCTGATAATCTACAGCTACGCGCGGCCTGCGTCGCAGTCATGAAGGTACACGCACTGCATACAGTCACTGGGGCCATTGGGTACTTGAACGACAGCGAGAGCAGCGTGGCCTCGTTCCTAGCAGAGGAAGACTTCGGTCCGTTCTTTGAGCTGATGAGAGGAATGCTAGGCAAGATAGAGAGGGCAGAAGCAATCTTAGACAGCGGCGGAGTGAACAATGTACACACAGGTCCGTGGTGTACGTACTGTCCGGCGGTGCCGCATTGCCCAGCTCAGATCAATCTGGCCCGAGCGATGGCAGATTTGGCCGTGCTTGATGCCCCTATAACTCCAGCTGAAGCCGGGTACGCTTGGCTTCGCCTAAAGAAGATTCAAGCGATGGCTGAAACTATCGAGGCGTCATTACGACTCATAGCGAAACAGAACCCATTGCCATTGCCTGGGGGCAAGCGTCTCACTATGGTGCCCTCGCAGCGGTCGTCACCAGACGCCAAAGGCGCTTTAGCTAGGCTGAAAGAGCACGGCCTTCCTACGGATGACCTGTACCGGACGCACTACTTCGACGTAGCGAGGGAGAAGTGACGGCAGATGACTGGGACGGGTACTGCACAAGGTGTGGGGACGGATGCTGCTCTGAAGACCCCATAGACACCGATACCTTGTGTTGGACGTGTGCTCTTGAAAATCGCAGAGAGGAGGGGGCCGCCATAGCCTTCGGGATCATGGCTATGGCCGATTGGTGTCAGTGGGCCGACAGGAACAGGATCAAGAAAGAAGCAGATGCCAAGTATCAAGCAGCTATGGACAAACTCTGGGGAATCATGCGAGATGAAAAAGAACCATGACGGGAAGGACGACACTGGGAAGCTTAGGTGGGACCTGCTCCCGGTGGAGCCTCTAGAAGACCTAGTAGAGGTCATCACTTATGGGTCCCAGAAGTATGGGCCTAACAACTGGCAAGCGGTTCCCAACGGCAAGGACAGATACTATGCCGCTGCCATGAGACACATCATGGCCTGGCGTGCCGGGGACAAGCGAGACGAAGAAAGTGGACTGCTGCACTTGTCCCATGCCATGTGTTGTCTGGTCTTCTTGTCGTGGCTGGACGGCGACTAAGGAACTTCGTAGTGCAGCGGATGCACGATGTCAAAGTCGTTCCCGTTGACTCTTGCGAGTCTGCGTAGCGCTGCGATATCTCCGTTGAAACAGTCGCGGTCTACCGGCACCGCATCGATGCCGGGCACGCGCACATGACTCCCTTTCGCTGAGTACTGCCAGAAAAGCCAATCATCCCAAGGCTTAGGGATGGTTGGCTTTTTCTCTTCCGGGGGCGTGCCTGATGTGATGTGATTGTAGCTAGCGATCCAGAGTGGATAGTCTTTAGCCCATGCCACATCAGCTACCATGGCTACTGAGTTCCACCAGAACGGGTACGTGTAGATGATTGGGCGCCTGTTCCATAGGCATGACGTGTGTTCGCAGAACTCCCGAAGCCAGTCGCTGACCTGCTGAGCTGTGCATCCCCAGCGTCCGAACTTTCCGATCTCCGGCCATTCGGCGTCCATTACTGGCGGGAGTTCACTAGTGTTGAGCCCGAGGCCCGCGGACACTCGGAAGAAGCGTTCGGCTTGCTCTACAGGATCTCTGCCGTTATGGGCGATATCTGGAGGCAGAGGATACGGAAAGAAATACGCCCCTGGGTAGATTCCTGCAGCCTTGCAGCCCTTCACGTTGCGGACGTATTGGCTATCATCCCGCGCGGGCTCGTTGCCTTCGGCTGTTTTGAGGAAAGCGAAACGGTGGCCAGCGGCAGCTACTTGGTCCCAGTCTACAATGCCGTAGCCACTGTAAACGTCTACTCCAGGTATCCTCAATCTTCGCCCCTCTTGTGGCGGTCATCGCCGAACGGGTCCCCCAGGAACTTGGCTGCCTCTGCTACGTCTGCGGCCATGTTGGCCCGACGGATGCCTGCTTCGCTGATGAATTGCGTGACCTGGTCGTCAGGCACAAGGTTGAGAGCTAGGTCGACGAGAGACCTAGCGAGATCGATGACGTCACTCGGGCCCATGATAACCTGCGTCTTTCGTTACGGTCTCGGTGATGCCCCAGTCGGCGTTGACCTTTTTTCGGCACGCTCTGGACTCCTGCAGTGTTTTAGCCTGGTCTACGCACCTAAGCAGCGCAGCAGTGTACGCACCCTCAGCCGCGTTGGCTTCTGCCTGAGATGTAGATGCGCAAGCCAGGGCAAGAATCCCGACCAAATACATCGCCGGCGCACCGTACCAGAACACTTTCATTGTGTGAGCCATCCTTTACCCGCAAGATACGCAAGAACTGCGCCGCCGATTGCGTAGGCAATCTTCCGAATCATAGGGTTCGCAGCTACTGCATCAAGACGCCTCAAGATACTGAGCTGCGTTTCTTGCGTTGCCTTGAGCGACGTTACATCAAGAGCCAGCGCAGTGATGGATGTCTCGTGACGTGTGTCGATCTCCGACATTTTCTGGTAGCGCATGTTGCTGCCTTCCTGTCGGTCCTCAACGGCATCTTGGCGCGTCTCGAGCCGGCTCAGTCTCGCTACAACATCTTGCACTGTAGCCCCCTGCGTATTCAAGGTGGCGTCCATAGCGTCCAGACGCTTCTCTAGCGCAGCGAAGCCGGTTCGAAGGTCGCTAGCCAGCTGTTCTATGAGAGTCTCTACTGGCATGCTCCTACCCGCTTGCACTCTACCATGTCTTCGTCGCTGAACTCGATCGTAGGCACATGCGTATCCATTACGCCCTTACTTGTATGGTTCAGTCCTAGCGCGTGCCCAAATTCGTGCAGCGTCACGGCATAAGTCCACCATGCGTCAAGCCCAGGCTTGATGAGAATGAGCTTCTCCGTACGGTCACACCATCCGTTCCAGCCGCCAGGCGGCTCACGTCTCAACACGGTCCACTCGTGGCCGTTTAGAGTGATCTGATGGTCCTCGGCTACGATGGTGTTCCACTTCTCTGCGGCCCGATGCATTTCGAAGCGTTCACTATCGCCGAACGCTGTGTCCACATGCATAGCCGCAGGCACACGGCAAGAAAGCAACAGGATGGCTAACAGGCGTTTCATAGGCTTAGCGCATACCTTGCGTTTACGTACGCTTTGATGTTAGTAAAATCGGCGTCTGCTAGCACCGTGTCTGACATAGCTAGCTCGGCTAAGCTAGCATCCATGGTAGTGCCTACAGTAACGGCACCGGTCAAAGTCATTGGGATGGTAGCTGAAGCTGTAGACCCGCCGCCAGCTGAACCTGGGATCTCGTTCACACCCACATTGACCGTAACACCGTTGTACTTCCATGTAACCAAGGAGTACACACTAGAGCTGAGTGCTCTGGTGACGGTGACTGTGCCAATGCCGCCTGTGGATACTGCAAAGTTGACCGCTCCGACAGACATGCTGACCACGAAGCTGGATGTCGAGTCCCTGATGATGTCTCCTCCTGTCGCAGTGATCGGACTGAGGAGGGCCCATCCTGACACTGACGTGGCATTGGCGTACGAGTCGAACGACACGGCCGCGTTGAGCTTCTTGCCGCCGTTGAAGCGTGCCGTTCCGTGACCGTTGAGAGCAGTCCCGTACCCAGGGTCCTGTTCCGGAGTACCACTTGTTGTGAGGTATCTGTCAGCGGCGCCAGACGTTCCGATGCTTGGCGCTCCGTTCCAAGGCAGAGCCGGGTCGTAGTCTCGCCACCAACCGGTCAAGGACATCGAGTCAGGTTGCGAAGAGCCTCCGGCGGCCCAGTATGGAAACGACAGTATATTGGCGCCGCTCATGTGTCCAGAGTCTCCTGAACGCGCAGCTCGCAGCTCCAGTTTCTGCCATCCGTGTCGGCGGCCGTGACTCGCACCCGAACATCGTTGGAGCTCACGTCTATGGTCACGGTGTCACCGGCTGTAGTTTCCTGCTCGGTTTGCGTTACGAGGGCCCCTACAATGGTAGGCGCCCCAGCTGCCGTGCGACGATATCCTACTGATAGCTTGTATGTGCCGGCCTTGGTCACTGCGGTTCTTGATGCGAACGTGACAATGGCGTCGAACTGACAGTGTGTGTCGTCAGACATCGCATACGATGTGACAGTAGTGGCTGCCGTGCTTGAGGTCTGAACTTCGCCGATCACTGACGTAATGCGGAACCTTGTCCCTTGAAAAATGGCTGGAGTGGTCGCCTGCGAAAGCTCTACTGTCTGAGGACAAAGAATCTTGCTGGCCTGCAGGCCGAAGTAAAACGTGTTGCCAATCCCGAAGTATTGGTACGACCCGAAGTAAGACCGCAAGCCTGCGAATTGCTTTGCCGCAGTGAAGCTCACGTCGGTACCAACGAAAAGCTCGGAGGCACTAGTGGCTAGCGCATTCAGGTCGTTAGTGTTTCCGGTGTTGCGGAAAGCCATAACCGTGCCTTGATTGTCTTTGCCTCGTATAATTCCAGAGGCAGACGGAGTCCCTCCACCAATGGCTACGGCAGTAGCCACCGTGACTACATCGGTCGTCTTATTGTAGGTGAACCCGGCATCGGCCCCCACGAATGTAGCGTCGTTGAAAAGCACCTGGGTGTCAGATCCAGGTGCTAGTACGACTGTCTTTAGTTTTACGCCGGTGGTATTCACGCACACGTCTACAGTGGTACCGAACGGAATGGTTGCCGTTGTCCCAGAGCCAGTAGAGACGACTGCATCAGCGCCGGTGCATCGGTTGTCGATGGTTTTTTCGTAAGCAGTAGCGGCAGACGCCGGATGCGGCAGTCCACCTATAGTGCGAGCAGAGGTCAATGCGCCGGTCAGGATGATGGTCCGGTACCGGTAGACGGTGTTGGCGAAGTTTTGCGCGCCAGCGCTGTCAGTAACAGCGAACGTCCCGGCTCCACTAAGCGCATACGGGCTGTTTTCTCGGGAATCACCGAACGTGGTGCGACCGAGCAGATTGGTACCGTTCGTAATGTCGTTCGTGAACCAGTAGTTGGACGCGCTTCCGAAGTTCTGCTCAAGCGCAGCTACGTACTGAACGTTCGATCCGCCGATGGCAAGGACTATGCCTAGGTTGAAATCACCTAGAATAATGGCGTCACCCTGCGTAGCGATGACTGCCTTAGTCACTCCCGCCGACGACCTGTATGTAAGCCACGGCACCGATGCAGGTGGTGCGCCGTCGTACGGCATACGATGCGCACCAGTGGTGGGAAGAGTGCCTGCGCCGTAGGCAAGGTACCCACCTACCACCTGTAGCTTACCGCTGCCTTCGTACGTAAACTCCGACGTGCCTGCGAATACTCCGGAGCTGTTGTATTGGAGCTGCTTGTTCGAACCGCCTGGGACGCCGGCAGCGGCGGAGATAGACGACACGCCGTAGCCAAAGTGCAGATGCACACGGCCATCGGCTTCGGCCATGCCGATGAGGTCATCGCTAGTGGTAGGGGATCCAACGACTCTCTCTATACGACCGGTAGTGGAGCATTTGACCAGTGCTTTGGCGCCAGCAGACAGGCCGGAAATGGAAGCAGGTATCATGCCGTTTTGAGACACGCGCACGCTACCGATGCCGCTACCACTGAATGCTGACAGGGCCACGCATTCTGACCCTCGAGTACCTCTGTTCGCTGAGGTAGCTACGACGTAGCTAGTACCGTCGGATGAGTTGATGATAAGCACATCGCCTACGGCACAAGTAGTGCCGGACGCGAGTACGGCGGACCAATTGATGCTGTAGTCGGGAAGGCTCATTTATGCGCTCATAGTGACAGTGCGTACCTTGTGTTGAGATAAGCCTTGATGTTGGCGAAATTGGTCGCGGTCAATGATGTGTCAGAGCATCCCAGCTCAGCAACAGAGCCTACGAAGAAGCCGAAGTTCATGGTCCCTGTCAAAACAATGCTGGTCGAATAGGCTGCAGTGGAACCGCCTCCGGATGCGCCCGGGTCTCCGTTGATGCCTACTTGCATATTAGTGCCGTTGTACCGCCATGTAATCATGGACCAAGTACTGGCGGATATCGCTTTGACAACATTGGTCCCTGTTGTGCCGTCGATCAGACGGGCATTGCTGGTGTTGATGCCAACATTCATACCACCAGTAACGGCGTTCAGGATGTTGCCGTTGCCGGACGTCCAGTTGACGAGCGCCCATCCTGAATAAGCCGTGGCATTGCCGTAGCTGTCGAACGTTCCCTCGAGCACGAGCCCTTGAGAACCGTTGCATGTAGCCGTCCCTTGGCTATTGAGTGTTCCAATACCAGGATCTACCGCGGCAGTGACCATGTCGTGGCTGCCGTCTGCGCTTACGCCGGCGCTAGCAGTGCCGTTCCAGGGAGCCCCAGTGTAATTTCGCCACCAGCCGGTAAGCGCCAAGTCTGCCGGCGTGAACGTGTACGTATAAAGACCGTTCCCTGAGGTTCCTGACGTCTGCGTGTCAGGATTCGTGACGACTACATTGCTTGCACCTGCCGTGCCTGATGGGGTTGTGCACGTGATTTTGATGGAACTCACAACAACAACCGAAGTCGCCGAGGCGCCTCCGACCGTCACCGTGGCCCCGGTTATGAAGCCTGTGCCGGCAAGGTTAGTAACGCTAGTGCCGCCTACTGCGGGGCCACTACTAGGCGTAATGGCAGACAGCGTAGGCGGCGGAGCCATCACTCCGCCGCTTCCGCCTCCTACACGAACTGCTATGCCAGCACCGATTCGCATTACCTACCTGAGCGCCAAATGTATACTGTGTTTGCCGTGGTGCCTGCAGCGTTCACCTGTTGCACTAGCAGTGGATGCACAACCCCACCTAGCAGGCCAGGGATCGTGATAGTGCGGTCAGATGACGCACACACTACCTCTACCGCTCCTGTCGTCTCGATGTAGATGTAGCCAGGCGGGGAGATGAGTTGATTGACGATGGACACATCGTAAGACTGTACGTCGCCTGCCGGATCGCTGCGGTTCATGACTCGAGCCTTTCCTGAAGTGTCTCAAAACGTTCCAGATTGATGTTATCCAGCTTTGAAGGCCTACCGCCGCCCATCGCGGCCTTGCCGAACGCAGCTTGATTCATAGGGTCGTTGGCTGCGGATGCTTGCATCGCCATCGCAAATTCCGGAGACTGCGTCACGTCGAGCGGACGCCCGAGCATCCACGACAACGATAGCTGTTCCTGGTACGTCATGCTACGTAGACCGCCGCGCGCCTTAGCGTCCATTAGGTCACGCTCGAGCGTGCTCTGCATCTCAGCAACGAGCCTCGGCAGGACCTCTTTGGCTAGCGTCAAGTCCTCTTGATGCAGCTGTCCGGAGCGCATGAGCTGCATGATAACAGTAGGACTCTCTACGAGCCGTTTCTCGTGCCAAAACTTTTCCAGAGCTCCGCTGGCATACCGTTGCTCACCAGGCTTGTCAGTAAACCGCGCTGGCAACGGCTGCGGTGCTCGTATAGCCAGCGCTATCATGCCGCGAGCCACTGTCGTAGTGATAGCGGCTGCCATCTTTGGCGCCGTCTCAGCCATGTCTCCAAGCATGCCTTGAATCCTGGCGCCCAGCTTCTGAGGGTCCCCACCGTACACCTTCAAGTCTTCGATAGACTGCATCGCGGCTTTGCGCTCAGCTTCGCCCAGCATCGGCTTCACGAGCGGCACTTTCGTGCCTTTCAGGAAGTCTTTCGATTCACCTGACATCCACTTACGTACGCCCGCCTCAGCGCGCCGGAAGTTGCCCACGGCCTCCATAGCCTTAGCCGGTGCAGCGGCGAACCCCATAAGCTTGCCCATGATGCCGCCAGCGGCAGCTCCTGCGG
>Ga0209515_10010113_pt1 | contig 10584 bp, 8 predicted proteins | sample Subgroupgradi54m_FD_187454 | JGI IMG/M metagenome (GOLD analysis project Ga0209515, IMG submission 187454) | Subsurface groundwater microbial communities from S. Glens Falls, New York, USA - GMW60B uncontaminated upgradient, 5.4 m (SPAdes)... ...
CTCCTTTAATCTTCTTTAACTCTATACTGCAATGTTTCTGCAATAAAAGACGCTTCTATTTTTTCTTTTTCTTCAAGATCAGCGATCGTTTGGGCAATTTTAATGACCTTAAAATACGCTCTGGCTGACAATGAAAGTCTAGAAATAGCTCGCTTTAAAAAATCGCTGGCCTCATCAGTTAGCTTACAAAAATTCTTAATGTCTGCAATTCTCATTTCTCCATTGACTTTTATCTTGAGATTTTTAAATCTTCGCTGTTGTTTGACTCTGGCGTTAACAACTCTTGCCCTTATATGCTGACTTGTTTCACCCTGCAAATTTCCTATCAATTTATCTTCCTCAACTGGAGGAACATCAACATGCAGATCGATCCTGTCTAGAATCGGGCCAGACAATCTTTTCCTATACTTAAGAATTATTCCCGGTAAACAACGACAGTTTTTTTTAGGATGCCCTAGATATCCACACGGGCAGGGATTAGAAGCTGCAACTAAAATAAATTTTGAGGGAAAAGACAAACTTCCTGCTGCACGAGAAATTGTTATCGTTCCATCCTCAAGAGGCTGTCTTAAGGCCTCAAGTGTAGACCTGGGGAATTCGGAAAATTCATCCAGGAACAAAACTCCACGATGGGCCAGAGAGATCTCTCCTGGACTCGGGTTAGTACCTCCTCCAATTAAGCCCATGCGTGATGTTGTGTGGTGGGGAGAGCGAAACGGTCTTGAGGCGATAAGATTATTTTTGTTTATAATCCCTGCAATAGAATGAATTTTTGAAACCTCCAGAATTTCATCTTTATCCATCGGCGGCAGGATTGATGCCAAAGCCCGAGAAAGCATTGTTTTGCCTGCGCCCGGTGGCCCTTTTAGATGTATGTTGTGAAAGCCAGAAGCTGCAATCTCCATTGCTCTTTTTGCTTGCTCTTGACCTTTTATTTCTCCAAACTCAAACTCATAAAAAGGCTCGCTGTTGAGCTTTTCCAACTTGACAGGAGAAAACGCAACTAGCGGTTTCTGCTTATTTAGGTGAAGTATCAAATCGATTAAAGTTGGGATCGGGTAAACGGTTATCCCATCTATCAAAGCCGCTTCCCTGGTATTTTCAAGAGGAATGTAGAGTTCTTTTATTCCTTTCTCCTTTGCCATTAAAAGTATGGAGATCAAACCGATTACATTTCTGACTTCTCCCTCTAATGAAAGCTCTCCAACAAATAGACTTTTCTTAAGTGAGTCTTTATCGACCATGCCTGATGCGGCAAGAATTCCTACTGCAATTGGCAGGTCAAAACTTGAGCCTGCCTTTGGTATATCGGCAGGAGCTAAATTGACTGTAATTCTGGAATCTGGCATCTCAAAAGAAGAATTAACTATAGCCGTTCTCACTCTGTCTTTAGCCTCATCAACAGCCTTATCCGGCAAGCCAACAATTGTGAAAGTAGGCAGTCCACGATTCGCCACATCAACCTCTACTTCAATCAGTACACCATCAAGCCCGATTGTTGCTCCGGAAAACACTTTTGCCAACATTAGGCAGATTGTATTTATTGATCCATAAGAAGTCTACGGACTATATGCTACAAAGTGGGGGTTTTGTTTCTTCTGTAGATGTATAAGCCTGCTCCCAAGCCAACAAGAACAATCAAACCAAGAAGAATCATAGATATAACAAAAATCTGATTGTTTACCGGATTATTGTTTTGGCCAGAAGTATTTTGCACATCTCCGATTTTAGATTGAGCAAAAGGTGTTTGAGCTGATATGTCTTTGCCTTGTGAATTCTTATAGCCATTAAGATTCACGTTGTTGCTTTTTATGAAATCCTTATTCCCGCTTATGAATTGAGCAGTGGTTAAGGTCGAGACTACGCCTGTTGGACTGGTATAAGAAATTGTATAGGGCATTGAAGGAAGAAACTCCGAAGTTATTTTAAAATATCCTGTACTGTCGGCTTTGGTTTGGGAATAAGGTTTTTTGGAGAAGGTTAGAAAAATGCTTACCGTAGCATTGAGAATTGGTTTGCCAGCTGAATCATAGGCATAACCTTCCAAATAATTTGGTATTGGATCAAAGCGTAAAGTATTCGTACTTAAAACCTGCGCCTGCGTTTTGCTTACAAAAAATCCCATAAATCTATCAATCAAACTCACAAAAACATTGTTGTTTCGGGTTAGTTTATAAATATCGCTTTTTATGTATTCAAGCTCTCCAAAGGTCTCTGTCGGTTCGAAACTTGTTTCATCAATATTTAGATTAAATTCTCCAAAACTATCAGCAACCACTGTAGCAACCGTTCTGTTTCTTACGTTACCTGTTAAAGCCCAGGCGTTTATAGTAGTCAAAGGATGCGAGACTCTTCCCTGGATTTTTAACTGTCTGGTTTTTTTGTCAAGATCGTAGAAATATTCCATTAACTTAACCGGCGACCCCGGTTGAGGAACTACTGCATCTAGCGGGATGTCTCTTTGTTGGACTGTACCTTGCTGGACAATATCTTCTCCTGCCTGATTTGGATAGATGTTTGTATAAATTTTTGTGTAGTTGGGATTTAATGGAAATTGGGAAGAGTTATTTGGAAAGGTGTAATTTGCTTTTGCCGGTGAGAGTTTATAAGTCCCATCTGGAACAACAAAACTAAAAATTCCGTCCTCTTCAGTATAGTAGGGATTGACCAAACTGCCTCCGGAGACTTCATTTGGATTATAAAAAGTAAAGCCTCCATTATCTCTTTTTTTGTCAAGTTCGACTCTTACCCCAAAAATGGGCTCAAGATTCTGGCTATCAAAAGATCTTCCGAAAGGATCCCAACGTATTGAAACACATGGACCTGAACTTGTATCAAAGATAAGCGTTCCCTGTTGTTGTCCGCCCTGGCCGAAAACGGCATTACCTGCATCAAAATAATTCAAGGCCAGAAACTGTCTGTCCCGAGGTTTTTTAGTCTTGCTCTGCCATTCATATGGACCTATTCCTCCTTGTGAACTACTTTGAACCGGATTTTGCGGGTTGGCAAGAGTTAACCCGTCTCCCAATGGCGGTGATAAAAAGTTTCCTTGGAACGCATAATCTACTTGGTTTTGCAGATCCTGTACATTATTGTGGCTGAAGACTATTTGGTCTGTTGCTGAACTACCGGTTGTACATATTTGCCCTTTGTCTGTTGCTACACATTCTATTATATAAGTATTTGGGTCGTTTGCCAAAACAGAGGCCTCGGATTTAGTTGTTAAACGCGCTCTATGGCCTTTTACTCCCTTACCAGAACATACTTTTTGCGGATCTTCATTACATTTAACTACATTTAGACATACCCAGTGTTGACTTAGCTGTTGCGCGTAGGAAAATTTGGGAAAAAAAATCAAGAAAAACAAAAGAATAAACGCTAACTTTATAAACTTTAGCATAAGATCATGTTATAGATAAAAAAAAGTCTTGTCAATATTCAAAGAATCGATTATGATCATAATATGAAGCTCGGGAAAAAAATATTGCTAATTTTTATGTTTTTTTTGGGTTTATTTTTTCTCGCCAAACCTACGTTCGCCCTACAATTTGGATTAATAGCTCCACAAGGGCTTCTGCATCAAGGAGATAACGTTCAGTTTATTATCACCATCGATACACAGACAGATGTAATAACTTCAACCTCTGTTGGTTTAAGCTATCAGACTCAATATCTGCAATATACAAGTACATCGCCCGGAGGCTCTATGAATTCGGTTGTAACAACAGATTTAGGGGGTGGGCAACTCAGCTTTACCGGAACAAACAACTCCGGATTCAACGGGCAGGGAGACTTTGCCTTAGTTAATTTCAAAATCATTGCCCAAGCTCCAGGCTCTACAACTTTGTGTACCCTCGTGCCTATTCAACCAACAGCTACACCTATTCCTCCTGCACCCCCAGGTGCAACAGCTACACCTATACCACCTCCTGGCGCAACCTTTACCCCGGTTCCACCAACTAAACTTCCTCTTACTGGATCTGTCTCAAGTACAACGTCTCTAATAAATTTAGGCTTCATATTTTTAGCCTCTTATCTAGTTTTTTATATCTTTTCTAAAAAATGAGGAAATTTTTGCTGTTGGTTTGGCTTTTTTTAATACTGATTGCCAAAGCGCCTGTTTATGCTGCGGTATCTGCTCCAGCCACCGATATCGCACCCATTCCCTGTAACAGCGGCAGCTGCCCTACTGATCTACTTGATGTATATAAGCAAAAGGGTGATGTTTGTGTAGCCAGTTATGATGAATTCAAAAAAGATCCTGCTAGAAATCATTTCTGGTCCGAAGACCCTGATATAACAGCCCAGGGAAAAGCCGATGAAAGAGCCAGACAGTTTATTTATTGGGCTTTAAACAAAAATGCAATTGATGACCATCCCATACTAAAAACAGTCTGGAATACAACAAGAAATATTTCCTATTTTTTTGTAATCCTAATTGCAGCTATCCTTGGAATAGGCCTTATTATCGGCCAGAGAATCAATTTTGATCTGAAAATCAAGATTTGGCCCTCGATTATGAAGGTTGCGGCGGCTCTTTTATACGTGACTTTTTCTGCAGCCATCGTGATTTTTTTAATCCAGCTCTCCGAGCTTATTATGAAGTTTTTTATTGAAAATTTAGGCGGACAAAACCTTTTCAATGTCTATTTTGGATCAATCAGTAAAGAAAATAACTATCTTAATTTTGTCGGCTGTCGTGATCTTAATTTTAGAGTACAAGAATCTGTCGGTTCGGAGCTTTTTCTTCTCAAGCTGACAAATATCACCTATTATGTCATGGGAATAATGTTGATACTGCGGAAAATTATACTTTGGTTCCTGCTTTTTGTTTCGCCTTTTTTGGCAATCTTATTTCCTTTTGTTTTGATCAGAAACATTGGCTGGATCTGGATTGGTGTTTTTTTCCAATGGTTGTTTTATGGACCTTTATTTGCTCTTTTTCTGGGAGCTTTATCCACTATCTGGAAAAACGGCATTCCCTATACCTTTGATTTTTCTAGGGTCAATGGGATTTCTGGTTATATTTATCCGACCGCTACTAATATTTTATATGGCGGGCCAGCCCAGCATCTGACAGCCTTAAACAGCGGGAATTACATCGACACATTCGCAGAGTATGTGATTACCTTGATTATGCTTTGGGCGGTAATTTTCTTCCCCTGGTGGCTTCTTCGAATATTTAGAGATTATTGTTGTGATAGTATCATGGCAATAAAAAACGTTTTGCTGTCTATGTATGATCAGTGGAGATCAGGCGGAGCTCCTCAACCCCCAACTGGCCCCCTGCAGTCTCTACTAACTGGAACAGCATTAAGAATGCCGCAGAAAGTTGAGATTCCAGTAAAGGTAAAGGTTGAAACAGTAGCGGAAATTAAACGCACCCAAACAGAAGATCTTGTCAGATCAATGGATATTCATGCTGCAAAACTTGCTGATGTTGCCCGCTTTGAGACCGATAAAACTGCTCACGAGAAAACCTCAAGGAACATCAATTATCTGCAAAACCCGATGAAAGCGGAAACTTCTACGCAAAGACAGAAATTTATGAATATCAGAAATGAGCTATTAAATCGAGCCATTAAAGACGACAGACTTGCCAAACAGGTCTTATCTTCAATCTCCTCATCAAAAATAGAGCAAGCTCAAACTAGAGAAAATATTATTAAAAACATCCCCGCGGCAGCAACTACTTCTCAAGTCGTCTCGGTAAAGGTCAACCTCCCCCAGGACAAAGTAGCATCCATCATCAAAAGTCTTAGCGAGGTTTTTACCAAAGAATCTACTATTGCGGCTGAGGTGGCTCAAAGAACTCAAGCTCCTGTAGAGTCCATCCAAAAGATTTTTACTTCCATTTCTCAACATATCAATGAGAATCCGATAAAAATAGTCGATAAAACAGCGATAGAAACAAATATCAGCAAAGAAAAAGTTGTGCAGATAGTAAATGAAGCATACAGTTTAATCGGACAAAAGAAAGATATTTTGGCTACAGTTGCACAACAAAAAGGGGTCAGGTTTGAGGAATTGGAAAAGATTGTTGAGGAACAAAAGCAAGTCTTGACAACCTCTCAGCAAAATATTGAAAAGACAGTTGTTGTTCCTCCCACTATTTCTATTGAAGATTATGAAGCTGTCAAAAAGATGTGGCAGCAACATTACGAAAAAGGGGAAGTTCCGGTTTCGGAAAATATCCAAAGTCGCGATCAATGGCTGAATCATGATATTGTTTTTATAACAAATGTCTTGAATAAACTACTATCCGAAAGTGAGGAAATAAGAAGAGACGGACTTGATGATCTTGAGTATATTCTTCCTATATTTATGATCAACAATTTTAAAGGTGATGAGATTCTTGTTTACCTTAAGGCGAAACTTGAGGCGGCCAAACTGGTCCAAGAGGAAAGACAAAAAGAAAAAGAGATTACGCAAAAACTTAAGGAAAAAGAGGAGTTTGTTGAAATTCCCAAAGCCAAAGAAAAGGAAAAGGAAAAAACTTTAGAAATGAGTCAAGAAATTAGCGAAGAAAAAAAGGCTGCTTAGTAAATTTTGTCAGGATAACCGGTTTATCACCATTCTTTACCAAAACAGTATCCTCTATTCTCATCCCGAATTTTCCTGCGCTGTAAACTCCGGGCTCAATTGTAAATATCTGGTTTTCTAATCTTTCATCTTTTGAAGTTGGCGATATCCGTGGATTTTCATGAACTTCAAGACCGACACCATGGCCGGTTGAATGTCCGTAATTTGGTAATTGTTCATCAGTCAACAACTTTCGGCAGAATAAATCAATTTTTTTTAATTCTTTTGTTTTTTTTATTTCCTGAATAGTTTTTTCTTGAACACTTAGAAGTTTTTTATATATATTTAATATCTCATCAGTTGGTCTACCAATAAAAAAAACTCGCGTCATGTCACTACAATAATCTTTGTATTTTGCTCCAAAATCAATAAGCAGGACTGATCCTTTCTTAAGCTTCCCTTGTCCTGTTTTAACATTGTAATGCGGTATTGCTGCATTCCCATCTACTGCAACAATCGGATCAAACGCCGGCTCATATCCTTTTTCTTTTAGCCAAAATTCTAGTTTAAAAGCGATCTCTTTTTCTGTCTGTCCGATATTTATAGTTTTTACAATCTCTTGCAAGGAGCGGCTGCTTATCTCACAAGCCTTTCTTATTTTTTTAATCTCTTCTTGTTCTTTTATCTCACGAGTCTTAAGTATTATCTTTTGGGTTGGAACTAAAGTTATGTTTTTTAGATTTTTACGAAATGCTTCGTATTCGTGAAACTTTAAATCTTCTGCTTCAAATCCCAACCTCTGAATTTTTTCTTTTTTGGTTATTTCTTCTAGATGTTGTGACAATCTTTTGTGAGGTTCAATCAATCTAAGCAAAAAACCGTTTTTTGATTTTGTAAGATACCGGGCGTCAGTAAATAAATAAACGCTATTTTTAGTCAGCAAAACAAAAGCCTCTCTTTCCTCCGGTGCAAGTGTCTTAAAGCCGGTGAGATATAAGATGTTGTAAAAATTCGAAATCAAAACCCCACCAAGATTTTTCTCCAGTAACAATTTTTGCAGTTTATCAGTCCTTCTCAGCATATAGATCAACAATTATACTGCAAACCTAAATGTTATAATCTAAATCTAATGTATACTACTTTGCTTATTTCCTTTCGCGAGTATTTGGAGGCTTTTTTGATAATTGGGGTATTCCTGGGGATATCCAAAAAACTGCAGCTTAAAAAAGAAAAAGAAATTCTTTTGGCCAGTCTTACGGGAATGGTACTGTCTTTGCTTTTGCCTTTTTTGATGTTTCTGTTTGGCGAAAAAGCAAGGATTATTCTTAATGAAAAAAATGCAGATATTCTTGAAAGCTACCTTTTAATTTTTTCCGGGATATTTATTGCTTATGTTGTTTTTTCGCTCCACAACTTTTTCCATCTTCAGCAATCAAAATATATTCTGAAGGCTCACGAAAAACTTAAGAATAATATTTTTGATTTATCGCTTTTTCTTCTTATTGTTTTTTTTGTTCTTAGAGAAGGCTTTGAAGTTGCACTTTTTACGGCAACCACGTCTTTATTCTCAAAATTAAGCGAAAATCTAGCCGGTCTTTTCTTGGGCTTTGCAATCTCATCGCTAATGGGGGCTGCAACTTTCTTGACATATATCAGATTTTCTTTGGCAAAAGTTTTTAAACTGACTCAATATCTTATTATAGTTTTGGGAGCATCATTTTTTAAAAATGGGGTGAGTAAGCTTTTGCAAATTTATCTTAAAATAGATCTTGGAAAAATTCTGCCCATGAATTTAAATTTTTTGCCCGCAGAAAAAACATTTTTCGGCCATTTTTTGACCAATATCTTTGGGTTGGAACAAGATATGAGTCTTGCAAAAGTTGCGATAATGGTTTTTTATATGATCTGCATCTACTTTATTTTTCTTAGGAAATCATGGACTATTACAAACAAAAACAAATAATTGCCTGTGTTGATGCAGATGATACTGTTCAAAAAAGAGTAGAAAAATGGGGAGCTCACAAAAAAGGCATTCTTCACCGCGGCTTTACAGTCATTTTAAAATATAAAGATTCGTATTTGCTTCAACACAGAAAACATCCTGTTTTTGATGGATATTTTGATTTAAGCTATTCTTCTCATCCTGTTTATATAAACAATAAGCTACAAGATGATCTTTCGGCTATTTATGAATCTTTAAAAAGAGAGTGGAATATAGAAAAAAAAGGCCTCGCAGGCAAACCTTTGTCTAGAGGAAAATTTATTTATAAAGCTTCAGACAAATCAGGTGGTTATACGGAGCATGAAGTTGACCATATTTATCTTGTTGAGATCAAAAAATTGCCGGAAATTAATTTGGACTTTGCTTATGGATATTCTCTGCTGAAGAAACACGAATTGCAGGATATTAAAAATCAAACTGAAAGAAAACTTGCTCCCTGGGTCAAAGAGATAATAACAAGAGGCTTCCTTTAAAATTTTTGCCCTTGCAAGCTTTTCTTTATCACATGAAGTTATTTGAACACTCGCTATAATAACGGTATGATTAAGGCTGTAATCTTTGATTGGGGTGGGGTCTTAATAGAAAATCCTGCATCCGAGCTGATGGCATATTGCGCTTCTTATTTAGGCACTACTTCTCAAAAATTTACAACTACTTATTTAAAATATGAGAAACTCTTTCAGAAGAATCAAATCGCAGAGAATGAATTATGGAGGGTTATTTGCGCTAAACTGAAAGTGGAGGTTCCTAAAATTAAATCTTTGTGGGGAAAGGCTGTAAAAAGTGTATTTAGAGAGAATAAAGATGTAACAGCAATTGCTCTAAAGCTAAAAGAAAGCGGCTATAAGATCGGTTTTTTATCGAATACCGAAATTCCAACGGCAAAATATTTTAAGAAACAGTCATATAATTTTTTTGACGTTGCGGTGTTTTCCTGTTTTGAAGGGTTTGTTAAACCTCAGCAGGAAATATTCGAGATTATTTTAAACAAATTGAAAGTAAAACCAGAGGAGGCTATTTTTGTCGATGATCGAAAAGAGCATGTAGAAGGGGCTCGAAGATTAGGTATTCAAGCTATTCTTTTCAAGGATGCTAAACACTTGATGAGGGATCTTAAACACTTATCTATTAAACTCAATTAGTTGAAGCTTTAGATTGTCAAAAAAGCCTGGTGGACAAACTTAGAAAAACTTAAATTAGTCTTTTGTTGCGGAAGGCGAAGCCAGACATGGTTTTGAGATATTTTTCAAAATCAGTTGCTTTTTCTTGTTTCAAAAACGATGCATAGAAAACCAACTTTAAAGGCCTGAAGTTCTTAGTAGCTGCGACTTTTCCTTTTAAATGATCTTCGTATCTATCCTTAAGATTTGTTGAAAAACCATGATAATACTTTTTGTTTGATAACTGAAGAATATACACGTAAAACATGGAGAGAAAATATCAAGCGTCCTTTTTATTGTCAATGGACTATAAACTACAATATTTGAGTTTGTAGCCCCACTTCGCCCTACGGGCTACGTTGGGGGCACCCTTCGCATGGATGACTATATAGTTTTATTTATTTACGAAGTGTGGTTTACCACTCCGAAGCTCCGATTATTTATATCGGAGCGAAGGGTGGAGGTGGGGGGAATTGAACCCCCGTCTGAGAAAACACTGCTTAAAAACGTTTAGTTAGGGATAAATTGTTTTTGGCTCTAGTTTGTTTTGGAAAACAATCAAACCTCAACAAACTGCCGATTAATGAGTTTTTCGATCTTTTAGCCAATCGGTTGTGCTAAAAAATCTCACCTTAGTTGGTTTATCTCTCTTTCAAGTTGAACTAAGGAAAACTTTCAGAGAGGCTTATACATTATGCATAAAGCGGTGCATAAGCAAATGGTCGAGTGTTAGCTCTTGCATTTAAATTTTCCATTTAACGCATAGGTGCGCCTTAACCGTTTATAAAAGTGCAATTTCCCATCGATTCCTTGCACCCCCAAAATTAGCTTTTAAAGTGCTCTTTTACTTCTCTTTTTTGATCTCTTTCAATCTTTTTTTGCTTGTCGTATTTTCTTTTT
>Ga0209515_10010114_pt1 | contig 10583 bp, 13 predicted proteins | sample Subgroupgradi54m_FD_187454 | JGI IMG/M metagenome (GOLD analysis project Ga0209515, IMG submission 187454) | Subsurface groundwater microbial communities from S. Glens Falls, New York, USA - GMW60B uncontaminated upgradient, 5.4 m (SPAdes)... ...
TAATTTTACTCCCTGGTGTTGCTAAGGTCATGATACATTACGATTGTTTGACAAACAGGCAATTTTTGTGATATAATATAAAGATAAGGAGGTGCGCCGTGAAGAAAAAGTTTTCATGGTCAAGGTTTTGGGAGGCGTTTCGAAACGCTTTCCGAATTCCCCACACATAGTGGGAAGAGCCGACCACGTGGTCGGTTTTCGTTTACTAAAAACATGAATTATGGTATGATTTTTTAGGTTTTTTTGAAAATAAGGTATTAATCTAATGCGGATATGGAGGAGTCTCTTCGTTTCTATTTTGATTTTATCTGGATTGGCATGCGCTTCACTGCCCTCAAGAAGTGAACGTCTTTCGGATTCAATTATTGGCGATTACGAAGTAATTTCTTATGAAACTACCATATGTGGTAAATACGGACCAATGCCCATGGTTGGCGAGGTGCATTTTGGTGAGGACTGGAAATATTCAATTCGGATGCGTTCTAATTGGACCAATGCTACAGAAGATACTCCATTCTTGGAGTTAGATGGAATGTTTTATGTTGGACCTCATAACGAACTCAGGTTTTATGTATGGGATAAAGATAGAGAAAAGGGTAGGTGGCTAGAAAACATAAGCCAGTATCGTATAGAAAATTGGCCGGAGGGTAGATATCTTGTCATAATAATGCAGGTGCCGAAAAATGAGGCTGAATACCAGATGTCCATGTTAAAAGGTCGACACGATAAAGAAGCTGAAATACTTAAAAATAAATATCTCTATGGTTTTGAATGGAAGCTTAAAAAGAAGTAACGGCTAATTGCCGTTTTTTGTTTGAACTTTTTCTGCCAAATGTCATCTGTTGCCAAAGCAACCGGCGGAGGGAGCATGCTTTTGTGAAATCAGTAGTATTTCAGAAAAGTATGCTCCGTAGCATGCATGGAGGTTGTGTGAATTATTGAAGTAAAGTATCAGGTGGAGTGTTTGCATAATTTTTAAATTCATGTTAATGTTTTTATGCTTTAAATCAACTTAGAACGCAGTCTGTTTGGTCAAGTCCGAGGCAAAAGGTGAGGATTTTGCGAGTCATAGATAACTATGGCGAGCAATAATCGGAACCTTTTAACGAAGGAATTGACTAAACCCACTAGGGCTCGTACCGGTATAGCGAAGCTTATCGGAGAGCAGACAAGTTATAACAAAAATGGCAGTACCGAGGCACCACATGAGTAAGGGAAAACAAGGCAGACGCCGAAGTCACCTTGCGTTAAAACCAAAGAATTTGGCCAAGTGTTCGCATTGCTCAAAAATGATAATGCCCCACATGGTCTGCAAATTTTGCGGGTATTACAAGAGTAAGGAAGTGGTGAATGTTCTCGCCAAGGAATTAAAGAAACGGGAGAAGAAAATACAGTCACAAGGTTAATTTTGGCTGGTAAGAGGGATATTGTTTTTTATAAATTATGGCATCAAGACATTTAAGCAGAAGTGTGGCAATGCAATCACTTTACGAGTGGGATTTTAGAGGTAGAAAGCAGGAAGAGTTGCCGGTGGTGGTGGAGAGGAATGTAAAAGAATTTGCCTCAGGACTAGAAGATACGACTTTTGTTTTTCAATTGATTGATGGGGTCATGAAGCATCTTTCGGAGTTGGACAAGATAATTGAAAAAGCTGCACCTCAATGGCCATTGGAACAAATTGCTGTAGTAGATAGAAATGTTCTTCGTCTCGGACTTTATGAATTGCTTTTTGGAAATAGAGAAGAAGTTCCGCCCAAGGTTGCGATAAATGAGTCAATAGAATTGGCCAAATCATTTGGCGGGGATTCTTCCGGTAAATTTGTTAACGGTGTTTTGGGAACGGTTTATAGAGAAATAGGAGAACCCGGAAAAGATGATGTCCCAAAAAATAAAGACAAGGAAAAAGAAACAGAAACTGATTAATGTCTAATTTCTAATTTTTAATTTCTAATCAATGTCTAATTTCTTAATTGGTCATTGGAGCTTGATTAGTAATTAGGAATTAGTAATTAGAAATTTGATACGTGTCCGGCGATAAATTACAAGAACTTGAATCTAAGATAGGTTTTGAGTTTAAAAACAAGGACCTACTTCTTATGGCCCTTACTCACCGTTCGTATTTGAATGAAAACCCAAAGTGGGGACAGGATCACAATGAGCGACTCGAGTTTCTTGGTGATGCTGTTTTGGAATTAGTGGTTACAGAATATTTGTATAAAAATTATCCTAATCCGGAAGGTGAAATGACAAATTGGCGAGCTGCTTTAGTGAACGCCGTTATGCTTGCAAGAGTTGCGACTGAATTTGACCTAAACGACCATATCCTTCTTTCAAGGGGCGAGACAAAAGATACTGGCCGTGCTCGCCAGTATATTTTGGCAAATGCCATGGAGTCACTTATAGGAGCTATTTACCTTGATCAGGGATATGATGCTTCCGAAAGATTTATAAGTAAATTTATCTTGAAAGAACTTACTGGAATCATAGAAAATCAACTGTACAGAGATGCTAAAAGTTTATTTCAGGAGAAGGCTCAGGAAAAAGTCGGCATTACTCCGACTTACGAGGTGCTCAAAGAATGGGGACCTGACCATTCTCGTAACTTTCAAGTTGGTGTATTTTTAGAAAAAGAAATGATTGGGGTTGGTGACGGTCCTTCAAAACAGGAAGCCCAGCAAGTGGCAGCGAGCGATGCTCTGAAGAAAAAAGGGTGGTAGCACTTTGTAGTTTCATTTCAACAGCTCACACAACCTCTATGCATGACTGCGGGGTGCACCTTTTAAAAATGTTACTAATTTTAAAAAAGCACACCCCCTCCGCCGGTTAGTTAGTAAGTAAATGACGATTGGTAATAGAGGTTCAAATTCTTTTTGAAATCGCCCCCAAGGGCTGATTTCCGTGTTCGTACTTGACTTTATTGGTGAATAAGCGTACAATTAGAGAGTAATTTCCTCAGCTCTTTGAATGTTTATTCGCAAGTAGTAGCCCTAGCGTTTAGCGGCTGAAATGTCGGCATCTGAACGCTATGGCTACTAATTTCTGTGGTCCTCTGGCAGGCTGCATAGTGCAGCAAAAACTACCGGCATAGTGCCGGAAGGAGGAAGCCATGCGTTGGAATCCAGTTGAACAGATCCAGGACGTCGCTAACAAGTTTGGGACAGAGGAGCGCATCAAGCGCTTCCAGTCCGGCGAGCTCGTGCTCGTGGAACGGACTGACCCCCGCGCAATCGCCATGGTTCTGAACTTCGAGCGGAAGGTCTCGGTGGTCAGCCGTCGGTTCATCACCAGCGAGAGCTTCACCAAGAGTAATACCAAGGTGAAGTTCGGCTACATTGACGAGAAGATCGTCAAGATCTTTGGCAAGAGTCAGGATGTGCCAGCCGGTGAGCTGGCCATGAACACGCTCCTGGAGAGCACCCACGATCCCGAGATCATGGTCGCCCTCGGCCCACAGTCAAAGCGTTTCATCAAGCTGGGCCAGGTCTACCAGTTAATCGAAGAGCAGGGGCATGGCCAGGCGGGCCCGCTCCTCGTTAACGGATATGCGAACATCGCATATATCCTTGACGAGAATGGCGCACCGTGGGCGGTCTACGCGTACTGGTACCCGGACTGCGGCGACTGGGACGTGAACGTCTACTCGGTTGCCAGCCTGAGCGAGTGGCGTGCAGGCTGCCAGGTTCTCTCGCAAGTCTCCTAGGGACTTGGTCCCTGGGTCAGTTGGTTCTTGGACCCGTGCGGTTTACCGCACGGGTCTTTTGTTTTTTATATTAGTTGCTAAGATGTTTTTGGATATTAGGCGAATCTGCTGACCTCCAATTGGACATCAGCGGCCGAACTCTAAGCGTGCATTACGGATTTGAAATAAGGAGCTTAAAAACGAAGATACTTGGTGCGGGGCACTATGTGAGCTAGCTCACGAATTCGATGCAGTTCCGAGAGTATTCAAGGGACAGTGGTAATGGTGGTGCTTCGCACAGAGCGTGGGCGGTCAACGCGAACTGGAACCCGGACTACGGCGACTGGAACGTGAACGTCAACTCGGTTGCCAACCTGAACGAGTGGAATGCAGGCAACCAGGTTCTCTCGAAATTATACTCGTTCAAAAACTCCTTTGCGGAGTTTTTGTTTGTTTTTGCCAGCCACCGAGCATTTTGCCTATTTCATTCAGGTGATTTGATAATGCTACATATTTCTTTATATCCAGTATTTCTATTTCCCATGAAATCTGTAATATAAATTTCAGCAGATCAAATGAGTCCGAGGCCTTGGTAAGATAAAAACCTTTTTGTTCACGGTTTTTATGAGCTGCAATAAATAAATGTTCTACAGTTTCTATAAACAGATTGTCAATTTTTAGACCAATAGTATATCGATTTATTTTTTCTAATCTAATAAAATATTCATGCCAAATCTTATAAACCACAATCAATCTCTGGATAATCGGCAGGTCATGTCTGGGGGGGGGGCTTAGAAGAATTGTATTTTGTCATAGTTTTTACGAGGTTATCAGTTTGGAAAACTTACTGGAATCATGGAAAGAGTTTTTGAAAGGAAAACGCAAGAGAAATGATGTCCAGGAATTCAGCCTGTCTTTAATGGACAACATTATTCAGCTTCACCAAGATTTAGCCAATCATACATATAACCATGGCCCATATCAAGCATTTCGCATCAATGACCCCAAGCCAAGAAAAATACACAAATCGTCAGTTCGTGACCGGTTGCTTCACCATGCTATCTGTCGGCAACTCTATCCATTTTTTGACCGAACATTTGTTTCCGACTCTTTTTCTTGTCGGATAGGAAAAGGAACACATAAGGCACTGGATAGGTTTCGGAAATTTGGATATAAAGTAAGCAAGAATAATACCCAAACTTGTTGGATTTTAAAATGTGACATTAAGAAATTTTTTGAGAATATTAACCACGAGGTTTTACTAGCAATTCTTAAGGAATACATTTCTAACCAAAACATTATTTGGCTTCTTGAAAAAGTTATCAAAAGCTTCTCATCTGCTCTAAGCCGAGGATTGCCACTCGGCAATCTCACCTCACAGTTATTTGTGAACATTTACATGAATGAGTTTGATCAGTTTATTAAACACAAACTGAAAGCTAAATATTACATCAGATATGCTGATGATTTTGTTGTGTTGTCTCAAGACAAGTCATGGCTTGAAGAACTGTTGCCTAAAGTTGCAGGTTTTTTAGAAGAAAGGTTAAAGTTAAAACTACACCCAGACAAAATTTTTATTAAAACTCTTGCTTCAGGAGTTGATTTTCTTGGTTGGGTCCATTTTCCTGACCACAGAGTGTTAAGGACTACTACCAAGAAGAGGATGTTCAAAAGAATTATCTCAAACAATACACCCGAAACACTCAATTCGTATTTAGGATTATTGGGTCATGGCAATACTCATAAGCTGACAAACAAGGTAAAACGGCTTGCCAAAATTTAAAAAAATTGATACTATCTTCACACATGTTAAAGATACGTTTATCAAGGATAGGGAAAAAGGGACAGGCCTATTTTAGGGTTGTTGTCGTTGAGCACACAAAAAAGCCCAAAGGTGAATATCTGGAGCTTTTAGGTACCTACAATCCTCATGAAAAAGTGCTGAATGTTAAGAAGGATAGGATTGAATATTGGGTTTCAAAAGGTGCTCAGCCGTCTCCAACGGTAAGTAATTTGCTCGTAAACAACAAAATATGGGACAGGCCCAAGGTTCAAAGCTGGAAACCAAAAGTAAAACCAAAAGTTGACCAGCCCGCACAGGTAGCGGCTACAACGCCAAAAGAAGAAGCATCGGTTCCGGTAGAGTCAGAATCAGTCACTGCAACAAGTTAAAAAGAGTCCATCGGGACTCTTTTTTAGTTCTAACAAAACTGCTACCCTATTCTAATGTGTGGAATATTTGGGTTTATCAGCAGAGACAAAATAAAAGGAGTCCCTCTTGTCATAGACGCTTTGAAGCGTTTGGAGTATAGAGGTTATGATTCTGCGGGGGTTGTAGCTATTGGTTCCGGCCAGATTTTATATAAGAAAAAGTCCGGCAGGATATTTGAGTTGGAAAAATTTTTAGATAACGACTTTGAATCTAATATCGCCATAGGTCACAACCGTTGGGCTACTCATGGTCAACCGACCGATAAAAATGCTCACCCCCACCACGATTGTCATAAAAAAATATTCCTTGTCCATAACGGAATCATAGAAAACTATAAGGAGCTTAAAGATGAGCTTATCAAAGGAGGTCATAAGTTTTCTTCTGATACGGACACGGAAGTGGTTGCTCATCTTATTGAGGATTTTTTGGGTAAAAAAAATTACAGTTTTGAGGAAGCTGTTCGGCTTAGTCTAAAATCAATAGTTGGGACGTATGCCTTAGTGGTTATTAACAAGAATGATCCGGACAAGCTTATTGTGGCGCGCAATTCCAGTCCGCTATTGGTTGGTTTTTCTGACAAATGTAAATACGTTGCCTCAGATGCGTCTGCCCTTTTACCTCATACCCGAAAAGTGGTTTATTTAAATGATGGAGAGTTTGCTGTTTTGACTCCTGACGACTTCAGGATTGCTACTCTGGACAGAAAAATAGTTTCTCGCGAGCATGAAAAGATTGACTGGTCTGAAAACATAGCTCAAAAAAATAACTTTCCACATTTCATGTTGAAGGAGATTTTTGAAGAGCCGGATGCTGTCCGAAATGCTATTCGAGGTAGAGTAATTATTCAAGATGGTTTAGCCAAGTTGGGTGGATTGGAGTTAAAAGAAAAAGATTTAAGAAAAATAAATCGTCTTGTTGTTTCTGCCTGTGGAACGGCTTATATTGCCGGCCTGGTGGGAGAGTATATGATTGAAGAAAGTGCCGGGATACCAGTTGAGGTAGAGTACGCTTCAGAATTTAGATACAAAAAACACACGTTTGATCCTAAAACAGCTTTGCTAGCCATAAGTCAATCTGGAGAAACTGCCGACACCCTCGGGTCGCTAAAAGAAGTAAAACGAAAAGGGGTTTTGACTCTAGGAATTGTAAATGTTGTTGGCTCTTCAATTGCCAGGGAAGTAGATATTGGAGTATATAATCATGCTGGATCGGAGATAGGAGTGGCATCAACCAAAGCTTTTGTGTCACAGCTCTCGGTTCTGGCTCTTTTATCCTTGTTTCTGGGAAGACAGAGAAATATCTCTTTAAGTACCGGCAGAAAAATGGCCGAAGAATTGGTTGCCTTACCAAAAAAAATGGAAGAGGTACTGAAACTTAATGGGCAAATTAAAAAAATTGCTCGTAAATACTACAAATATAATAATTTTTTGTATCTTGGTCGTAAATATAATTATCCGATAGCTTTGGAGGGAGCTCTAAAATTAAAAGAAATTTCTTATATCCATGCCGAGGGATATGGGGCAGGGGAGATGAAACATGGACCGATTGCTTTGATAGATAAAAATATGCCGACCGTAGTTATCGCACCCTCGGACAGTGTTTACGAAAAAGTCATGAGCAATATACAGGAAATAAAAGCCAGACGTGGCAAGGTTATTGTTATTGCCACCAAAGGTGATAAGGAAATAGCAAAGATTGTTGACGATGTTATCTACATTCCCAAAACCTTAGAAATGCTTACTCCAATTCTTTCGGTTATGCCGTTACACCTTTTTGCCTATCATGTCGGGGTCATGCGTGGCCATGATGTGGACAAACCAAGAAATTTAGCCAAAAGTGTCACAGTAGAATGACATGAAGATTATTCAAGTTGACTTGAACAAAGACTATTCCCATGTTATCCGCGAAGCGGTGAGTGTTTTAAATTATGGCGGAACAATAATTTACCCCACAGACACATTATATGGGTTGGGGGCGAATGCGCTGAATGAGATAGCTATCAGAAAAATTTTTAGGATAAAAAACAGGAGTTTTTCAAAACCCTTACCGATAATTGTGAGGAGTTACTCATGGGTGAAAGAGTTGGCTGAGATAAAACCGGGCGATGAAGAAGTTATGAAAAAGGTATGGCCTGGTAAGGTGACGGTAGTTTTATCTAAAAAAGATATTGTTCCGGGCGCGTTAACGGCGGAGTTCAATTCTGTTGGGATAAGGATTCCCGACCATCAGTTTGTTGATCAGTTATTGGCTAAATTTGGTTATCCTTTGACTTCAACATCAGCTAATATTTCGGGACAAGAACCAACTAATGATATTAACAAAATTATAGAAATTTTTTCTAAATCAACCGAAAAGCCGGAGCTTATAATTGATGCCGGAATTTTACCAAAATCGGAACCATCTATGATTATTGATTTGACCGGTGACAAGCCGAAAATTCTCCGGATAAGCTCGACAAAACCAGAAAAACTTTTAGAACTGCTTGAATTAGGTGGTAGATAATTTATAATTTAGGATAGATAGCTAATTCATATATGCAACTGGTTACCCTCTGTTTGTTTCTAAAAGGAGGCAAGATTCTTCTTGCGAGAAAGAAAAGAGGTTTTGGTGCGGGTAAAATAAATGGAATAGGGGGTAAGGTGGGAGAAGGGGAAACAATCCAAGAAGCAGCTTCCAGAGAGGTTGAAGAAGAGATTGGAGTAGTGGTTGATCCGGCCAAAATTGAAAATGTGGGCAATGTGAAGTTTTATTTTAAGGACAAGTCAGAGTGGAATCAACATATGCATATTTTTCTTGTCAGAGATTGGGAGGGGGAGCCAAAAGAGTCTGAGGAAATGGCACCAAAGTGGTATTATACAAACGAAATTCCTTTTGATGCAATGTGGGCTGATGACAAGCATTGGTTGCCAGCCGTTCTTGCGGGTAAAAAAGTGGAATGTGAATTTAATTTTACTAATGATGGAGCTCAAATAGATGGATTTGATATTAGAGAAATTTAATGTAGGAGGATTCAGATTGATAAACGATTTAGCTGGACACAATGTCTGGTTGGATAGGTTTATGATTTTTGCGGCCGACAAAATGGGCTATTTTTTGATTGCGTCTATAATTGTTTTGTTTTGGAAGAAGGACTATTTTAAAAAAATAATTTTTGTATCTTTAGGGTCGGCCCTGATTGGACGACTTGTGTTTGTGGGCTTAATTCGTTATTTGTTTTATTCACCACGTCCATTTTTAATTTTAGAAAACGTAAACCGATTGGTGAATGAAGTTATGGAGTCATCTTTTCCATCCGGCCACACAACCTTTTATTTTGCACTAGCAATGGGTGTTTATTTATATAACAAAAAATCCGGTCTCATCTATTTGATATTAGCCGGATTCTTAGGCCTTGCTCGTATTTTTGTGGGAGTCCATTGGCCGTTAGACATATTGGTCGGAGCGGTACTTGGCATCTTTACTGCTTATATTATAGAGCGATTCGTTGTTCCTAAGCTTTCAATTCTTTCTTAAGAATATTTTTTGGTGCCGCTGGTCGGAGTCGAACCGACATGGGATTGCTCCCGCACGATTTTGAGTCGTGAGTGTCTGCCAATTCCACCACAGCGGCAAGACCCCCGTACTTTATCATTTTTTATAAAAAATTCAAACATCGATTTGAAGTTTGTGCTAAATGTTGTAGAATTAAAACATATGGCTCGTATCATCAGCGTCTGTAACCAGAAAGGCGGAGTTGGAAAAACCACTACCTCGACTAATTTGTCGGCCTACTTGGCTGCTCTGGGAAAATACGTGCTTTTGGTTGACTTGGATTCTCAGGCAAACGCTACTGTTGGGTTGGGTGTTCATGTGGCTGAAAATGGTTCAAATATTTATCATTCTTTGATTAGTGACCTCAATCCAGCATTAGTGATTAAAAAAACTTCTTTGTTCGGATTTGACATTTTACCCGCAGCTCAAAGTTTAGCCGGAGCAACCGTGGAACTTGTCTCAATGGAGCAAAGAGAATTACGTTTGAAAAAGGTTCTGGACTCTCTAAGAACTAACTACGACTATATTATTATTGACTGCCCGCCTTCATTGGGGCTTTTAACCGTAAACGCCTTAGCTGCATCGGAGCGGGTCATTATTCCAGTTCAGTGCGAGTATTACGCCCTTGAAGGACTGAGTCAGCTTTTAAAAACCGTTGAATTGGTGAGGGGCGGTCTTAACACAGATTTGCAAGTATTGGGAGTGTTGCTTACAATGTATGATAGAAGGAATCAATTATCTAACCAAGTTTTGAATGAAGTTTCCAAGAATTTTCCGGGAAGAGTTTTTAATGCTGTAATTCCAAGAATGATATCTTTGGCGGAATCACCAAGTTTTGGTAAAACAATTTTACAGTTTGATCCCGATTCAAAAGCCGCCAGAGCTTACCGACAATTAGCAGAAGAAGTAATAAGATTAAATTAATATGAAAAAACTGTTTGGGCTGGGAAAGGGATTGGGATCTCTTATCCCTCAAAATCAAGGAACTGGACAACCAGAAACTCGCAAAGAGAATGTTTTTTATGTTGAAACAAACAAGATAAAAGCCAACCCCGATCAACCTCGCCATGATTTTGACGAAGATGGAATTAAGGAACTTTCAAAATCTGTAAGAAAATACGGAGTTCTTCAGCCATTACTTGTTACTAAGGTTGAAACGGA
>Ga0209515_10010115_pt1 | contig 10582 bp, 10 predicted proteins | sample Subgroupgradi54m_FD_187454 | JGI IMG/M metagenome (GOLD analysis project Ga0209515, IMG submission 187454) | Subsurface groundwater microbial communities from S. Glens Falls, New York, USA - GMW60B uncontaminated upgradient, 5.4 m (SPAdes)... ...
TGAGCGTTTTCTCTTCTTCTTTTTTTGCCTCTCCTATATTTTGTGGCACATTTATTCCCATAGGCAAAACAATGATATTCTCTTTATTCACGCCATTTTCTATTAAATCTTTTTTTGTAGAATCAGAAATAGTGATAAATAGAATATTCTTATACACCAAGAAAAGGTAAAACTTTTCTATCATTCGTCCTAATAACCCGAAGAATGATCCGAAAACTTTTATCCACAAGTCCGAAGCAACCTCACAAATTAACACTATTTTCTTTCCTTTCACATACCAGGGAGTAAAAAAAGGTATTCCATGAACCTCATCTATAACAGCATCAAATTTCCCTTTTTCTCTTTGGTAGAACAGAAAAGCCCGAAAGTGCACAGAAGCAAACAGGGTTCGGATATCGGCATTCCCTTCCCGAACAATCTCAACATTATCAACTACCTCCTTGTGATGTGCTCCCGGGAAAAAACTTGAAAACTGCACAACGTGGTTACCCAACGTTACAAGCCGTTTAGCAATTTCATGCGTCAAAATCTCGGCACCCCCTGATGATGGATTGTTAATATCTCTCCAGTTTAAAATTAAGATTCTCATCCGGTATTCACTCGAAAATTCAATTCCGGGTCATACTTCCATTTTCTCTTATTGCTGTCATCATAATACCGTAGAATTTTAAGCCGATAAAAAACAGCAAGAGTATCGTTCAGCATATGGAGTATTATCTTCCAAAAATTTGCAGACGTTATCGTACTTGAGTTTTTAAACTCAAGTTCTACCGGTGCTTCGTAGATTCTTCTATGCTTGAGTCTATATGCAACAGCTAAGATTTCTATATCAAACGCGTAATCTTTCACAAGAAGTCTTGGTAAAACATCTTCCAATACTCTTCTTCTGAAAAATTTCATCCCTACTTGTGTATCCTTAACGGTCAGTCCAAACAATAGTTTGACAAGAAGTCTATATCCAAACGATAAAATTTTGCGTTGAGTTGGATAGTTAACCTTTGAAGCAGGATGAAGTTTACTCCCTACAATAATATCTGCATTATACCACTCAAAGTATTCAAGTAACATAGAGATGCCATTTGGGTTTAAATCCATTCCTGCATCTATGAATGCGAGAATCGACCCTTTTGCTTTAGCCATTCCAAAACGAACCGCATATCCCTTTCCATGATTATGCTGATACCCTGTGACAATAACTTTTGGAGATTTTATTTTTTTTGCATTTTTAAATGTGTCGTCAATAAGTCCATCAACCACAACAATTATTTCATAATCATAGCGAAGCATACTCATGACCTGAACTATTTTCTCTATGTCCTGAGTTATTGTTTTCTCTTGCTTATAGGCAGGGACAATAATGGATAATAAATTAAATTTTTTCATCTGGAGCGTCTTTCAGTGAGAACTCTTTGCGCACCTGATCCCATGCAAACAGAGATCCACCGGATGCTTTTATTTGGGCTCTATCATAAGGCAGACGCTGTTCTTCGCTAGGATTATAAAGTCTGGTTGGGAAATTTAACAATATCGCAGGAGTATTGGAAATAACCAAAAAACCATGAAGCGTACCTTTGGGAATCAAGAGCATATAAGGATCTGTATCCGCTTTCATATGAAAAAGGTTAAGGAGGCCAAATGTTTTTGAATTTTGCCTGTTATCAGCAACAGCTGCTATGATTTCACCCTGTGCTAGCAAAAATCTATCCTCTTGTTGCGGATGGTAATGCCAGACTGTTTCATCCCTTGCTATTCCGGACTTTGTAACTGAGAAATATTGCATTGCAAATTCTCTCCCTTTGCCATAAATTTCTTTCCAATCAGTTCTCAATGTTTCAACCAATATTCCCGACTCATCTCTGTTGACTTTAAGGGGATGTATTAAAACGTCCTTAATAAGACTTACGCTGTCTTTGTTGGCTAGAGTTATAAACTTCATAATAAATCAATTTTACCAGATATTTAATCTTCTCGCCACGTTATTAATATCCAATTTCACCAGTCACCCCAATCACAACCTGCTTGTTTAATTTCTTATGTTCACCATAAATTTTTATGTAGTAAATTACAAGAGTTGCAAGAAGAATTAATGCTACCAAAAGAGAGATTGCAACAACCATAAAAAGAGAGCTATGATAAAAAATTATAATCAATAATTGACTCAAAGATGCAAGAAGAACCGGAATGTATACCTTGGTTTTTTTTATAGATAAAAAATAGTATACAAAAAGTGTAATTAAAGAGTAAATTGTTATAAATACCCCAAATAAGCCCAATAAACCAGACGCAGATTTATATATCTCATTTTTAATGATAAAATTTATCGCTAAATCAGGATATAAAAAATAAAATGTGGAAATAAAGACGGAGGGAATAAATACCATAGCAATTGCCATTTTAAAAATATTATTATAACTTTCATTTTTGGCATATTTTTTTACAATAAGAGGAAACATTACACCTCCAATAGGAGCAGTAAAAAAGAAAATAATTTTTCCAACTAGAGATAACCCCGCATAAACGCCAGCTTGCAAAGGATCAAAGAAATGTTTTACAAGTAAAATGTCTGTGGAAATTAAAGATGTCATTCCCAGCACTGCAAGAGACGAAGGTATTCCATAAGAAAGTATACTTTTAAAATTTATTTTATATGTTTTATTTATTCTGCTTATAAAGACAAATTTAAGATAAATAAAACTAAGAATAGAAGGAATTAATCCCGCAATAAATACCGCCCATATTGCGCCTTTTACACCAAGACCCAAGAAAACTAATCCGACTCCAACCACAAATTTGGAAATAGATCCAATAAGACTTAAAAAAGAAATATATTTAAAAGCTAATTTCGCCTGGAGGAGTCCGCTACCCACTGTTCCGATATACCCAAATGCAACAATGATTCCAATGATCACTATTATTGACTGATCTGCAATCTTAAAAAAATCCCCAATATATCCTGCGAAAGAAACGAAACAAAAAAGCACAAAAATGGCTGCAATGAGAAGAGGTTTTATAATTTTTAAAAAAAGCGCTTTGACAGATCCATAGTCTTCTTTTGCGAAATGAGATCCTGCAAAACTTACGATTGTAGGAATTATTGATCCAGCCGGAATCGCTATAAGACTAATCAAGGAAAATGTGCTTGCTAGAATACCGAATCCCTCCACCGTTAAGTTTCTGCTCATGAACAGGCTAAATAACAAGTTAAATACGTTAGCGATCATGGAGCCTATAAAAATATAAATACTGCCAGTTACTAATTCGTGTTTTAAGAAATTTTTTACTATTACGAAAGCTTTATTTTTCATTCATTAAATTATATATGAAACTACATTCTATATTGCTTTTTCCTAAGCAGCGCACATATAATATTCTACATGAAAATAGCAATAATAGGAGCAGGATTTACTGGTCTTGCCGCTGGCCTCAAGCTCTCAAAGGCTGGACACCAAATTACTATCTTTGAAAAAGATTCCCTTCCGGGCGGTCTTGCGCTTGGCTTTAATAATCCAAAATGGCAATGGACAGCCGAAAAACATTATCATCACTGGTTTACCAATGACGATCAAATATTGGCCCTTGCAAAAAAAATAAATTATCCGGTGGTAATAAAAAGACCAAAAACATCTGTATATGTAAATGGCAAGAGCTACAAACTTGACTCTCCCTCTGATGTATTAAAATTTCCGAAGCTTAGTCTTACGCAAAGACTAAGAATGGGATTAACTATCGCTTTATTAAAATACAATCCTTTTTGGAAATTGCTTGAACAATATAAAGCCTCAACTATTTTACCTAAAATGATGGGAGAAAAACCATACAAAATTTTATGGGAACCTCTTCTTGTTAAAAAATTTGGACCATTTGTGCAGGACATTTCGCTTGCTTGGTTTTGGGCGCGCATAGTTAAACGAACACCCTGCTTAGCCTATCCGAAAGGAGGGTTTTTGAAATTCGCAAATGCAATTGTATCCACCATCCAAAAAAAAGGAGGAAAAGTTTTATTCAATACCGAAGTAAAAAAAATAACTATTCAAAAAAATGAAAAGGTGAAAATTAACCGATCAATATTTGATAAGGTAATAGTAACTTTGCCCTCATACCTCTTTGTGCAAATAGCTCCGCAGTTACCAACAAATTACAAACAAAAACTTCTAAGCCTAAAAGGGCTCGGTGCAATAAATCTTATTCTCCGCTTGAAAAAACCATTTTTTAAAGATCATACCTATTGGTTAAATATCTGCGATACTAGATTTCCTCTTACAGCAATTGTTGAACACACAAATTTTATGGAAAAAAAATATTATAATAACGAACATCTAGTATATCTTGGGAATTATTTACCCCATAATCACCCTTTCATGCACATGGATAAAAATGATTTACTAAATATCTATGACTCTCTCCTTAAGAAAATAAACAAAACTTATAAATCAGAAATCATAGACACCCATCTTTTTTCTGTTCCTTTTGCGCAACCTATCATTCCTACTAATTATTCAAAAATTATTCCGCCATTTGAGACTCCTCTGAAAAATGTATATCTTGCAAATATTCAGCAAGTTTATCCTTGGGATAGGGGTACAAATTATGCGGTAGAGTTAGGGGAAAAAGTTGCAGATCTTATTTTAGATGAAGTCTCCAAAAGCAACCATTTCAGCTTGCTGCAACAATCTTTCTCATGACCATTCCCAAATCATTGTATTTATAATATATCCTTAAATTCTCAAGTTTATAAGGATGTCTTGTTGAGAAATTAATGTATTAGATTAGATTAAATTAATTAAATTAAATTAGACTAGACTAGATTAGATTGGATTCAATTGGATTGGCAGAATTTGGGAGAATAAAGAAAAATACTTCTTAACTTTAAGAAATTAAATTAAGAATTTTCCACAATCTCAATTTCAGTGGTTAAAAGTCAAATTTACATACTAACATTCTCAAGTATTTAAGTGTGTCTGTATGTAGGGTATTTAGGCTATGACTGTTATGATTGTGTATGTCGTATATTCAAGTCTAAGGGATCAACTAAGAATTCTACCAAAGAATAAATTAAGAATTTTCCACAATCTCAATTTCCTCCGGCGTAAGATCGTAGAGTCTATGAACTAATTTGTCAATTTGTTTTTGCATTTTTTCATTATTATAATTTAAACACTTTTTGTCATAAAAATTGCTTGCTATTTGTTCAGATTATAACTTTGCTTGATGAATTCAAATGCCTCATCTAACTGATTTTCATTCCCTAATTTAATTTCATAATCTCCATTACCCCAATGTCCTATTGGTTTAGGCTTAGTAAGATCTCGTGCCAGATTTGTTGGATCGTTAAGTTGGCCACTTCTGACATTGAGAAAAATTTTTATATCTTTACTCCTGATCTCAACATCAACAAAGTTAGTCGCCAATTTATAGGCTATATATAATTTCTTCGGTTCTTCTTTTATACTTTCATCTATTGAAATAATCTTCTCTCTTAATTTTAAATACAGGGTTTTAATTTTCTCAGTAGTATTTTTGAGGTGATCATCAACAGAATAGGTTTTTTGTAATTTATCTTGTCCCTCTTTCTCCTTTTTAGCTTTTTGAACTATACCGAAGGTTGAAATTTTTACCTTTTGGTAATTCTCTGGTTCAACATACAAAATATTGTCGTCATAAACACGGTATCTTAGAAGTTCAATATTTATTGGGATAAGGTCGGCAGTAGCAATGTCAAATTTATTATAGGTTTCAGCAATACAAATAACTCGTGGTGAATCCCAATCAATTTTAATCTTATTAACAATTTTACCACCCCAAGTTACAGTAGGTGAATCGTAAATACTGGCAAAATGTTGCTCTACTAATTTTTCAAAGTCTGCCTTATGATCCAAAAGCCATTGTAGGTATGCGAGTCCTTGATTAATCACACTATCATTTTGATTTTTTTATATTCGATTATGCAAGGTGATCCATTTTTATCTACGCCAAGTGTATCCATCCTGCCCCAACCAGTTGAGTATTCATGAGCAAGAAAAACAATGTTTAAAATCTCCTCAAGGTTATTTTCAAAAAGGCTATGAAGGGTCTTTTCTAAATCTAAGTCCTTAGCAGTGATTTTTTTAACGACCGATCCTTTAATTTTAAATAATGCCATAAGGGTATTCTACCAAAAAATGAGCTCAATAGACAGCAGATGCTATAAGAAGTGATAATAAATTTTCATCACAAGCTACGCCTTGAAAAATTGGGCAAATCTTAATTTATACAGACTCTCTAAAAAATCTGTTCCGTCATATCCTGCTAACAAAGATATTCTCCAATCATTGTTTGCAATAATTCCAGACATCATGAAGGTTGTTTGATTTCTCTTTTCTTGGGCAGATAATTTGTTTTAGAAACAATTGAGCGGCCAAGACGTTTCTCAAGCTTTTTTCTTGCTCCTCCTGCAATATCACCACCTGCTTTGGCATCACTTTTAAGTTTTGGTATTCCCTTTGAATTTTCAGTGCGGTGAATTTCTGTTGTTGCCCTTTCTCCAAGCATGGTAAAGATCAACTCAAAATCATCCATGTGGTCACGGAGATTTTGCCGCCTTAAACCTTTTAGTCTCTTGTACTGGCTTGGGGTAACTCCAAAGGTTGCTTTGGAAATTTCTGCTGTAAGAATTTCATAATCTTTTTGTAACTTTGCTCCCCGTTTTTGCCATTCATCAGTTAATTCTTCCCGAATAGCAATTCCTCTTATCCGTTTTTCAATCCAATCCCCAGGATATCCTTTAGCCTTATATAAAGCTCTGGTTCTTTTAGTTGCCAGTTCCGGATCTTCTATCTCCTGTATTCTTTCATAACCCACTCTGGCTAACCAACGCTTAAATGGCTCTGCTTTAGGAGACGGTATGGATTGGATAATCCTAAAAATGCCTTCAGTATTTGCACAGCTTACCTTTTGTTTTCCTCCTGATGTTTCAATTAAAAGGGAGGTGGCAATTTGCCCCCACCCTTTAGAAAGATCTGGGTCTCTGCGACGCATATCTTTTATATAGCCATCAGGCTGAACAGAATCGGTGAGTACCGCAACTACATCTACGATGACAAACCACCATTCATTATTATGAATAGTTTTGCGTATTTCTTTATTCCTAAATAGGGCAATTTTGGTATCGCTCACAACCCAATTTTAGCACATTTTGGTAAGACTCAATGCGGGGAAAACCGGACATTTTCTACTCCTCCAAAGGCGGACTCCGGGTATCCCCAAGAAGTTGGAGCTAACTATAAACTATAACTTCTAAAAATTTTTAATATTACCAACAACACTTCTATATACACCCATTGTTTCGTCAGTAGTTTTACGCCACGTAAATTTTTTTGATTGGATTATTCCTTTTTGCGAAAGTTCTTTCTGTAAATTTGGGCTATTAAATACCTCGCTAATACCCATAGCAATACTATCTATATCGTAAGGATCAATGTATTTTCCAGCTGTACCTACAACCTCTGCTAAAGAGCCTCCCCTTGATGCTACAACAGGGCATCCGCAGCTCATTGCCTCAAGGATTGGCAACCCAAAACCCTCATAAATAGAAGGCATAATAAAAAGACTTGCCGCGTTATATAGAGCAACTAAGTCTCTAGGTGAGACAAAACCCAGACGAAAAACATTCTTGTTTTGCTCAGCCATCCCCTGAACTCTCACTAAGTCTTTATTCCATGGATTTTGCGTATCAATTTTTTTATCGATTAGAGCTTTTCCTACCATTGCAAGGGGCACATTAATCTTAGAAACTGTCTCTATTAGTCTTGGTAAATTTTTATTCCACGTTGCATCCCCAACATACAACACAAACTTCTCCGGCAAATTATATTTTTTTCTTAAACTTTGAACTTTGAACTTTGAACTTTGAACTTTTTTAAACTCTTCTCCTGCAGCTAAATACACAACTTTAACTTTCGCTGAGTCGATACCAGCGTATTTAATAATATCTTTTTTCGAAGATTCAGAATCAGTAATTATAGCATCGGCATTCTTAAGAGCTCTCTTCTGAATTTGCCATTTTAAATTTCCTTTTAGTCCTGACTTAAAATGGTTGGGAAAGACTAAGGGTGTTAAGTCATGAACTGTAACAATTTTTTTATTTTTGGAAAATACTGGAAGTGTTAAGAAGAATGGCTCAAAATAAGGATAATGGACAACATCAATGTCCCCACTCAATAAATCCCCTCTGTTAAAATAGATATATTTATTTTCAGGATAATACTTTTCAAGGGACGCTTGTAAATTTTGCAAATAAAATCCTGTTCCTCTTACTCGATGCTGTAAGTAATGTCCGCTTTTTAGAGAAGACGTGTCTAGAGCAATATTCATGCCACTTCGCTATTTTGCCTGCCTAATAACAGGTATAAACAGCTCTCCTTTCATGCAAAATATTTTTCTCATAGAATGCTTCGCTGGCATGACCCTCCGTAGCTTTAGCGAAGGGGGTCATTGTTTAATTGTAACAAACCTTTTATTTATTAACAAGCAATCATAGATCCTAAGGAAGCTAGGGAAATAAATGCGGAAACCTTTCGAACTTCGGTATCCTTAAAAATTATTTCGACCTTATTTTTTCCCTTAGGAACAAGAAAAATAAAACGGCCATTTTGAGCGAGTTTTAAGGGTTCTTTTTTGTCATTAACATAAACTTCCCACCCTGGAAAGTAAGGTAAATTGGCCTGGATTTCAGAATTTGTATCAGCCTGTATTGTGAACGTATAAAGATGGCTTTTAACTTTATCTAAAGCTATTTTACCATTACCCTTTATAAAGATTGCCCTTTCCTTCTCTTTTGCGGGAATTGATTTTAAATAAATTGTGTTAAAAACATTTCCAGGACTATTTGTTCCATCAATAAAATTAGATCGGGTAATATAATATTTATCATCTCTATACATATAGTAAGCCGGCTTGATATATCCTACACCCAAAATAAAAGCAAAAAAAACTAAGAATATGGCAAAAGATATTTTGATCTTCGTGTGTTTGTTTCCAATCAAAGAAAAAATACTTCCTGCTAAAAACGACGCAAAAAGTATTTCAATGCTCAACAGCCTCCATGGAAACTGGAAATACTTCATGAATGGAATTATCTGCCAAACAAACATTGACACATTTAACATTAAGAATAGAACAAAAATGAACCACATTAAGAAAAGTAAAGAATAATAAGCTTTTTTATCTTTTCTTTTTACCTGCAAAATAATAGCTATCAGGCTTAAGAAAATTGCTAACAGATTTGCGACTCCAATTTGGTACGAAAGCTCATTTTGCAATCCTGTCCCGCTAAAACCTGATCCCCAGGAAGGAATTAAAAGCTGATATAAGTCAGGAAAATAAGAAACAACATTAAAAACTTGCAGTCCCGTTACATATTTTGTTTCATACAGGGCAGGAAGCCAAAAAATTGCCGACAATCCAAGACCAAGAAGTATTAAGTAGAAAGTATTAAGTATTAAGTATTTTTTGTTCTTTTCCATACAAATTAGAAGAAAAATATATGATAAAGAAAAAAGGAAAAACATCAAAGCTAAAATATTGTGAGAAAATATTATTAGAGCAAGAAACAAAGAGGAAAAGACTAAAAACGTCTTTCGTTTTGTTACAACAAACCTAGTATAAGCCCACAAAAATGCGGGAAAAAATCCCAGCGCCCACACTTCTCCAACAGACCCCCTAATGTAAATATCCACAAAATGATAGGGGGAAAATGTGTAGAATACTGAAGAAACTACTCCTCCTAATTTTCCCCAAAATTCTTTTGCCCACAAATAAAAAAATATTCCTCCTACCAGAATTGCAATGAACATTTCAAGCTTAAATGAATCTATGAAGGTTATGCCAAACGCGTGAAAAATAGTCGCAATGTAATTTGGTAAGGGATATACAAAAGTAAATAGCGGTACCCCAAAATTATTATTCAAGTGCGAAGCCCAACGGGGATATAGATTGCCATCATTGATTGATTCGTTAAAAAGATAAAATCTTATAATATGGTATTCCCCATCATGTGTAGGAGGCAAACCTTTATGAAGAAGTGAAAAACCTGCAATAATGGCAAAAAAAATAACAGTAATAATAAATAATAAATTAGATTTTGATGTTAGAAATCTCCTCATAGACCGTAAACGATTACATCTTTATCTTGATATACTCGCTTCAAATATTTGTCGAGATAAGAAATGTTTACATTGTAATTAAAATCAATAGTGGGTTGTCCCGGAACTACAATGTAAGAAATATTATTCTTTCTCATTTTATCAAAAGTCTTAGGGGAACTCACCTCATAATACGCTTTCACAAAATTAAGCCTATTAGAATAATCGTATCCCATTACTGAAAGATAATAAGTATGTCCAAGATAATTCTTTCTGCCGGAGAGAGTGATGGGATCAAGAATCTCTTGTTTTGCTAGAAAAATATCGCTTTTTTTAGTACTCGTCTTTATCCATTGCATAAGTTTATTCGAAGGAGCATCATCTAGGTGAAACTGGAAATCATTTTTTATAGCCATTAGATCAATAGCGCCCGACATAGTTAACAATAAGACAAAGATAATAAA
>Ga0209515_10010117_pt1 | contig 10580 bp, 7 predicted proteins | sample Subgroupgradi54m_FD_187454 | JGI IMG/M metagenome (GOLD analysis project Ga0209515, IMG submission 187454) | Subsurface groundwater microbial communities from S. Glens Falls, New York, USA - GMW60B uncontaminated upgradient, 5.4 m (SPAdes)... ...
AAAAAAATAAGTGATGGAAATATAAGATTTTGTCTTGCAACTATTAGTCTTTCTTGAGGAATAAATAACTTTAAAAATACGATTGCCCACAATACTAGAAAAAATATCAAAAATAAAGTAATCCAAGAATAAATTTTTTTGGATTTTTTTTTCTTTATATCAAAGATTAACTCATCGAATCCAAACGCAGAAAGAGTGGCAAACATAAAGCTATAAGCTACAATAATCCTGCTTGCTGCGCTTGTGGATAGAACTGGAATACGAAGGTTGATAAGTAAAGTAAGAAGTGGAGTATCAAGACCAATTAACAGAGCAAAAATACCCATTGCGAGTAAAAAAAATGTTTGAACTCTTTTTTTACTTATTATTGAATAAACAGCCAGCATTAGTGGTAAAACTCCAATGTACCCATTCCATTCCGCGTAGTGCCCAAACCAATCATTTCGTGTTACAGGGTTTCCTAAAAAATCAGGTGCTAGAAAAGTAGAAATATACTGCCAGGGAATTGCTTCTCCTTTTGCAAAGACTGTGCTTCGCAAAGACTGGAGATAAAATTCGATCGATGGTAAGAGTTGTGGCAAAGATAATAAAAATCCGAAAAAGATGAATAAAGCCAATTTGAGTGATGCGTTAATGTCTTTTGTTGTTATAAACTTATAAATTAAATAAACTAAAACTGTAATAAAAAAATATATACTTATTTGAAAATGCCCGCTAAAAAATGATAAGGGGAGACTTATGGAGAGTAGTATTAAGTATCTTATTTGTTTTAACTCAAAATATTTTTCTATACAGAATAATGCAAGGGGTAAAAAGGCAATCGCATAGGCAAGCGTTGCATAATCCATCCAAACTACAATAAATCCGCAAAACATAAAAGATATAGAAGAAATTAAGCCGGCGGCTTGACTCCTTTTTAAACTTCTTACAAATAAATACATAAAAAGACCGGCCGAAAGAGGCTGGAGCAAGACAAGCAAGCTCCATGCATCAACGAATGGGAGAATAAAGAATAAAAGATTTAAAGGAGAAAGGACAGCGCTTTGATAATTGGCAAGGTGAGGAGTGCCTGAGAAACTGTATGGATTCCAAAGAGGCACATTTCCGGTTTTCCATATCTCAATAGCTAAATGCTTCCATGGATATATTTGAGTAATAATATCGGGCATCGCATTGTTCTTTATAGGACCTGCAAATTGAGAATATGCACTCCAAGGAGGAAAAAAATTAACCAGGTATGTGGAGGAAAAAGGAACCCTGTCTTTAAGAAAATAGGGAGCAGAAAATATAAACCAAACAATAAAAATGAAGATAATAGGCCAAAACTTCAATAAAAATTTTTTGATTTTACTTTGCATTTTTGATCTTTTCATTTTGGAGCTCCCAAAGCCTTACGTAAGTTATAAAAATGCTGAAAGCCTGATATATACTTTCTACGAATCCGGCTGTTCCAACTTTCCATCCCTCTTCCATAATATAGGAATTGATAAAAGCAAAAATCATAACCCGAGGAAAACGCCACCATATCATCCTAGGATGATTTGCCTTTAGCCGTAATTCTGCCTCTATTTTAGACCACTCCAATGTTTTTTCTACCATGGATGATAAATCTTCGTGAGTATGATGAGTTAAAAAATATTCCGTTTCCCCTATTCTTCCATCTACTATCGGGCTCTCGTGAAGCGAACCCTCCCAGCCCGCAAGACTCTTTTTCTTAAAAAGTCTTTCAATTTTTTCAACATACGGCCATTCATAATTTCCAAAATAAAAATTTTTTCGTTTTACTTTATAAGCATCAAAACCTGAGTCCTTAAGAATTTTTGATTCAATTTCTTCTTTAAGTCTTAAGGGCACACGCTCATCCGCATCAACATACAAAATCCAATCCGTTGTTGTCTTGCTTGCCCCAAAGTTTCTAAGGTCGGAAAAATCTTTATCCGCAGATTTATATTCAAATACCTTGGCTCCCATTTTTTTTGAAATCTTTACTGTTTTATCATCCGAACCATTATCTATAACAACAATTTCGTTGCAAAAAGAAAGAGACGCAAGGCACTCCTTGATCATTTTTTCTTCGTTTCTTGCTATAACAATTGCGGATATTGTTTTCATACCGAATAACTGCCTTTTCCAAATCTTCCAAGATAAAAATCGGCAATTCCTTTTTTCTGCCACTGCCTGCCGATAACCAATAATCTTATACTTTCTTTTATAAGTGCCGCTTTGGATCTTATGGGAGCATATCTTAATCCAAAAAGTAATCTGTTTCGAGAAATATAATAGTCCTGAAGAGAAGAACCTGAGCCGCCTGCCGATGCCGCATTCCTATGCCAGGCAACAGCATCCGGCGCATAAGTTATCTTGTATCCGGCTCTTTTTATTCTTTGAGAAAGATCACTATCTTCATAATATAAAAAATATTTATCATCAAAAAATCCCACTTTTCCAAGTACCTTTTTTTTAACAAGGAAACAAGCTCCTGTTACAAAATCAGTTTCTTCTGTCTTTTGATATTGACCATTGTCTACTTCATCTACTCCTCTATGCCTCGCTATTACATTTGCCCAATCCATTTGCCCTCCTGCATACCAAATTACATTACCTTTTTCGGAATTTTTATATCTGTCTTTATGATACTCAAATCCGGGTGCAAAATAAATCTTAGGAGACGCAATTGCATATTTTTCGTTTTTGTCCAAGACTTTCAGCAGTTCCATTATTAAATTTGGGTCAACGACAACGTCGTTATTCAAAACCAAAACATAATCGGCATTCTTGGACAAAGCATAGTTTATGCCAGCATTATGCCCTCCTGTAAATCCTAAGTTTTTTTTATTTACAATTATCTTAAGCGGAATATTTCCTAAATAATCTGGCGGAAGATTAAGTTTTTCCTTTGATCCATTATCTACAACAACAACATTTAATTTAAAATTTGAAGCATTAATTTTTTTAATAGAATCAAGACAGGCAAACGTATTATCTCTTCCGTTAAAATTAATTATGGAGACAAAAACATTTCTCATTGAGAAATTTTACTTTTAATCTTGAGAATTAATTTTTTAAGAGGGCTTCCTGCAGTATCTATGCTTGCTTTAGAAAACCAAAAAAATACTTCCTTATGTCCTTTTCTAAACTCTTGCCTGACATTTGCTAAAAACTCTTTCTCTTCAATTTGTTTAAATTTTAATTTTTCCCAAATGTTTACAAAAACAAGAAGATGATAAAATGCCATAAGCAAAGAAAGCACGAGACCATGAAGACCGTCCTTGTAACCCTCTCTTGCAAAAAAACGGCTCACAAACTCTTTTGTGGGAAAACGGATAGAATCCTGCCAGGCAAAATTATAACCTTTTTCAATAAGTTGATCTGCTTCATTTTCTGTATAGAGTAAGGTCTTTTTTAAAAAATGAGAAACGTTTTCGTAATTATAGTGGACGATCGGACTCTCAAGCCTACCCACCTCTCCTTCAAGTTTTATCATCTCATGAACATGTTCCTCTTTAAACTTTCCTTTCCCTTTCTTAAACAATCTCAATTGATAATCCGGATACCAACCCGTATGTTCTATCCACTTTCCAAAAATTATATTTTTTCTTGGAATCCAATATCCATTAACCCCTTGCGATTTGCGATTTGCGATTTGCGATTTAATCTCATCCCGAAGTTCTTCGCTAACTCTTTCATCTGCATCAAGACTTAAAATCCAATCTCCTTTTGCTTTTGAAAATCCAAAGTTTTTATTTACATTAAGCATGGGATTATTCTCTCTTGTAAAAACTTTGGCCGTATATTTTTTTGCAATTTTTAATGTTTGATCGGTTGAAGAATTGTCTACAAAAATAATTTCATCGACAAAAGAAACAGATTTTAAACAATCTTCTATTTTTTTCTCCTCGTTGAAAGCGGAAATTACAACAGAAAGTTTTGCCATGTTATTTTTTAAGGTTCTCTCTAACAAATTTTATGTCGGATACTATTTCATTCTTAGCTAAAACAAACATCGTAGAAAAGTATACCACAGCTCCGAAAACAATCATAAGAATCAACATAGTAATACTCTTTACAATTAACGGGCTTAAAAAATAAATTACAGTACCCATAAAAATTGTTGCCAAAATAGGATTAATTAAAATTCTGAAAACGGCAAATTTTATAAATCTTTTAGAAATAATAACTACGAAAACAACAGATAGAGCAATAAACCCGGAGGCAAATGATACGCCGTTAAAACCAAACATCATAATCGCTAAGGGAGTAATTACCCAGGTAGAAACTGTCCAGAAAACCATAAGATAAAGAGTAATTTTAATTTTTCCGATTGCATTCAGTGCATTCGTTAGAGGCGTTGAAACTGAAGATAAGGCTGCGTTTATTGCAAAAAAAGCAAGCGACAAAATTGCCGGTTCCCATTTAATGTACCTTGGAATAAGTTGTATAAAATACGGCGCAAGAACGACAAGTCCCGCGAGAGAAGGAAAAATAAGAAAACTTGCGACAAATATAGATTTTTCTACGGCTTTCCCTAATATATTTTTATCGTGCTGAAGACGGGAAAAAGAAGGAAATGTTATTCTAATTACGTTGTCCATTATTAAGCGTAGAGGTGTAAAAGCCCATTTTTGAGCAAAACCAATATAACCAACTTGTGCTAAGGGAAGAACTTTGCCAAGATAAGCAATAAGTAAATCATCTTTTATTAAAGCAAGAAAACTATTTGTCTGAAATGGCAAACCAAAGGATAAAAGCCTTAAAGCTGATTTTTTTGAAAACCCAAAGCCTATTTTCCAAGGGCTTATCAAATAAATAGCGATGAGTCCGGAGATTCCTCTTGCCAAAACTGCAAAAGTAAAACTGGCAACCCCGAACCCCGAAATTGCAAAAACTACAACTGTGACATTAAAAAATAAGCTCTCTACGATTTGTGGAATTACTAACTTCTCAAAATTTAGATTTCTTTCAAGAATTATAGAAGGAATAGTTTTAAGCGAAGATAAAAAAAACGAAATCAATAGAGCTTGAAATAGTAAAATTCCTTCCCCGTCTAAATGATAAAAATTCCCAATTCTTCCAGATAAAAGCAGAGCAACGACTACAAGGGTGACAACGAGGGCTTGTTGGATGGTAAATGTTGTACGCAGTTCTTCATCTGTTATGGGTTCTTTTTTTTGAATAAGAGCTGCTGCAAGACCAATATCGGAGAAGTATGAGAGAAAAGCAATCGCAGCAGAGACCACAAAAAAAATTCCAAAGATAGACGGGGATAAATAGATTGTAAGAAGAACATTTGAAACAAAACCTAAAACCTGTATAGAAAATGTTCTACATACTAAAGCAAAAATCCCCCTTATAGATTTTTTGGTGACGAGTGCAATATCAACTTTTTCCATAATTTAGATCTTTCCATAGAATAAAACTTTCTCGAATAGCTCTTAGTATTACCCGGAGATTCCCACCGCTTTGGTCCCCATAGATTCTTGGGTGATGAAAAACCTCAACTTGCGCAATTTTAAGTTTTGCCCGTTTTGCTTTTACCAAGATCTCTGTAGTAATCATTGCGCCCTCTGATCTAAATGGCAAAATTTCTTCAAGTGCATCTTTTTTAAACATCTTAAATCCACAATCAATATCGCGAAGCACAAAACCAAAAAAAACTAAATCCCAAATCTTAAGAAGATTCATAAGGATATGCCTTATCGGATTGTCAAAACGTTTTTTTCTGTATCCTATGACAATATCTGATTTTTCTATTTTTTTTAAAAATTTATTAACTTGCGAAAAATCAAACTGTCCATCTCCATCTGTGAACACAATTAAATCGTACTTGGATTTTTTAAAACCCGACTTTAAAGCCGCACCATACCCTCTGTTTGTTGTATGGGAAACAATAATTATATTTGGACTTGTTTTGGCAATTTTTTCTGCAATTTCTAAAGTTTTATCTGATGAACCATCATCAATGGCAATAATTTCCCATTTTTCAGCTACTTTATTGGCCACAGGAATTGCATTTTTTATAACTCTTTCTATATTTTTTTCCTCATTCCAAAATGGAAAGAAAATAGAAAGCGAGGGAACTTTTTTATTCATGGATCAATCTTTTCCTTGAGAGAATTATACCAATAAAGAGTGTCCCTATGCCAGAAATAGAGATTAAATTTGCAGATTTCTCTATTGGAGTTTCTTTAAATATGAATATTTGTTTATTTAACAAGGCCTCTTTTGCATTCTTAGGCTTTTTTGTATCTTTTGGAAGATATTCATCGGAAATTTTTGACGTTGTCCATTTTAGGCTATATTCGTTTGTATAATAATTGGGATTAACCTGCAAAAATTTTTGGGGAATAAAAAACTTAACGTTTAGAAAAAGCAGAGCAAAAATTAATAACGCACTTATTTCAAGAACAAAATGCGGGAAAAGTCTTTTTATAGGGAGAAACGTAATTAACCAAATAAATTCCCCAGACAAAAGAGATGAAAAAAACGAAACCATCAAGATAAATCTCCAGGGAAATTGGAAAAATGCCATTGGGGAAATTGTCTGCCAGATAAATTTTGAAACCTCAAGCGTTAAAAATATCGAAAAAATAAAACCCAAAAAAGAAAAAACCGCAATTAAAACTTTTTCAGTATCCTGTCTATGTTTTTTAAACAAAACCAGCAAGCTAACGCCAACAACAGAGGCAATAGAAACTAAAATATGCAGTTTTCCGATCATAAAAGATAAACCGTCAGTGCATCCCAGAGCCGACCCTCCATAAGCCCAGGGGCTTGACCAAAGCTGGCCAATGCAGACAAAGTGATCAGGAAAATTTGCTCCACCTCCTACTTGTGACAAAACGTTTGTAAATTTCATCTCAACAAGCGCCGGAAGCCAGTAGAAAGCCGAAATTGAAAGTCCAAAGAATAAAGAAATCAAAAAATAAAATGTTGAACCTATTTTTTCTTTAGTATCGGATAGTATCAGAAAAAATAACAAAAAAATCAAGAAAGGAGTAATCATCATAGCTGTTAAATTGTGAGAAAGTATTACTCCCGAAAACCCAAAAGCGCCAATAACAATGTATTTCCATTTTTTTTCCTTGTAAGCTTTTAAAAATCCATAAAAAGCAAGAGGAATAAATGCATAAGCCCAAAATTCCGCTACATCTCCCCTCACATAAATATCCAGTGCATGATAAGGGGCATATACATAAAAAAGTGAAGAAGTCAGCCCTCCGATTTTTCCCCATAATTCCCTTGCCAAAAGATACATGAAAACTCCCGATAAGATAATTCCAACTATCATCATAATTTTTGTTGATAAAAGTGCATCTATCCCTAAAGCATTAATAGCTCCCCCAAAGTAATAGGCGAGAGGTGCATAGAAGTTAAAAATCGGATATCCGTATCCATACCCAAGATCCGAAACCCACCTGACGGGAAACATTCCATCCGTAAGAGCTTTTCCCATCTCATAAACTCTTGCAACTTGAGTATCGTCGTGTATAGGAAAAAATCCTGATAAAAAAAGAGGTTTAATCGCCCAATATGATAATAAAATTACTAAGATTGCAGGTAAAAATTTTTTAATTAAATTCATAGAATAATTTTTTTTTAAAACCTATTATAAAAAGCGAGATTATGCCTCCGATCGAAATAAGATCAGCTAAAATTCTAATTGGTGTTTCAAAAAAACTCACTCTTACCGCATGGACCCCTTGAGGAATATTAAACCTTATTAGTCCGCTAGGATTTGAGTAAGATATCGGAATTTCTTTGCCATCTGCTCTTACCTTCCATTCAGGAAAATAAACTGTATTAATCTGGAGTTGAGTATCCATAGATGATGAAATATTGAAACTGATTCTGTTACCGTTATTAAACAAATTTTGAACTTTTCCGTCACCTCTTAAAACCTCTACCTTTTCTTTATAGATTGATACCGGAATTTTTTTAACCCATTTTGGCATATATTCATTTTTTACTGTTGTTGTGTCCTGGTTTGTAGAATAAAAAGTATCCGGATAGTTTTGGAAAGTTTTAGGATAAATAAAATCTTTTGCAGAAAAAAAAATAAGGATTAAATAAAAAAATGCGGCAAACGGTAAATACTTATTGTCTGTTTGACTCAAGGAATAAGCTGCCAAATAGGAAACTCCAAGAGCTACGACAGAAAGAAACCTAAATGGAAATTGAACAAAGCCTGGCAATAAACCTATGTCCCATATCGCTTTACTAAAAGGAGTTGATAGAAAAATAGCAATAATTGTAATTACAATAAAGTAAATAAATTTGCCTTTCCTGTTTTTGTATAGAAGCAGAAGACTTGCCAAGATAACTGCTAAAGAAATTAAACCAAGTAAATTAAAATCTTTAAGCGTTATAAAATAATTTGAAAAGTCAGAAACTTTTGTTTTATCAAAAACCGTAAATTGCTTATCATATAAAGCGGGTACCCAAAAAAAGCTGCTTGCCCCAATCCCCAAAACAAGAGGTTTTAGGGAATTCAAAAGATTACTGCGTTTGTCTTTCTTAGAAGAAATAAAGTCATATATAAAAATAACGGGAATAAATATTAGAGCCAATGTATTGTGAGCTGTAATTAAAAGTCCATAACCCAAACCTGCAAGCGCAACGTTGTTATTTTCTAACGACCAAAGAATAAAAGGAACTATAGAAAGAGCCAAAACTTCTCCAACAGATCCTCTTTTGTAAACGTCCCAAAGATGATATGGGAAGAGTGTATAGATTAAAGCCCCGACAGAAGATTGGACATTGCCAAAGATTTTTTTAAGCCACAAAAAACAAAAAAACGAAGATGAGATTAAGCTTGCGCCAAGGATTAATTTTATTGTGTCAACAAAACTAAAACCTAAGACATGAATGGGAACGCCAATATACATAAAAAGCGGATACAAAAAATCCGCAACCGGATAACCGTAACCATTATTTAACCTTGGAAGAAATCTTACGGGGAATTGACCATGTCTTAGAGCTTCGTAAAAAGCGGAGAATCTAATTACCATCCAATTTCCATCATCGGTTGGAAAAAATCCCCGGTGAAAAAGTGGAATTATCGAGGGCAGGGAAAAAATAATAAGTATAAAAATTAGCAGTATGTTTTTCTTCATACGTTCGGCAAGCTCAGTATGACCCTGAACGTTAGTTGAAGGGTCATTTTGTTTCAACAATTGTAAACATGGATTCACTATTGGACAAAATTATATCTTGCGTATGAAATGCTTCTTTTATAGAAAGCGGTACCTGATCGGACCAATCTACAAGTAAGACGTTTTGTATTTGAATATCCTTACCCCAATCAATAGTCCTAAATTCATATCTGCCGAATCCTTTCACATTTACAAATGCATCGCTTGTTGGAGGATATCTTAGAGCTTCTTTTTGATAAAAAGAAGGACTATAAGAGTTGTAGAAAAGTAAATATATATAAGGGGAATATTCCGGTCTTGACATGATAACTTTCTTTTTTATAAATGAAGCAGACGATAAAACTTCATTTAATTTTTTATATCCGATTCCCCAATTTTTTTCCTCATTTCTTGGAAAATGAATATAATACCGATCAATATATACAGCAAAATTTATAATAAACAAAAGCAAAATTATAAAAATAGCTAACTTTTTCCATTCTTGTTTTATTAATTTTATTATAACCCAATATAGCCCCATCGAAACTATAAGTGGCAGTATTGGAAAAATAGCAAACATTCTATTTGTGTGAGGCGCGTCCTTTGTAATGCTTGCAGCAATTGGGGCTATCAAGAACCACCACAGAACCATTTTTGTCTCTTTTGTTTTTTTTGCGGTAACAAGGTATATAAACCCTGCAAGAAGAAAAATCGATTCAAAGACGTACATATTCCCAAATCCCTCAATGTTGTGCGCTTTATTGGTTCCGCCTGTTATAAACAAAAACTGGGGAGAAAACGAGTTAAGGTAATTTTGGGCAACTTTTCCTGCCCCATATATAACCCTATTATGCATCGCCTTTGCAAAAAAAGATTTTGGATTACTATGCTTATTTCGGGGAATTTCAATTTCTGCATGAACAACTGAAGGATCACCAAAGATTCCAATTCCCGACAATTTTGTTTTATTTGCCTCAAAAACGGTTTTTGAAAAAATAAATCCTGACAACACAACAAATAAAAGCAGAGCAATGAACGAATATCTATTTTTTGGAATTGATTTTCTATACAAAAACAATACTCCACAAACAAGAAGAGTTGTAAAAACATAATTTCCTGCGTATGTATAATAGGTCAACGCCGCAAAAATTGCGCTCAAGACTATAAGAATATGTTTACCTCTTACCGCCTTTAAAAATAAAAGGGCTGATAGGCTCATAAGAAAAACTGCTGTGTTTGATTCAGACTCCACTCGGGACAAATGCACGTGCCACGGAGAAACCGCCACAAGAAACATGGTAAGAATTGCCAAGGATTCTTTTTTAAACAACTCTTTTACAAACAAATACGACAAGATAATTGTGGCTATTCCTGCAAGAATTGATACGACGCGAACGGCCAATTCGTTAAGACCCAAGAACTTTACCGCAGGAATAGTCGCGTAGATAT
>Ga0209515_10010118_pt1 | contig 10580 bp, 8 predicted proteins | sample Subgroupgradi54m_FD_187454 | JGI IMG/M metagenome (GOLD analysis project Ga0209515, IMG submission 187454) | Subsurface groundwater microbial communities from S. Glens Falls, New York, USA - GMW60B uncontaminated upgradient, 5.4 m (SPAdes)... ...
CGAAGAGTTGATAAAATAATATCAAACACTAAGTAAATCATAAAAAGTTATTCTTTTATCAGACGCTCTACAAAAAATAGCAATCACATGATCAATAACACTCACATTTTTTTGTTTTAATTTACGTGAAAACTCATTTATCGTATACTCTGAAATAGGTTGCTGTTTATAAAAAAGAATCATCTTATGTATATCACGTGGGGTATAACTTCCAAAATCCTCTAATGTCACTAGATTAGTTACATTCAATTCATCTGCTAACACAATTTCATTGTCTGCCGTTTCCAAAGCATTAAAGCTGGGATCTAGGTAAATTGCACCGAGGGTTTTTTCGTGATTGACTACTTTTTTTAATTCTTCTTTTTTTATTCTGTATAACATTGTAAAAGTAAGTGGTGATCCATGGTAAGTATATTTTTCCAATAAATCATCCAATAAAGGTCCAGCAATTCCATATTGACTAGCCATATAATTGATAAATGTTATATTTATACCTTCTTTCCAACGTTCATCCATTAATGCCTTTAATTGATATAAGTCCCATCCAAAAAAGATTTCTGTTTTTATTTCTTTAAAAGATTTATCATAACTCTCACCATATATTGTGAAAGCGTCTTTTGCTGATACTATTTTTTTTAAATTTTCAATGCGGGGTGACCGATAAGTAGAAGTAAGAGCAATTTCACCTATAGATTGTTTATGATATTGATTCATTGGCGCTGTACAAATATTTACAAATAAACCCAGATTTATACCTAAATTGTTATAGAATTCGTCTGCCGTTAAACCTGGATCATCAATAAAAAACTGATGTATTTCACGTAGCGTATAATTTTCAAGTGGTTTTTTTATTTTTATTATAGGATTACTTGCAGCTTCGCTTTCATTTTCATCTTCACTTTTACTTTCATCTTCACTTTTACTTTCGCTTACATTTACATTTTTACTTTCATTTGCAACAAAACTTGTAGTCGTTTCTATCTCCATCGTAGTATCACTCAATCCTAAAAATTCCCAAGCTGCCGCAGCATCAACATTGACATTAGGATTATTAGGATCTAGATTTTCATTAAAAATTTCAGGCGTATCTATGCTATCTGTGCTGCGCATTCTTATTCTCCGTCGTTTAAACGTATTTTAAATATAGTTGTAAATATTTTATTAATACATTTTTTATGTGTGTTACCTCTATACCCATCACATATTGAGTGCGACGAATATAGATAGATAATGATTATATTTGTGTGTAAGTACTTATATTTTATATTACTATTTTTATTTTTTTACCATTGTTTATTTTTATTACTATACTATTATTTACTTTTATTACTATGAAAGTCCGTGATTGTAGCACAAAGAACTATCCAACTTGTAGAGGCCATCCGCCTGTTACCTACCCACCGACTTTTTCTTCTTTCTTTTTCGGTAAATATAAATCAGTAATCGTCCCTTCAAATACTTCCGCTGCCATCGCAATTGTTTCTGATAACGTTGGATGTGGATGAATGGTTAACGCAATATCTTCAACATCTGTTCCCATTTCAATCGCCAATGCCATTTCAGAAATTAATTCGCCTGCATTAGGCCCGACAATACCTGCGCCAATCACGCGATGTGATGCTTCATCAATAATGAGTTTGGTTAAGCCTTCACTGCGCCCCATACTGAGTGAACGGCCGCTCGCTGCCCATGGAAATACACCTTTACCATATTTAATGCCTTTGGTTTTTGCTTCATTTTCTGTGACGCCTACCCACGCAATTTCTGGATCCGTGTAAGCTACGCTCGCAATACATTTAGGATCAAAGAAATGTTTTAATCCGGAAATCACTTCGGCGGCAACGCGGCCTTCTGCCACGGCTTTATGCGCTAACATCGGATTGCCAACAACATCACCAATCGCATAAATAGTTGAAACATTTGTACGCATTTGTTTATCGACTGCAATAAATCCGCGTTCATCTATTTTTACACCGGCGGCGGCTGCGTCAGTTTGATCGCCATTCGGACGGCGACCGACGGCACATAAAATTTTGTCGAATCGTTCTGGTTGTGCAGGTGCATTTTCACCTTCAAATGTCACATATAATCCATCTTTTTTCGCTTCGACTTTTACTACTTTAGTTTTCAAATAAATATTTTTATATTGTTGTTTAATACGTTTATAAAGTGGCATGACAACATCACTGTCTGCGCCAGGAATAATTTGATCCATTAATTCCACCATCGAAATGTCTGCACCTAAAGCGTGATATACCGTCGCCATTTCTAAACCAATAATGCCGCCACCAATCACTAACATGCTGCCATTGGCACTTTCTAATTCTAAGGCGCCAGTTGAATCAATAATACGTGGATCATCCGGTAAAAAGGGGAGTTTTACGGGACGAGAACCTGTAGCAATAATTGCTTGTTGAAATTGAATTATTTCTTTTTTGCCATCTTTCATTGTCACTTCTAATTCATGATCAGAAATAAATTTGCCAGTGCCAGTCACCATTTCCACTTTGCGTTGCTTCGCTAACATTTTTAAGCCGCCAGTTAATTTGCTCACTACATTATTTTTCCAGGCGAGTAATTTTTTGAGATCGATGCTCGGTTCAGCAAATTGCACACCGAAAGGTGACATTGCAGCCGCATCGTCAATCACTTTTGCGGCATGTAATAATGCTTTTGAGGGAATGCAACCAACATTCAAACAGACACCACCAATGGTGTCGTAACGCTCAACTAACATTACTTTTTTGCCTAAATCAGCAGCGCGAAATGCTGCCGTGTAACCACCAGGACCGCTACCTAATACGACGACTTCAGTTTGCATACTCATTTTTTTGACCCTTTGTTAATTTTATTAAATTGAATTACTACTAGCATTATCTACTAGCGTGTAGGGTGGATTAGACGCGTTTTTTGCGTCTAATCCACCCTACTTATTTTCTTTTTCATTCCCTACAACAATAAATTACGAATATCCGACAACATATTCGATAAATGCATCATAAAACGTGCACCATCAGCGCCATCAATCACGCGGTGATCGTATGACAATGACAATGGCAACATCAAGCGCGGCACAAACGTGCCATCTTGATAAACCGGTTTATACGCCGCTTTTGACACGCCTAAAATAGCAACTTCCGGATAATTAATAATTGGAGTAAATGCCGTACCACCAATGCCGCCCAAACTGGAAATTGAAATACAGCCGCCTTGCATATCCATGGGAGTCAATTGTTTATGGCGCGCTTTTTCGCTGATTTCAGCTAATTCTTTGGCTAAGTCAATCAAGCCTTTTTTATCGACATCGCGCACGACGGGTACGACTAAACCATCGGGGGTATCAACTGCAACGCCAATATTAAAATATTTTTTCATCACTAATTCTTCGCCATTCACTTCTAACGACGCATTAAAATGCGGAAAAGCACGCAGCGATGACACTACCGCTTTCATTACAAATACGACTGGGGTTAATTTTATTTTTTGTTTTTCTAATTCTATTTTTTGTGCAAGACGAAATTCTTCTAAAGAAGTGATATCCGCTTCACCAAATTGCGTGACATGCGGGATCATCGCCCAATTACGTTGTAATACTTTTCCAGATATTTTTTTGATGCGCGAAAGTGGTAATGTTTCAGTCACACCGAATTTAGAAAAATCAATTGCAGGTAAATTCATCGTAGCTGTCGTTGGTAATTGCATACCAGATTGATTTTGCATTTGCGTCAATTGGGTTTTAACAAATTGTTGTATGTCTTCTTTTAAAATACGTTGCTTAGGGCCCGTACCCGATACTTGCATTAAATTCACCCCAAACTCGCGCGCCATGCGACGCACACCCGGGCCTGCGTGAATATTGCCGGTAGTTTCAAGCGTACCAGTTAAGATAGTGGCGGGTTTTTCTGCGGTTTTTGCTGGTTTTTCAGCTTTTTCTTTGGTATCTGATTTTTCTATTTTTTCTGATTTTTCTTTCGTTTCTATTTTATCTATTTTATCTACTTTCTCTGTTTTTTTAGTTTTTTCTTTGTCGACTTTGTCGACTTTTTCACTGTCTATGTTTTCATTTTTTTCTGCCGCATCGGATGCTAACGTAATTAATACTGATCCCGTTGACACTTTATCACCGACTTTGACATTGACTGTTTTTATCACCCCCGATTCAGTTGAGGGCACTTCTAATGTGGCTTTATCAGATTCCAGCGTCACAATCGCTGCCTCTTTTTGGATGACATCCCCTGGTTTTACTAACACTTCAATGACAGTGACATCAGCAGCACCGCCCAAGTCAGGTATCGTCACATTTTTTGTCGTCACTGTTTATTTCTCCTAATTTGGATTTTTACCTAAAAACGTAGGGTGGATTAGACGCGCTCTTTGCGTCGTAATCCACCAAAAAAATAATCATTCAGCGCCATATGGTGGATTACGACGCAAAGAGCGCGTCTAATCCACCCTACAAATTACTACACCATCCACGGATTTGGTTTTTTCGGATCAATCCCATATTTTTTCATCGCCGCTGTAACTATTTTCGCTTCCAGCTTACCGTCTTTCACTAAACCAGAAAGCGCGGCGATTGCAATATAATAACGATCGACTTCAAAAAACTTGCGCAATTGTTTACGCGTATCGCTGCGACCAAAACCATCCGTTCCCAATGTAATATAAGTATGATTAGTTAAATAAGGTCGAATGAGATCAGCATAAGCGCGCACATAATCGCTTGCAGCAATAATCGGCCCTGTTTCTGTTGCAAAACAATTTTCGACATAGGTTTGCGCTGGTTTTTTTTCTGGCGCCATTCGATTGCTACGTTCAACTGCAATGCCATCACGACGCAATTCACTGTAACTGGTGACACTCCACACATTGGCAGCCACCTCAAAATCTTTTTTCAGTAATTCTGCCGCTGCAATTACTTCATTTAAAATCGCACCGCTTCCTAACAATTGCACGGGATATTTTTCTTTGCCGCCTGCTTGAAATAAATACATGCCTTTGATAATGCCGGCTTCAACATTTTTTGGCATGGCCGGTTGTAAATATTTTTCATTCATTGCCATCACATAATAGAAAACATCTTTTTCTTCAGTAAACATTTCGTGCAAACCGTGTTGAATAATCACAGCCATTTCATAGCCATAAGCAGGATCATACGCACGACAAGTGGGCACACAAGAAGCGGCCAATAAACTGGAACCATCTTGATGTTGCAAACCTTCACCCTCAAGTGTCGTGCGACCAGCAGTTGCGCCAATTAAAAATCCGCGTGCGCGCATATCGGCAGCTGCCCAAATAAAATCGCCGACGCGTTGAAAACCAAACATCGAGTAATAAGTAAAAAATGGAATCATGGGAAAACGATTGGTTGCATACGATGTTGCCGCTGCAATCCACGATGCCATGCAACCCGCTTCCGTAATCCCTTCTTCTAATACTTGGCCATTAGTCGCTTCGTGATAATACAAAAATTGATCTTTGTCTTCTGGTGTATATAGTTGACCGACGGGTGAATAAATCCCCACTTGACGAAACAATGTTTCTAAACCAAATGTGCGCACTTCATCAGAAAAAATCGGCGCAATGCGTTGACCCATGTTGGGGTCTTTCAATAACACCGTTAAAATACGGCCGAGCGCCATGGTGGTTGACATGGTGCGATCACCCGAACCTTGTAATAACGCATTAAACGCTGCCAAATCTGGCGCCGTTAATGGATTGGATTCCACCGTGCGTGCGGGTAAATAACCGCCTAATTTTTTGCGACGTTCGTGCAAATAATTTTCTGCTGCACTCTTTTTTTCAAATGAAGCAAATTGCAAATTCAATAAGGCATCATCGGTTAATGGTAATTTGAAACGCGCGCGAAATGCTTTTAATTCATCTTCACTCATTTCTAATTGATTGTGCGCAATGTTACGACCTTCCGCTTTGATCGTCCCTAATCCATAACCTTTTACACCATGCGCTAAAATAACGGTGGGTTGGTTTTTGTGATGGATGGCTTGATCATAAGCCGCATAAACTTTTACCGGATCGTGTGCGCCGCGATTTAATTTTTCGAGATCTGCATCAGATAAGTCAGCAACGAGTGTTTTTAATTCATCGGTATTAAATAAAAATTCGCGCGTGTAAGCACCGCCACGCACATACGCCGTTTGTAAATCGCCATCAACACATTCGCCTAAACGTTTGAGGAGCGCGCCGGATTTATCTTTTGCAAACAGTGCGTCCCAATGACTGTCCCATAATACTTTAATGACATTCCAACCGGCGCCGCGAAATAAACTTTCTAATTCTTGAATGATTTTGCTATTGCCACGCACTAAACCATCAAGACGTTGCAAATTGGCGTTCACTACAAAAATAATATTATCTAATTTTTCGCGAGCAGCGAGTGTCAGCCCAGCAATGGATTCGGGTTCATCCATTTCGCCATCGCCTGCAAATATCCATACTTTACGATTATTTTCAGGCAGTAATCCGCGCTGATCTAAATATTTTAAAAAGCGCGCTTGATATATTCCTTGTAATAAACCCAATCCCAATGACACCGTCGCAAATTGCCAAAACTGTGGCATAAGCCATGGATGCGGATAAGAAGATAAACCACCGCCATCTACTTCTTGGCGAAAATGAATTAAATTTTTCTCGGTTAAACGTCCTTCTAAATAGGCGCGTGCATAATTTCCTTCAGAGGAATGACCTTGGAAATAAACGAAATCGCCTAATTGGTTTGCGCTAGTGCCGCGGAAAAAATGATTCATGCCCACTTCATATAAAGTGGCAATGGATGCAAATGATGATAAATGACCGCCGACATCGCCCACGTCTTTTTTGGTTTTGATGACCATGACAATCGCATTCCAACGGATGAGCGCTTCAATTGCCGCTTCAATTGCACGGTCGCCTGGATAAGCTGGTTGTTGATCAACAGAAATCGTATTGCAATAAGCGGTTGTTAAGTGACCAGCAACACTGGCGGCGCCGACGGTTACAACACCGTGTTTTTCTGCAGCCGCCATCACTGCTTGCAAAATAAATTGCGCACGTTCTTTGCCTTCGTGTTTGATTAATGAAGCGATGGCATCTAGCCATTCTTTCGTTTCAATAGGGTCTAAATCACTCCGCGTTTTTGTCATTTACCGTATTCCTATCGCTGGTTTTTTATTTACTATGATTTTGAATTTTGATGGAGCAAATTTTTGCGGTAAGTGTACCTGGAATATGGGGAAAACCAAAGCATGTTATGTATAAGATATTATGTTAATGATGCGTCATCCTGAGCGTTGTTTGTTATCCTTCGTTGCGCTCAGGATAACAACAATGCCCGAATGACAAATACCGCTCACACCAACAACGTCACCAGCGCGACTAATACCAGCGCAATAATAAATGAACGATCTAACAAACTCATGACAGCCGTTTCTGTTGAGCCATCTTCAGGCAATTGATTTTCTTGATATCCCAATGCTGAAATACCGCATTCTGTGAGCATGGCTTCGCTATTCGCTAAATTAAATGATTTTTTCGCACGCCAGCATGCCAGCACTTGCGCAAAATGACCGCTGAGCGCAAAAATAAAGGTGAAAATATGCATAGGAATCCAATCTAAAATCGCCGTAATGAATTGTGCACGCTGGGATAATTCAGCAAATAGTGCATTTTCTTTCGGTGCTTCTAACGCAGTCAATGAAATCGTGCGATATAATACTGCACCCACCGGCCCCAATACCACATACCAAAATATCACTGCAAAAACACGATGATTACTGGCTCTAAAAATATGACTAATAAATTGTTGATGTAAGGTTTGTGAAGAATGAATGTCGTGAATACCAAAACAAGCTTTTAATTTTTCTGCTGCATATTGCGCATCACCTTGTGTTAACGCATGAATGCACGCAAACGCATCCGCCCAAAAATTACGTGGGCCTAAGCAATACAGCAAAATGATTAATTGAAATATTAATTGCACAAAACCATACAACACGCCCAACAATAAAAATTGTAATAATAAAATGACAAGTAGCAATGGCATGATAGAAAGAATTAATGCCAAATAAGGTGATTTTACCGGTATTTTTGTGAGTAATTTTTGTTGCGCAATGACAAACCAACCCCATTGACGTAAATGACTCCAATCAAAAAAACGTTCAATGATTAATGCTACTAGAATAACAATAAACATCATGTGCGTATTCCTTATAGTTTGTTCCAATCAAAAGAGCGGCCTGGGTCGGTTTTGCGATTTGGCGCAATATCCGCGTGTCCGACAATTCTATCTTCTGTAATACCAGGATAAGTTTGGCGCAATGCCACAATAATTTTTTTCAATTGTTCATATTGATTCGCCTCATACGGTATCTCATCAGTTCCCTCCAACTCAATGCCAATGGAAAAATCATTACAGTGCGATTGGCCTTGAAAACAAGATTCACCTGCATGCCAGGCACGTTTATTAAAAGGCACAAATTGGATGATGTCACCGCTGCGTTTAATAAGTAAATGGGAAGCAACCCGTAAATGTGCAATCGTCGCAAAAAAAGAGTGAGCGCTATAATTTAATTTGCCACAAAAAAATTCTTCAATCGCCGTCGTACCAAACTCACCTGGCGGCAAACTAATACCGTGAATCACAATCAGATTAATTGCAATCTGCGGCGGGCGATCATCGCAGTGCGAAGAAGCGCGATAAATAACCGGTTGCAATAAACCAGTTTGATTATTAATAGTAAAAGAAGGAGTCGATATCATGCGCTGATTATAATATGATGCCTCCACCATGCAAGCAGAAGAAATTAAAAAACTAATTGAAGCGGGGTTACACAATGCCGACGTCACCATTGAAGGCGACGGCACGCATTTCAGCGCCATTATCATTTGCGATGCGTTTGCTGGTAAGTCACGCGTGCAACGTCAACAACTCGTCAATGAAACCGTCAAAAAACAATTGCTCGATGGCACATTACACGCGCTTTCCATGCGCACCTTCACTCAAGCTGAATGGCAAGTATTGGATGTGTAATTGTTAAAGAAAATTAATTATTGCACCTTCTTTTTCTATAAAATGATTTTTCTCTTTATTTTCTTTTAAACGTCATGCTTCCGAATACACCATCTCGATAAATCAATGCGTGAAATAGAGCAGCGCTAATGTGAATCACAATAATGCTAAAAAAAAGATAAGCCAGATAGGTATGGGTTTTTCGTAAGAAGGTATAAAGCATCGGATTTTCAGGCAAAATAAAAGGTAAATGTAATCCTCCGTATAATACGATGGGATAATGTGCAGCGGATAGCATTGTCCAACCCACTAAAGGTAAAACAAACATTAAAATGTAAAGCAGAATGTGAGAAGTTTTTGCAGCAAGTTGTTGCCAGCGTGGCATGTGATTAGGAAGCGGTGGTGGCGGACTAAATAATCGATTAATGAGACGGATAGCAACCAGTATTAAGATTAAAATGCCTAACGGTTTATGGATAGAGACAAGCAAATGATAGTCAGATAGAGAAGTCACCATGCTCACGCCAATAAATAACATGGCCAAAATGAGAATAGCCATTAACCAGTGCAAAAATCGTGAAAAAATTGTAAATGATGGCGCATTTGTCATTGCAATTTACCTTTCGAGGAAGAAGAGATTCTCACCGCACTCGGTTCTTTTATTTCCCCCTCGCGCTTAGTGAATGATCGCGCATAGGCAGCGGATCGAGCACTCAGTAAAGGATCATCAGAAGGCAAAATTCCCGCGGGCAACACTAAAGGATCAAAATTGATATCACGACAAGGGCCATTTGTTTCACCTTCAATTTGATTGAGCGTCAGAATTCCTACATCGATGCGCTCACGATTTTCAGGCCAAGCGATGGTTGCATTTTTTATAGAATCGCTTGCTTGCCCGACAGTAATAATTAAATGCCATTGCAAAGGTTGTTGCTGAAGTTGAGTAATAAGCGCATCGAAAAGATAATTTTTATCTTTTGTTGCAGCTGTTGCAGGGTCTCCTGCTTTTTTGAATGGCTGGACGGGCACCATTGACCAACGAACAGGAATGCTGACGTTATCCGCATTCACAAAATAAAAAGTATTCAGACTGTTATATGTCGCATTATCAAATCCTGATGAAACCGGTTGGTTTTTGATGATTTCTCTTGCGCGCACTGTTTCTGGATGTGCATCGAGAAACAGTTTCATCTTATTTGGATTGGGTTTGCCCGTCGCCGGATCAGACTGCGATGCCATTAATTGTTCATAAAAACCTTGTGCGGTATTCACCGTAAAAACAGGGATATTATTCATGCCAGTTCGCCATTCTTCTCCATCAGATAAAAGAAAAAGCAGCGCTAAACTGCGAACAGCATTCGGTGTGTCAGTCACATAGGGTTGACCGCCACCTAAAGCAAAACGTCCGATAACAGCAGTGCGCCCTGGTTTAAAGACAACAGCTTTTGAAAGATTCGTGCCTTGACCATTACTTTCAAAAAACCCGGTGACACAGATGCCTTTTGCATGATTGCGACGAAATCCTGGATAAATCCCATTGACTTGTTCGAAAGTATGAATAAATTTTCTAGGC
>Ga0209515_10010120_pt1 | contig 10577 bp, 8 predicted proteins | sample Subgroupgradi54m_FD_187454 | JGI IMG/M metagenome (GOLD analysis project Ga0209515, IMG submission 187454) | Subsurface groundwater microbial communities from S. Glens Falls, New York, USA - GMW60B uncontaminated upgradient, 5.4 m (SPAdes)... ...
AAGAGGCCGATCGCGAGCCGCGCCACGTGCTGCGAGTGTTCCGGCCAGTAGTGGCAGCGCTCGGCCAGCTCGACCACGCTGCGGCGGCGGACGTCGGGGTAGCGGTCGGCCTGCGCGATTTCCTTGCGGTGACGCGCGATGTAGTCGAGCACCAGCCCTTCGCGCAGCGAGAGATCGCACAGCGTGATCTCGTGGGCACCCAGCCGCCTGAGGAGTTCGTCGACGAGGATCGCGCCGGCGACCGCCAGATCCGCGCGCCGCGGTTCGAGCCCGGGCACGCGCAGACGCTTTTCGAGATCGAGCGCGACGAGATTCTTGCGGACGCGGCGGATCTGCTTCGTCGTGAACCGGCGGTTGCGCAGCGGCGCGCCGGGCGCGAGTCCCTCGGCCGCCGACGCCACTGCGCCGAGGCTGAGCATGGTGCCCGACGTGCCGATGACGCGCTCGAAGCCGGCGCGCGCGATCTGGTGCAGGTACTTGCCGATCTCCGCGTCGATGTGCCGCACGAGCTTGCGCTCGTCGCGCGGCTCGAGCGGGTCGGTCTTCACAAAACGCTCGGTGAGACGGATAACGCCCAGCTTGAAGCTCCGGCCCAGCTCGATCGCGGAACCGGCGCCGCGCGTCACCTCGACGCTGCCGCCGCCGATGTCGATGACCACGGCGACGTCGCCCGGCACGCTGACGCCGTAGACGGCCGCCAGGTGGATCAGCCGGGCTTCTTCGGTCCCGGAGATGACCCGGGGGCGGATGCCTGTCTGCTGGGTGACCGTCTGCAGGAATTCGCCGCCGTTCTCGGCTTCCCGGGTGGCGCTGGTCGCCACGGCGATCACCTCATCAACCTGATGGGATTCGGCCAGACGCCTGAACTTGGACAACACCTGGAGGGCGGCGTGCATCGCCTCGGGCGTGAGCGCTCGGCCATCGAGTCCGCCGGCACCCAGGCGGACCATTTCCTTCTCGCGGTCAATGACTTCGAAGGACAGGTCCGGGCGAACCTGCACCACGATCATGTGGATGGAGTTCGTGCCGACGTCGATGGCGGCGATGCGCATATTCAGCTATCAGCTAACAGCTGTCAGCTCACAGTGTTTCGGTTATCAGTGTGGCGCTGAAAGCCGATAGCTGAAAGTTGAAAGCTCCGTGTCTACTATAATGAAGCCTGCAGCCGCCCGGCTCGTACATCATGCCCGTTTCCACGACCCGATCCGAATTGCTCAGAAAGCGCCTCGACGGGTTCACCCATGCGCTCCACGGCGTGGAGCAGGGGGACACCCGCGCTTTGCATCAGGCGCGGGTCGCGTCGCGGCGCCTCCGCGAGTTGATCCCGGTGCTGCAGCTGGAGAGCGGCACCGCCCGCAAGGTCGGCCGCCGGCTGCGGAAGGTGACCACGCGCCTTGGAACCGTCCGCGAGCTCGACGTGCTGCGGCTGTTGATCGACGAGTTGCACGTGTCGCGCCCGAGTTCGAGCGCCGCGCTCGGCCGCGTAGGGATGACGGTGTCGAAGGCGCGCGACGAGGCGCGGAAGCGATTGCTCGCCCATCCGCCGACCGGTGAAATCCGGCGCCTGGCGCGCAAGCTCGACCGGATCGCGGGGGATGTGGAGCACGCGGAAACCGCTTCGTCCAAGACCGCGGCCCGCAGTTGGCGCTGGGCGATCGACGCGCGCGCCGCCAGCCGTGCCTCGCGCCTCGCCACCGCCATGGCCGCCGCCGGCGCACTGTATCTGCCGGAACGCCTGCACGCGGTCCGCATTGCGGTGAAGAAGCTGCGCTACGCCGTCGAGCTGTGGACGGAAGCCGCGAGCGAACCAGCCCGCGCGGATCTGCGCGTACTGAAGCGTAGCCAGGAGCTGCTCGGTCGCATGCGCGATCTGCACGTGCTGGTCGATCGCGTGCGGCGGACCCAGGCGTCGCTGACGCCGCCGAGTGTGACGGTCTGGCGCGACCTCGACGCGCTGATGTCCTCGCTCGAAGACGATTGCCGGCGTCTGCACGCCCGGTACATGCGCACGCGTGATGCGCTCAGCGCCGTGGCCGCACGGCACCGCGAGCACCCGCCCGTGCACACCGCCCGCGCGCAGACGCGGCGGGCCGGTTAAGCGATGCCAGGACCTTACGAGCTGTATTTGATCCGCCACGGGCTGGCGGAAGAACGCGGCAGCGCGTGGCCCGACGATGCCAAGCGACCGCTGACCGACGAAGGCCTGTTGCGGATGCGGAAGGCGGCGCGCGGGCTCGCGCGCCTCGGCGTGTCGGTCGACGTGGTGCTCTCGAGCCCGCTCGTCCGCGCGCGGCAGACAGCGGAGATCGTCGCCGGCGGTCTCGACCCACGCCCGTCGCTGGTGAACGTCGATTCGCTCGCGCCCCACGGCAGCTACGCGGCGGTCGTCACCGATCTCGAAAAGCACGCGCGCAAGACGCGCATCGCCCTCGTCGGTCACGAGCCGGCGCTGGGCGAACTCGCGGCCCGGCTGATCGGCTCGCGCCACCCGATCGAATTCAAGAAGGGCGCGGTGTGCCGTATCGACATCGACGACCTGCCGCCGGCGGGCCCCGGCGACCTGCGCTGGCTGCTGACACCGAAGATCCTCCGCGCCCTGAAGAAATAAAACTAGGCACGCAGCCAGTCCGACTGCCAGCTCTTCACGCGCATTTTGATCTCTTTCCCGGTCGTCAGCTTCCCCGCGATCACGTCGCGCACGAGGTCGGGCATCTCGGCGTCGCTTGCGAACCGTAGCCCCACGAGTTGCTTGGGCGTGAGGCCGTTGATGCCCGGCTGCAGGTCCGGCGACAGCAGCGCGCGCAGGCGCAGCCGCATCTCGAGACGGATCACGCGGTCCTGCACGGTCAGCGCCTGAATCCGCGACAGGAACGCCGTCATCAGCAACGCCAACGCGACCACCACTTCGAACGCGAAGTGCTGGTTGGGATCCTGCACAACGTGGCGGATCGAGTTGATCAGGTTGACGAGCAGTACCGGGATCACAAAGAAATGGAACGCCGGCAGCAGACGGGCGTGTTTCTTGTAGCTTTGAACGCGTTCGGCCATCGCAATCCTCCTCTTGCCCGTGCAGATGCACAAGCGTAAAGACGAACTCTACAGCCGTCGCGTGGCGGAGTGGGGATGAATCGACGAACCGGGCGATTCAGTGGTATTCTGCGCCTGCTTGATGGATCTTCCAGCGAAAGGGGCACCGTGCGTCAGTTGCTCGCCAGGCCAACCTGGCTTCTCTCAGGTGCGCTCGCGTGGGCGTTGGTGTTCGGTGTTCCTCCAGCCGCGGCCCAGATGTTCCGGCCGTTTGCCAGCGACACCCGCAACATCCTCGAAGGCAACTGGCAGTCGTGCCGCGAGCGCGACGGCACCTACGCCGAGCGGGTCTACGACCACGTCGTCAACGGCGTCGGGCAGTTCGAGGTCCATATGGGCCCGCGGCGCGAGTTCGCCATCTTCAAAGGCGTGCAGGACGAGCACCGCGGCCACGACTCGCCGGAGAATTTGCTGAAGCCCTTTCGGGTGACGTTCGAGAACGGACGCGCGAAACAGCACTGGGACGTCCCGTCGCTGAACCTGTCGTTCACGGCGACGATGGCCGGCGGCTCGCGGACCGACTGCGAGAGCTGGTACCTCCTGCTCGAGCCCATCGAAAAAACCTCGCACTAACGTTTTTCTCACCTGCGGGTAGTGCAGACCTTTCGACCTGCCTGAACGGCAGACCTGAGGGTCTGCACTACTTCGAACTTCTGACTTTGACTTTCAACTTTCAACTTTTTCTGTCTGCTACCAGATTACTTTCAAACCCAGTTGCACCTGCCGTGCGTCGAACGTATTGGTGATCGTGCCGAACGTGCTGTTGCTGCGGTTACCGGCCGGTGACGTGAAGTTGATTCGGTCGAACAGGTTGAATGCCTCGACGCGGAACTGCAGGCGCGCGCGCCCTCCGACGGACACCGACTTGGTCGCCGCGATGTCGACCTGCCAGAAATTCGGTCCCCGCACGTTGTTGCGCGGCGCGTTCCCGAACGGCTGGCTCGGGTCGGTCGGCAGCGACACGCACGAGGGGTTGAACCACGCGGTGATCGTCGGATCCGCCGCGTACGGGTCACAGGTGATATTGGGCCGGTAGTTGTTGGCGCCCGAGAAGTCGTTGGTGATCCCCGAGACCTGGAACGTCGGACCCGCCGTGTACTGGAACGTCACCATCTCGCCTGGCGTGATGGTGTTGATGCCCGCAACCTGCCAGCCGCCGACGAGCACGTCCATCGCCGGCGAGAGGCCGTTGCCCCATCGCTTGCCGTGGCCGAACGGCAGCGACCAGACGAAGCTCGTCGTGCTGTTGTACGGCTGGTGATACGCCGACAGCGCGTAGTCCGCGTCGAGGTTCCTGAAATCCTGTGGAGCGGGGAAGTTGCCGTTCTGATTCTCGAGGGCGCCCGCCGAGTTGTCTTTGGCCTCCGACACCGTCAGCGAGCTGAGGAGCGTGATCGCCGACCCCATCCGCCATTCGTACTTCACCTGCAGGGCCTTGTACTCCGACTTGCCGCCGTTGAACACGTAGGTAATGTCGCCGAACGTCGAAATCGGCCGTCGGGCTGCGAGCGGAATCGTTCCGGCCGCGTTGTTCGGCACCGCCTGGTTGTAGTTGGCGACGAGCAGCAGGTCGTCCGCCTTGTTGCCGACGTACGCGACGTCGACCATCATGTTCGGTCCGAACTCGCGCTGCAGCGAGAGGTACCAGCTCTGGACCGGGCTCGAGTGGTAGTCCGTCGGCATGTAGCTGATGAGCGCGGTGAGCGGGTTGAACTTCGACGAATCGGTCAAGCCGGCCGGATAGCCTTGCTCGGTCGGACGGAAGCCGGCCGCGGCCGGATCGCCCTGCACGACGGCCGCCCGCACGACCTGCGGTCCGTTGATCGCCAGGAGGTTCGCCGATCCGATGCGGTTGACGTGCACGTAGCTCGTGCCCCAGCCGCCCCGGACGACGGTTCTTGGCGCCGCGGTATATGCGAAGCCGAGGCGCGGGCCGACGTTGTTCCTGTCCGGATCCACGAGCGCCCGGTCCGAGATCGATCCGTCCTTGGCCGTCAGCATCACCTTATTGACCGGGTCGAAGTTCGTCAGCACGTTGTTCGCTTCCCACATCGGGGTCGCGTATTCGTAGCGCAGTCCCGCGTTCAGCGTCAGCTTGTCGTTGACCCGGAAGTCGTCCTGCAGGTAGGTGAAGTGCAGATCCTGCCGCACGTTCGCGACGAAGAACGTGCTGAGCGCGTACTGCGATCGCAGACCCAGCATGAAATCGGCGAGGTTGTACAGGTTGTTCGCGGCCGGGCCGGCGGGGCGCGAGAACTGGCCCGTATAGGTGTCGAGCCCGTACAGCGGGTTCACGTCCTGCACCTCGACGTTGATTCGCTGGAACTCGTAGCCCGCCTTGAACGACTGCCGGCCCATCAGCCAGGAGTAGTTCACCTTCGGGTTCAACACGGTCGGGTACTGCCATTGAGGGTTCGTGGCCTGTCGGCCGAACGCGGAGTAGCCGCTGATGCTCTGAGAGGGCAGGCCGCCCGCGATCCGGGCGTCGGTTGGCAGCCCCGTGATGTTGAAATTGTCGGACGAGCCGAGCGCGGGCGGATTCTTGCCGCCCTGCGTGTTCGACCAGCCGAAGCGGACTTCGAGCAGTGACCGGTCGGTCGGCGTGTAGGTCGTCCCGAACACGAGCTGCTTGTTGCGCGTGTAGATGTTGCCGTTGCCGCCGCCGCCTGACGGCAGCGGAATCGGCGCCAGATCGTCGGTGCTGAGATCGCGCCAGCCGTAGCGGCCGAACATCGACAGCGTCGGGCTGATCTGCAGGTCGATCTTGCCGCCCGCCTTGTCCGTCGCGTTGGAGAACTCCTGCGCGATCGAGTAGTTGTTCGCCGCGCCCGCGACGTTCGGCGGGGGCAACCCGCCGAGCACCTTGCGCGCGAACGCCGTCATCGGGATGGACGTGCCGGCCGGGTAGACGGCGCCGGTCCGGGGATCGCGAATGTCGACCGTCAGGATCCCGGAATTCTGCGCGGCCGAAGGCAGGGTCGAAAACGCGGTGGCCGTCCGGTTCTGGCGAAATCCTTCGAAGTCGCCGAAGAAGAACGCCTTGTTCTTCACGATCGGACCGCCGAACACGCCGCCGTATTGATTGCGGCGGAGCGGCGGCTTCGAGCCGTCCGCGGGCTTGAAGTAGGTCGTGGCGTTCAGCGCCGTGTCGCGGAAGAACTCCCACGCGCCGCCGCTGAACTGGTTGGCGCCGCTTCGGTAGGCGACGTTCACTGTCGCCCCGGCCGCCCGCCCATACTCGGCGCTCTGGTTGTTGGTGACGACGCGGAACTCGCTGACCGCGTCGGGGGGTGGTTGCATCACCTGGTTCGAGAATCCCTGGTTGCTCGTGCCGTACGCGTTGTTGTCGACGCCGTCGATGAGGAAGTTGTTGAACGTGCTGCGGAGGCCGTTGACGTTGAACGCGCCCTCGCGCGGTGTGCCCTGGTTGCTCTTGTTGAGCGCCGACTGCCGGACCCCGGTCGAGAGCAGCGCCAGCGCCGAGTACTCGCGGCCGTTCAGGGCCAACTCGCGCATCTGATCACCGGTGATGACCTGGCTGCGCTGGCTCGAGTCGGTCTCGATGAGCGGTGAAGTGGCCGTCACTTCCACTCTCTCCGTCAGCTGTCCGATCGCCATCTGCATGTCGACACGGAGTCGGGCGCCGACCTGTACCTGGACGTTGTCGACGAGCGCGAGCGAGAAGCCCGCCTTCTCGGCGGTGACGAGGTAGATGCCGCCCTTCACCGTTACGAACTCATACGTCCCGTCGGCCGTCGTCGTCCGCGTGAGGGCCACGCCGGTCGCGGTGCTGGTCAACGTGACCTTGGCGCCGGGTACGGTGGCCCCGGACTGATCGCGGACGGTGCCGACCACCGAGGCGGTTTCGAACTGCGCCGACGCGCGCGGAATTCCGGCGCTGAGCAGGAAGATCAGGACAAGCAGGCTGGCGCGGCACCCGGTTGATCGCATGTATCACCTCTGAGAGTGTCGAGTTTCGCGTGGAACGGACGAGACATCGTATCGACGCCTTGTAACGGGTTGGCGACGTCCATATGTAACACAGAATTAACACCGCGGTAACGGCGCCGAGATGGACGGGGCGCGGCGTTGAGCTATCGTGGACGCCATGAGACTGAGACGCGTCCTGATTGCCTCGTTTCTGATGACCACCCTCGCCGCCGCCGCGTCGGCCCAAGTCACTCCCGCGGCAGGGTATACGCCGCCTGATGACACGCCGTCCATCAAAGTCGGCGCCACAATTTTCACGAACTATTCGTATCAAACGGATCCGAAGATCGCCGACACGGACGGTAACCTCGTCAACAGGAGTTCATTCGACGTCGCCCGCGCCTACATCAACATCACCGGCAATATCTCGCACCTCGTCGCGTTCCGCATCACGCCCGACATCACGCGACAGAGCGGGTTGCTGAGTCTCGGCGCCGGAAACAGCGTGTCCAGTGACAGCCTTGTCTTTCGTATCAAGTACGCCTACGCCCAGTTCAACCTCGACGATTGGATGACGAAGGGCTCGTGGGCGCGCGCGGGCATTCAGCAGACACCCTGGGTCGACTTCGAGGAGGGCATCTACCGCTATCGGTTCCAAGGCACGGTGTTCGCCGAGCGTATCCCGCTTCCCACGACCATGACGTCTTCAGATGCGGGCGTCTCCTTCCACTACAACCTCCCGTCGAACTACGGCGACTTCCACGTGGGCGTCTACAACGGAGAGAACTACCAGAAGGTGGAGGTCAACAACCAGAAGGCGCTCGAATTTCGCGGCACGCTCCGGCCGTTCGCGATGAGCCGGCCGGTGCTGCGGGGCCTTCGAGCGCATCTCGTCTACTACGACGACCACTACGCCGGCAGCGACGAGCGCAGGCGCGTGATGGGCAACGTGACGTTCGAACATCCGTACGTAAACGCCGGGGCCGACTACCTCAACGCCAAGGACCAGGCGCTGGCGACGGCCACCGACGCGTCGAGTCAGGGTTACTCGGTCTGGGCCACGCCGCGGATGCCGAGAGCTGATGGCTCGTCGTGGGAGGGGCTGCTGCGGTACGACCACTGGACGCCCAACACGGCGACCACGCTCGCGCCGGCGTCGACCTCAGCGGCTCCCGGCATCACTGTGCTGAACGACCAGCACCAGAACCGCACGATTGTCGGCATCTCGTACTGGTTCCCGCACCAGGGAAACGTCAGCACGGCGATTCTCTTCGACTACGACGGTCAGAGATTCGACAACATCACGACTGCGCCCGTGAAGAGCATCGCGGTGCACGCCTTGATCAATTTCTAGGAGCATGAGCCTCATGAATACACCTCGCACATTTACGATCGCTCTCGCGACCGCCTGCACGCTCGCCACGGGCGCGGCCGCCCAGACCATGCGGATCAACGGCGCCGGCGCGACGTTCCCGTACCCGATCTACTCGAAGTGGTTCTCCGAGTACAACAAGCTGCACGCGAACGTCGAGATCAACTATCAGTCGATCGGATCGGGCGGCGGCATTCAGCAGGTCACCAAGCAGACCGTGTTCTTCGGCGCCACCGACGGCCCGATGACCGCCGCCCAGCTGCAGGCCGCGCCGGGCAAGATCGTGCATTTTCCGACCGTGCTCGGCGCCGTCGTGCCGGTCTACAACATTGCGAGCGTCAAGGCCGAGCTCAAGTTCAGCGGGCCGGTGCTCGCCGATATTTTTCTCGGTAAGATCACGAAGTGGAACGATCCGGCGATCGCCACACTGAACGCCGGCGTCACGCTTCCCGCGAGCGACATCACGGTCGCGCATCGGGCGGACGGCTCCGGCACGACCTATATCTGGGTCGACTACCTCGCGAAGGTCTCGCCCGAGTGGAAGACCAAGGTGGGCGTGGCGACGTCGGTGAACTGGCCGACCGGTGTCGGCGGCCGCGGCAACGAAGGCGTGGCCGGGCTGGTGACGCAGACGCCCGGGGCGATCGGCTACGTCGAGTTGATCTACGCGCTTCAGAACAAGATCGCGTACGGATCCGTCCAGAACGCGGTGGGGGAGTTCGTCAAGGCGTCCGTGCCGGCAGTGACCGCGGCGGCCGCGGCGGCGGCGACGCAGATGCCGGCCGACTTCCGTGTCTCAATCACGAATGCGCCCGGGAGAGGCGTCTACCCGATCTCGTCCTTCACCTGGCTGCTCTTCTACGAGAGCGCGAAGGACAAGGCGCAGGCGAAGACGATGGTCGACTTCATGAAATGGGCGCTGACCGACGGCCAGAAGTACTGCGCCGACCTCGGCTACGCGCCGCTGCCTGAGGCCCTCGTCAAACTCGAAATGGCGGCCCTTGCCAAGATCAAGATCTCGTAGCGACGTCGCGTTCCGGATCGGGACCGGCGCGTTCGGGTTCGTGCTGATCGCCCTCGTGTGCGCGATCGGCGTCGTCCTGGCGCACCAGTCGATACCGTCAATTCAGAAGTTCGGGCTGAGCTTCTGGCGGACCGAGATCTGGGACCCGGTAGCGGGGGAGTTCGGCGCGCTGCCTTTTATCTGGGGCACGCTCTACTCCTCCGTGCTCGCGCTGCTGATCGCGACGCCCATCGCGCTCGGCATCGCGATTTTTGTTTCCGAGCTGTGCCCGGCAGTGCTGCGGCAGCCGCTGGTGTTCGTCACGGAGCTGCTCGCCGCGATACCGTCGATCGTCTACGGTCTCTGGGGCATCTTCGTACTCGTGCCGGCGGTGCGCGCGGTGGAGACGTCGCTCCCCGATTCCCTCCGGGCACTGCCGCTGTTCTCCGGGCCGCCGCTCGGGCTCGGCATGCTCTCGGCCGCGCTGATCCTCGCGATCATGGTGATCCCGTTCGTCTCGTCGATCTCGCGCGAGGTGCTCAAGTCGGTGCCGCCCGCGCAGCGCGAAGGCGCCTACGCGCTCGGTGCGACGCGCTTCGAGGCGATTCGCGCGGCGGTGTTCTACGCGCGCACCGGCATCATCGGCGCCGTCATGCTCGGGTTCGGCCGCGCCCTCGGCGAAACGATGGCGGTCACGATGGTGATCGGGAACAACCCGAAGGTGTCGATGTCACTTTTCGCTCCGCAGTACACGATGGCGGCGGTGGTCGCCAACGAATTCGCCGAAGCCGCCGACGAGTTGTACCTGTCCGCCCTCGTCGAGATCGGCCTCGTCCTGTTCATCATCACGCTGATCATCAACTCGCTGTCGCGGCTGCTGATCTGGAGCATGGCGCGCACGGAGACGGTTGTCGCGGAACCCGTCGACGCCACGGGGGCGATGGCATGACGCCGACTGGCCGCCGCAAGCTGCTGTCGTCGCTGTTCGTGGGTTTTTGCGCGGGCGCGGTCCTGCTCGCGCTGGCGCCACTGGCGTTCGTGCTGTTCTTCGTCGTCAGCCAGGGCGTGCAGTCGCTGAACCTGGCCTTCTTCACGCACATGCCGACGCCTGTCGGCGAAGCCGGCGGCGGCATGGCCAACGCCATCGTCGGCACGTTGATCCTCAGCGGCCTGGCGGCGGCGATG
>Ga0209515_10010121_pt1 | contig 10577 bp, 5 predicted proteins | sample Subgroupgradi54m_FD_187454 | JGI IMG/M metagenome (GOLD analysis project Ga0209515, IMG submission 187454) | Subsurface groundwater microbial communities from S. Glens Falls, New York, USA - GMW60B uncontaminated upgradient, 5.4 m (SPAdes)... ...
CGCCCGCGCGGTCGAGCACGAAGGCGATGCCGCCGCTCATGCCCGCCGCGAAGTTCCGGCCGGTCCGGCCGAGCACCACGACCCGGCCGCCCGTCATGTACTCGCACCCGTGGTCCCCGATGCCCTCGACGACGGCGTGGACGCCGCTGTTGCGCACGGCGAACCGCTCGCCCGCGAGCCCGCGGACGTAGGCCTCGCCCGCGGTCGCCCCGTAGAGCGCGACGTTGCCGATGACGATGTTCTCCTCGGGCACGAAGGTCGATGCCCGCGGGGGGAAGACGACGAGCTTGCCTCCCGACAGGCCCTTGCCCCAGTAGTCGTTGGCGTCGCCCTCGAGGAAGAAGGTGACGCCGCGGGGGACGAAGGCGCCGAAGCTCTGCCCGGCCGAGCCCGTGAAGTGGATCCGGATGGTGTCGTCGGGGAGCCCGTCGCCGCCCCAGCGGGTGGTGATCTCGTAGCCCATCATCGTGCCGACCGTGCGGTTGACGTTGCGGATGGGCATGGCCAGCTCGACGGGCTTCCGGTGCTCGATCGCCTCCCCGCAGAGCGAGATGAGCGAGTTGTCGAGCGCCTTCTCGAGACCGTGGTCCTGGGCGCGCACGCACCGGCGGCCCACCGCGGGCGGCACCTCCGGCTGGTACAGGATCTGCGAGTAGTCGAGCCCCTTGGCCTTCCAGTGGGTGACGGCCTTCTTCACGTCGAGGCAATCAACCCGGCCGATCATCTCGTCGACCGTGCGGAAGCCGAGCCGCGCCGTGTACTCCCGGACCTCCTCCGCGATGAACCGGAAGAACGTGGCCACGAACTCCGGCTTTCCGGTGAAGCGCTTGCGCAGCTCCGGATCCTGGGTGGCGATGCCGACCGGGCAGGTGTTGAGGTGGCAGACTCGCATCATGATGCAGCCCAGCACCACGAGCGGCGCCGTCGAGAAGCCGTACTCCTCGGCGCCGAGCAGGGCGGCGATGACGACGTCGCGGCCGGTCTTCATCTGGCCGTCGACCTGCACGACGATCCGGTCGCGCAGGTTGTTCATGACGAGGACCTGCTGGGTCTCGGCGAGGCCCAGCTCCCACGGCACGCCGCCGTGCTTGATGCTGGTGAGGGGCGAGGCGCCGGTGCCGCCGTCGTGGCCCGAGATGAGCACGACGTCGGAGTGCGCCTTGGACACGCCCGCGGCCACGGTGCCGACGCCGACCTCGGCGACCAGCTTGACGTTGATCCGCGCCCTCGGGTTGGCGTTCTTCAGGTCGTGGATGAGCTGGGCCAGGTCCTCGATCGAGTAGATGTCGTGATGCGGCGGCGGCGAGATGAGGCCGACGCCGGGCGTCGCATAGCGGACCTTGGCGATCCACGGGTAGACCTTGGGGCCCGGGAGCTGCCCGCCCTCGCCGGGCTTGGCCCCCTGCGCCATCTTGATCTGGAGGTCGTCGGCGTTGACGAGGTACTCGCTGGTGACGCCGAAGCGCGCCGAGGCGACCTGCTTGATCGCGCTCCGCCGCCAGTCGCCGTTGGGATCGCGCCGGTAGCGGGCGGGATCCTCGCCGCCCTCGCCGGTGTTCGACTTGCCGCCGATCCGGTTCATGGCGATGGCCAGGGTCTCGTGCGCCTCCTGGCCGATCGAGCCGTAGGACATGGCGCCGGTGGCGAAGCGCTTGAGGATCGCCTCGACCGGCTCCACCTCGTCGAGCGGCACGGGCGGCCCTGCGGCCTTCAGCTCGAAGAGCCCGCGCAGCGTGGCCAGCGTCTGGTTCTGGTCGTCGACGAGCTTCGTGTACTCGCGGAAGATCTTGTACTGCCCGGCCCGGGTCGCGTGCTGGAGCTTGAAGACGGTGTCGGGGTTGAAGAGGTGGTACTCGCCCTCGCGCCGCCACTGGTACTCGCCGCCCCACTCGAGCTCCGGCTCGCCCACCGGCCGCTCCGGGAAGGCCCGCTCGTGCCGCTGGCGCACCTCCTCGGCGATCACGTCGATGCCGACGCCGCCGATCCGGGAGGCCGTCCAGGTGAGGTAGCGGTCGACCACGTCCCTGTTGAGGCCGATGGCTTCGAAGATCTGGGCGCCGCAGTAGCTCTGCAGCGTCGAGATCCCCATCTTGGACATGACCTTCAGGATCCCCTTGTTGAGGGCCTTGATGTAGTTCTTGACGGCCTTCTTGTGGTCGATCCCCGGCAGCATGCCGATGCGGATCATGTCGTCGAGGGTCTCGAAGGCGAGGGAGGGGTTGACGGCGCCCGCCCCGTAGCCGATCAGGAGCGCGACATGGTGCACCTCGCGGGCGTCGCCCGACTCGACCACGAGCGCGCACTTGGTGCGGCTGCCCTCGCGGACCAGGTGGTGATGGACGCCGGCAGTGGCGAGGAGGCTCGGGATCGCCGCCCGGCCGAAGTCCACGCCGCGGTCGGAGAGGATCAGGATGTTGTAGCCCGCGGCGATGGCCTCGCTCGCCTTCCGGCACAGCTCCTCCATCGCGCGCTCGAGCCCGGCCCCGCCCTCGGCCGGGTCGTAGAGCGTCGGCAGCGTGGTCGAGCGGAAGCCCCGGAGCGTGACGTTGCGCAGCTTGGCCAGCTCGTCGTTGTCGATGATCGGGTACTTGACCGTGATCTGCCGGCACGACTCCGGTTCGGGCTGGAGGAGATTCCGCTCCGGCCCGATCGTCGACTCCATCGAGGTGACCAGCTCCTCGCGGATGGAGTCGAGGGGCGGGTTCGTGACCTGGGCGAAGAGCTGCTTGAAGTAGTCGTAGAGCAGACGCGGCCGGTCGGAGAGAACGGCCAGCGAGGTGTCGGTGCCCATCGAGCCCACCGGCTCCTCGCCCTTCAGCGCCATCGGGGCGAGCAGGAGCCGGAGGTCCTCGTGCGTGTAGCCGAAGGCCTGCTGCCGCTGCAGGACCGTCTCGTGGTCGGGCCGGGGGACGTGGGCCGGGGGCAGGTCCTCGATGTCGACGAGGTGCTCCCGGAGCCACTCGGCGTACGGGTGCTCGCTGGCGACCTGGCGCTTGATCTCCTCGTCGTCGATGATCCGGCCCTGGGCGGTGTCGACCAGGAAGATGCGCCCGGGGTGCAGCCGCTCCTTCAGGCGGATGTTCTCGGGCGGGATGTCGAGGACCCCGACCTCGGAGGCCATGATCACGAGGTCGTCCTTGGTGACGTAGTAGCGCGACGGGCGGAGCCCGTTCCGGTCGAGGACGGCGCCGATCACGGTGCCGTCGGTGAAGGCGATCGAGGCCGGGCCGTCCCACGGCTCCATGAGCGAGGAGTGGTACTCGTAGAACGCCTTCCGGTCCGCGCTCATGCCCTCGTGGTTCTGCCAGGGCTCCGGGATCATCATCAGGATCGCGTGGGGCAGGGAGCGCCCGTTCATGACGAGGAACTCGAGCACGTTGTCGAAGGTGGCGGTGTCGCTGCCGCCCTCGCGGATCACCGGGAAGACGTTCTTCAGGTCCTCGCCGAGCACGTCCGACCGGCAGAGGGCCTCGCGGGCCTTCATCCAGTTGATGTTGCCCCGGAGCGTGTTGATCTCGCCGTTGTGGGCGATGTAGCGGTAGGGATGCGCCAGCGGCCACGACGGGAACGTGTTCGTGCTGAAGCGCTGGTGGACGAGGGCGAGGGCCGACTCCACGGCCGGGTCGGCCAGATCGGGATACATCGTCTCGATCTGGTCGGCGATCAGCATGCCCTTGTAGACGAGCGTGCTGGACGACAGGCTCGGGACGTAGAAGAGCTTCTTCTCCGACAGGTCGAGCCCGTCCACGGCGTTCTCGATGCGCTTGCGGATCACGTAGAGCGTGCGCTCGAAGCGCGCGTGGGCGCCGGGGCCGGCGAGCCTTGGGCCGCGCGCGATGAAGATCTGCTTGAACACCGGCTCCGCGGCCACCGCGGTGGCGCCGAGGAGGCGGTCGTCGGTCGGCACGTCGCGCCAGCCGAGGAAACGCTGGTCTTCCTCGGCGATGATCTTCTCGAACCGGCGCTGGACCTCGGCCCGCTGGGCGCCGTCCCGGGGCAGGAACACCATGCCCGCCCCGTACTCCCCGGGGGCGGGAAGCTCGAAGCCGAGCTTGGCGGCCTCCTGGCGGAGGAACCGGTCGGGCATCTGGATGAGGATGCCGGCGCCGTCGCCCGTGTTGACCTCGCAGCCGCACGCGCCGCGATGCAGGAGGTTGATCAAGACCTGGAGGGCCTGGCGGACGATCGTGTGCGTCTTCACTCCCTTGATGTTCACGACGAAGCCGACGCCGCACGCGTCGTGCTCGTGGCGGGGGTCGTAGAGTCCCTGGGCCGGCGGGGGTCCTGATTCCGTGGAGCTCATCGTCGTGTCCCTTCGGGCGCTGCGTCGCGCATCGTCTCGCCCGACTGCTCTGCCGGGCGGCTTTCCCCTTGTGCGAAGTTGCACGATACTACGTCAGCGGTGACCATAAGTCATCCGGGAAAAGAGGAATAGTGTGTATTATAGGAGCTAATGCTATAAGCTCGGCAGTATATGCATCTTGAGACACTGCGGCTCTACTGTGATGTCGTCCGGCTGCGCAGCTTCTCGCGCGGCGCGGCCCTCAACTTCGTCTCCCAGTCGGCGGCCAGCCAGGCCGTGCAGCAGCTCGAGGCCGACCTGGGGGTGTTCCTGATCGACCGGACCAAGCGTCCTTTCCTGGTGACCCAGGAGGGCCGGGCGTTCTACGAGGCGTGCGGCGCGCTGCTCGACGGCTACGAGAAGGCCAAGGCGCGGATCGTGACCGTGAAGGCCCAACTCTCCGGCACCGTCCGCGTCGCCGCCATCTACTCGGTCGGGCTCCACGACCTGAGCCGCCACATGCAGCGGTTCATGGCCCTCTACCCCCAGGCCCGTGTCCAGCTCGAATGCCTCCATCCGCAGAAGGTGGTGGACGCGGTGCTGAGCGACGAGGCCGACGTGGGGATCATGTCCTACCCGCCGGTCAACCGCACCCTGACGATCGTGCCGCTCCGGGACGAGCCGATGGCCTTCGTCTGCCACCCGGGCCACCGGCTGGGGCGCCGCAAGGCGGTTGGACTCGAGGAGCTGAACGGGGAGCGCTTTGTCGGCTTCGACCACGGCCTGACCATCCGCAAGGCCATCGATCGCGCGCTGCGCGCCCACAACGTGAAGGTCGAGGTCGTGATGGAGTTCGACAACATCGAGACCATCAAGCAGGCGATCACGATCGACGCCGGCGTGAGCCTGCTGCCCCGGCACACCGTGGCCAAGGAGGCGGGCATCCGCACGCTCGTGGTGGTGCCGCTCACCACGCCCGACCTCGTCCGCCCGATCGGCATCATCCACCGGCGGACCAAGCGCCTCACGCCCACCGTGCTGCGCTTCATCGACCTGCTGCGCGAGGCTACGGCCCAGGACTCGCAGAGGGACGCGCCCGCGTCCGGCCGCGCGCTCGCGCGGGCCGCCGGGAGGACGGGTAGGCGTACCCGCGCCGCGGACACGTGATAGGCTGAACCTCGTGGCTTCCGACGCGACCGTCACCCGGTACCTGACACGCGGGGGCGTGCGTATCTACGGGTTTCGCGTCGAAACCTTCCCGAACCACTTCAACAACATTTACCTGATCCTGGACGGCCCCCACTCCACGCTCTTCGACGTGGGCTCGGGGCTGCCCGACTCCAACGCCGGCCTCGACGCGGCGATGCTCGCGATGCGGGAGCGCTACGGCGAGTCGATCGGCCTCGAGCAGGTCCAGCACGTGGTCATCAGCCACTCGCACATGGACCATTTCGGCCACGTCGGCTACTTCGTGCACCACACCGAGGCGCAGGTCTACGTCCACGAGCTGGACGCGCGGGTGCTCCAGAACTTCGAGGAGCGGATCGTGCTGGCCTCCAAGGACCTGCGGGTCTTCATGGAGCGCGCGGGGCTCAAGCCGCAGGCGCGGGCCGACCTCGAGGAGATGTACCGGCTGTCCAAGAGTTTCTTCAAGTCGATCCGGGTCGACCGGATCCTCAAGGACCGGGAGCGCATCATCAACGGCTACGTGGTCCACCACGCGCCCGGCCATTGCCCGGGGCAGATCTGCCTCCAGGTGGACGACGCGCTCCTGACCGCCGACCACGTGCTCGCGCGGATCACGCCGCACCAGTCGCCCGCGTCGATCACGCCCTTCTGCGGCCTCGAGCTCTACCTGGCCTCGCTCGAGAAGACGCGGCAGGTGTCGGGCGTGAGCCTGGCGCTGCCGGGCCACGAGGCGGTGATCCCCGACCTGGCGCCCCGGATCGACGCCATCGCCGCGCACCACCAGCGGCGGCTCGGCCAGGTGCTTGACATCTGCCGCCAGCCGTCGACGCTGGTCGACATCTCCAAGGCCCTGTTCGGCGAGCGGGGCGGCTACACGCGGCTCCTCGCCCTCGAGGAGGCGGGCGCCCACGTGGAGTACCTGTTCCAGCGCGGCGAGCTGGGGATCGCGAACCTGGAGCAGGTGGCGAGCGAGTCCAACCCCGTCATCTACTACGAGATGCGGAAGCCATGACCGATCGGGGATTCTCCGCGGCGCGACCGCTTCGGTCTGTCACTGTTCGAGCGCCGGCTTGGCCGGCGCCACCCGAAGGGGGGAGGCTCGGGAGGGGGGCGGAGCCCCTCGCCGAGGAAAAGTCGTGATGGACGCGCTCCTGATCATCGCGGCGAGCGAGAGCGACGCCAACCTCTACTACGCCTCGGGGTTCCTCGCCCCCGACCCCTTCGTGTTCCTGCAGGTCGGGGGCAAGAGGCTCCTCCTGATGAACGATCTCGAGATCGACCGCGCGCGGGCCCAGGCGCGCGCGGACGAGGTGATGTCCTCCACGATCTACGAGGGCAAGGCCCGCCAGCGGTGGTCCCCGCCCCGGCTGGCCGACGTGGTCGCCGTGTGGCTCGAGGACGTCGGCGTCAACGCCGTGTCGGCGCCGTCGAACTTCCCGCTCGAGCATGCCGACCGGCTCCGCGAGCGCGGGATCCGTGTCGCGGCCCGGCCCGATCCGCTCTTCCCCGACCGGCTGATCAAGAGCGAGGTCGAGATCGCCGCCATCGCCGAGACACAGCGCCACACCGAGGCGGCCCTGGCGGCGGCGCTCGACGTGCTGCGGGACGCCGAGATCCACGGCGAGGATGTCTCCTGGCAGGGGCGCCCGCTCACCTCGGAGGACCTGAAGCGGGTCGTCAACGTCAGCCTGATGGAGAACGGCTGCGTCGCCGAGCACACGATCATCGCCGGCGGCGTCGGCGGCGTGGATCCCCACAACCAGGGCTCGGGGCCGATCAGGGCCAACCAGTCCATCATCTTCGACATCTTCCCGCGCTCCTCCCGGACGCGGTACTTCGCCGACATGACCCGGACGGTGGTGAAGGGGCGGGCCTCGGACCAGCTCAAGCGGATGTACGACGCCGTGCTGGCCGGCCAGCGGCGCGGGATCGAGCTGGTGCGGGACGGCGCCTCCGGCGCGGCGGTCCACGCCGAGGTGGCCCAGACGATGGACCGCCGGGGGTTCGAGACCGCGGTCGTGAAGGGCCGGAACGAGGGCTTCTTCCACGGGACCGGCCACGGGGTCGGGCTCGACATCCACGAGCCGCCGCGCATCAGCAAGGTGGATCACACCCTCAGGGCCGGTCAGGTGGTGACGGTGGAGCCGGGTCTCTACTACCCCCGTTGGGGGGCGGTCCGCATCGAGGACATGGTGGTCGTCGAGGCGGGGGGTTGTCGCAACCTGGCCCGGTTCCCGAAAGACGAGCTGCTGGAGCTCTAGGAGGATGGCTGAGAAACCCGGCAGGCCGCTCAAAAGGTCCAGATGCTAGGCGGCCGCAGTTCGAGCTGAGCGCCGAAGGCGCGAGGCGAGTCCCGAGTTGATCGGATTGCTCGGCTCGCCTCGGCTGCGCCTCGCCCGGCCACGCAAGGAGGAGCGACTGAGCCAACGACGCAGATGGGCCTTTTTCAGCGGCCTGCTAGGAGCTGGCGTTTACCTTGCTCCACTCCAGCGATTCCGCTAGGATAAGTTCTGCGCCGCCTCGCCCAGGGCGTGGGATTCCGCCCGGGCGTCGAACGGCCTCGGGCCGCCACTTCCGCCCGAGGCGGATCCTCTCCGAGACCTGCCGCCGCGGGCAGTGTGTGGCCGGAAGACAAGGGTGGCTGGGGGGTAGGACATGAGCGAGATGGACAGCGAGCACAGGGCCGCGCCCGAGGAAGACGAGATCCGGGAGATCAAGGGCGCGCTGCTGGCCGATAAGATCACGACGCTCTTGCCGGCCGAGCCGATCTGCGTCCCCGAGACGACCACCGTGCAAGACGCGGTGGCGGTGATGCTGAAGAAGCGGCAGGCGGGTGTTCTGGTCGTCGACGGCGACGGCCGCCTGACCGGGATTTTCACCGAACGGGACGTGCTGACGCGCGTCGTCGGGCGGGACCTCGATCCCGGCCGGACGACCCTCCGGGCGGTGATGACGCCGAATCCCGAAGCGCTGTCGCCGCGCGACCGGATCGCCTACGCGCTGAACCGGGTGAGCGTGGCCGGGTATCGCACGATCCCGCTCGTGGACGAGAACCGGCGGCCGATCGGCGTCGTGACGGCCACCGACATCATCCGATGGCTGACGGATCTCTTCCCGGAAGCGGTCCTGAACATGCGTCCGGGCGACGAGATCAAGCGTCCGCACGAGGTCGACGCCGGCTAGGCGTTCAACGAGGAGACCACGGTCCATGAGTGAAACGACAGCTCGCGCAGTCGCAACGCCGAAGCCCCGCAAGGACCTCGACCGCGCGGTCGTTCGGTTCGCGGGTGACTCGGGCGACGGCATGCAGTTGACGGGCGAGCAGTTCACGATCGAGTCGGCGGTGGCCGGGAGCGACATCGCCACGCTGCCGAACTTCCCCGCCGAGATCCGGGCCCCCGCGGGGACCCTCTTCGGCGTGTCGAGCTTCCAGCTCCAGTTCGGCAGCCGGCGCGTGTACACGCCGGGCGACCGCCTCGACTGCCTGGTGGCCATGAACCCGGCGGCGCTCAAGGTGCACGTCGGGGACCTCAAGACCGGCGGGCTGCTCATCGTCAACACCCAGGCCTTCGACAAGCGGAACCTCGACAAGGCGGGCTACCCGTCGAACCCGCTGGACGCCCCGCAGCTCGCGGAGCGGTACCGGCTGCACAACGTGGACATGACCGGGCTGACGATGCAGGCGATCCAGGACCTCGATCTCAACGTGAAGGAGAAGGGGCGGACCAAGAACTTCTTCGCCCTGGGCCTGGTCTCCTGGATCTACACCCGGCCGCTCGACCCGACGCTCGAGTGGATCCAGAAGAAGTTCGCGAAGAGCCCGGCGATCGCCGAGGCCAACACGCGGGTGCTCAAGGCCGGCCACGCCTTCGGCGAGACCGCGGAGATCTTCACGGAGTGCTACCAGGTCGAGCCCGCGGAGATGCCGCCCGGCCTCTACCGCGCAATGACGGGCAACCGGGCCCTGGCCTGGGGGCTCCTCGCCGCGGCCGAGCGCTCGAAGCTCCCGATCGTCTACGGCGCCTACCCGATCACGCCCGCCAGCGGCATCCTCGAGGAGCTGGCGATGCACAAGCGGTTCGGGATCCGCACGATCCAGGCCGAGGACGAGATCGCGGCGGTGACGGCGGCCATCGGCGCCTCCTTCGGCGGCGCCATCGGCGTCACCGGCTCCAGCGGCCCCGGGATCGCGCTCAAGGGCGAGGCGATCGGCCTCGCGGTGGTGGCCGAGCTGCCGCTGGTGATCTTCGACATCCAGCGCGGCGGCCCCTCGACCGGCCTGCCCACCAAGACCGAGCAGGCCGATCTGATGCAGGCCCTCTACGGCCGCAACAGCGAGGCGCCGATCGTCGTCCTCGCGCCGGCCACGCCGGGCGACTGCTTCTTCATCGCCTACGAGGCGGTCCGCATCGCCGTGAAGTACATGGTGCCGGTGATGGTGCTCAGCGACGGGTTCCTCGCCAACGGCTCCGAGCCGTGGCTGATCCCGGATCCGAGCACGCTCCCGCCGATCGACGTCCAGTTCCGGACCGAGACGGAGGGGTTCTTCCCGTACCTGCGCGACCCCGCGACGCTCGGCCGCCCGTGGGTGCGGCCCGGCACGCCGGGGCTCGAGCACCGCATCGGCGGCATCGAGAAGCAGGACGTGACCGGGAACATCTCCTACGATCCCGAGAACCACGACCTCATGGTCCGCACGCGCGCGGAAAAAGTCCGGCGCGTGGCCCAGGAGATTCCGCCCACGTCGATCAACGGCCCGGCCACCGGCGACCTGCTCGTGGTGGGCTGGGGCGGCACCTACGGCGCCATCACCGCCGCGGTGGAGGCGGCGCAGGCCGAGGGCAAGTCCGTCGCGTCCATCCACCTGCGTCACCTGAACCCGCTGCCGCCCGACCTCGGTCACATCCTGCGCGAGTATCGCAAGGTGCTCGTGCCGGAGATCAACAGCGGGCAGCTCGTCCGTGTGCTGCGCGCGGAGTACCTCGTGGACGCGGTGGGCTTCAACCGCGTGCGCGGACTGCCGCTGGCCAGCGACGAACTCCACGACACTATCAACCAGCTTCTCGGGAGTCAGGCATGAGCCCTGTCGGAGCGGGGGCGCCCGCGG
>Ga0209515_10010122_pt1 | contig 10577 bp, 9 predicted proteins | sample Subgroupgradi54m_FD_187454 | JGI IMG/M metagenome (GOLD analysis project Ga0209515, IMG submission 187454) | Subsurface groundwater microbial communities from S. Glens Falls, New York, USA - GMW60B uncontaminated upgradient, 5.4 m (SPAdes)... ...
AGCAAAGCGGTTTCACCCTTATCGAGCTGGTGCTCGTGATCGTCATCCTCGGCATTCTTGCGGCTACCGCGCTGCCGCGGTTCTCCGACCTGTCGCTGCAGGCACGCGCGGCATCGCTGAACGGCATGGCCGGCAGTCTCCGCAGCGGTGTTGCGATTGCCAAGGCCACGCAGCTGGCGCAGGGCCTCGGCTCGTCAACGTCGGTTACTTACGACGGCCAGACGATCGCGATGTCCAGCGGTTATCCGACGGCGGCCGACGTCAGTAAGGTTATTTCCGATACCACGGGCTTTACCGTGGCGGCGGGCGTGTTCACGCTGCAGGCAAGCTGCACGGTCACTTACGCCAATGCCGGCGCCGGTGCGTTTACGGTAACAGTCGTATCGAGCGGTTGCTGATAGTAATCACGGGCGGGATGCGCAGGCATCCCGCCTTTTCAGCGATAACACAACGTAGTTGTCCGCTGATTGCAGGGAGGTTGTTTGATCGAGCGATCAAACATTAGTTATCTGAGGGTAAATAATGTCCAAGCAGCAAAGCGGTTTCACCCTTATCGAGCTCGTGCTCGTCATTGTCATCCTCGGTATTCTTGCGGCTACCGCGCTGCCGCGGTTCTCCAACCTGTCCACGCAGGCGCGTGCGGCATCGCTGAACGGATTGGCTGGATCTATTCGCAGCAGCGCTGCCATTGCCAAGGCCACGCAGCTTGCAAACGGTGCCAGCTCCGGCACATCGGTTACCTATGACGGACAGACGATCACCATGGTGGGCGGATATCCGTCCGCTGCTGTAGCGACCGGTATTGACAATGCGTTGTCCGATACCACTGGTTTCACCGTGGCTGGCGCCGGACCGAGAACCTTTCAGTTGAACGGCAGTGCCACCTGCCAGGTGTCGTATGCCAATGCCGGCGCCGGAGCTTTTACGGTCACGGTTACCTCGACCGGTTGTTAATGTTTAGTCACGGGCGGGATATGTTCATTACACAGTCACGTAAATTAAAAGAGTGTCAGGAGATAAACATGACAAGACAGCAAAGCGGTTTCACCCTTATCGAGCTCGTGCTCGTGATCGTCATCCTCGGCATTCTTGCCGCCACCGCGCTGCCTCGGTTTTCCGATCTTTCTACGCAGGCACGCGTTGCGTCACTGAACGGCATGGCGGGCGCGGTTCGCAGCTCTGCGGCCATTGCAAAGTCGACGCAGCTCTCCCTAGGGCTCAATTCGGGTGCCTCCGTCACGGTGGAAAGCCAGACGATCACCATGGCGGGCGGGTATCCGACTGCTGCCGACGTCGACAAGGGGATTTCCGATACCACCGGATTCACGGTGGCCGCCGGTGTATTTACCCTGCTGCCAAACTGTTTGGTGACCTACACCAACGGCGGTGCCGGTGCGTTCACGGCTGTGGTTACCTCGAACGGTTGCTGATCAGCTTCGTTGCATAAAATCCGGGGTGGGATATGTCTATCCCACCCTTTTTCTTTTATCGCGTTTGGAAAGCTGATGACTAACGCATTGACCGCCGGACTCGTCCCGTCACTGTTGTTCGGCGCCGCCTTTTTGTCGGCTGTATTTTTCCAGGGCTTTTACACCGAGCACCTGTGTCTGACGTTTGTGTTGCTGCTTCTCTGGGGCCTCGGCGCAGCGTGGAAAAACTACGATGCCGGATTCCAGTTACCCAGGACTATCGTCGTGCTTTCGCTCACTCTTTACTGGGTTTGGCTGGGCGTCTCGGGCATGTGGGGCCGGATCGCTTACCTCGGAACCATCAGCTTTTGGTGGCTCGGGAGTCTGCCGCTGGTGTTCTGGATCTACACGTTATCACCGTCGCGCGAGCAGATCTGGCGCCATGCGTTTCGATGGGCTGTGCTGGTTGGCGTGGGATTGGCGATCACGGGTTGCGTCCAACGGTTGTGGTATGGGCTCGAGCCCACTGCGATGTTTCTCAATCGTAATTCGCTGGCGGCGCTGCTTACTTTAACGGCAATTCCGTTAGCCGGGAATTTTCTGTTGGGGGCCACGTTGCCGCGGTGGCAGCGCTATGGGCTGGGCGCTGCGGTATTCGTGCTGGCATTCGGGGTCGCTGTCATTACCGGTCGGGGCGCCATTGTTTGTGGCGGCGTGGGGCTCGTATTGCTGGTCGGTGTGGCTTGGTCGCGTGTTCCGAAACGTCTCGTTGTCCAGCTGCTTGCCATTGTGTCGTTGGCCTTTTTGATCGCGTCCCAAATTGACGTGCTTGGGCTTGGCGATCGGATGGGAACAGTCGTCAGCAGTCCATGGAACGCAGGCGCCACGCGTTTCCTTATCTGGGAACAGTCGTGGGAAATGCTCAAGCAGGCACCGTGGATGGGCGTCGGTCTCGGGCACTACGCGGTCTACTGGCCGCCGTATCGAAACCCCGCGGACGACAGCGCCGGGTTCTTTGTTCACAACGATTATCTGCAGATCTGGATCGAAGCCGGACTGCCAGGTCTGTTACTGCTGCTCTCGGTTCTCGTGTGCGTGCTGATGACTTATCTGCGCGCCATGCGTAACGCTGCGGCGCCGGCGGCGCGCAAGGTCGAGATGACGGCGTTGTTCTGCGGGCTGCTTGCGATCGCCGCGCACAGCTTTGTCGATTTCAATCTGTATGTGCTCTCGACGCTGCTGCTGGCGGGGCTGGTACTGGGGCGGTTGCACGCGCTGGCGATCCCCGAACGTGTTGCTACCTATACCTTGGCGCCCGCGAAGTATTTGAGCGAACGCGGTTATCAGATGGTGACGGCGCTCGTGATGGGGCTGGCGCTTCTGTATTTCGTCACGCTCGGGCTTGCGTCGTTCGAATACAAACGCGGGCTCGCGCTGGCCGAGGCATCGAAGTGGGACGAGGCGTTCACCACGCTTGAGCGGGCGGGGCGCTATTACCCGTACGCCGACAACGTCACCATGTCGAAGGCCGACTTGCTGCGTCAGGTGATGGCGTTGTCTCCCGAATCGGCGAACGAACAGAAAAAGAATCTGTTTGTCGAGGCCGAGGCGTTGTTCGCGCGCGCCGAATCGCTTAACCCGTTGCGTCCGCAGACGCTGGCCGCGCATGCCTTGTTCTACCAACAAAACCCCGCGCTCGTGGGCGCCGACTGGTCGGAGAAGACACTCGCATACTATCGCCGCGCGCTCGCACTCGATCCGCGCAATTATCAGGCACGCTATCTCTACGCCGACTTCCTGCTCAAACAGGGGCGGCAAGCCGAGGCGCACGAAATACTCGAGGCCGGCATCCCGTTTGCGCACCCGGCCGTCGAGACCATGGTCCCGTACTTTGCCCTCACGGCCAAACAACGCGAGGCGGCCGGCGATCGCGAAGGCGCGGCCGTACTGCGTAGCCAGATACGCGATATTGCCTTGATGCTACGCGCGCGGTCGCAGCAAGCGCGACCGGGTACGTCGCCATAGCGGGCGAAACGGGCTGCGGGCGGTATGAATTCTGCTAGTTTTTAACTAGGTACGATTATTCAAGTTGGGGAAAAGGCACCTTTGTGGCTCGGGGATTCACACTAATTGAGTTGGTCGTCACGCTGTTGATAGCGTCCATTCTTGCGGTCGCGGCATGGCCGCGCGGGCCGGCCAAGGAGTCGCTCACGCTGAACGGCCAGGCCGATCAGCTTGCCGCCGATATCCGTTATGCGCAGACGTTGGCGATGACGACGACCATGAACCCCGCTACCAGCGCCCGACGCGGTTACTGTGTACGCCTTACTGCTTCGACTTACGCAATCGAAGAAGGATATGACGCCGTTACCGCGGCGAACAATTGCATCACGCTTGTCACGCACCCCGCCGGATTAGCGCAGCCATATCAGCTTTGCAACGGATGTATGACTTTTCCCGTCCTCGCTTCCAGCTACGTGCAGTTTGATGGGCTCGGCGTGCCCTACTCGAGCGCCACGACGCCGCTGGCCGCGAATGCGGTAATCACGCTCAACGACAACGGTGTTGTCAGGACGGTCACTATCAGCCCCATCACCGGACGGGTGATCGTCCAATGAAGTCGCTGCGTCACTATCCGTTTGCCGATCGACGCTCGATACGTGGTGTGACGTTGATCGAGCTGATTTCATTTATCGCGATAGTCGGCATCGTGGCGGTGGGCATGATCCAGGCCTTCAGCGGCACCATGCACGGCTCGTATTACGGCAAAGAGATGACGCATGGTACGCAGCTCGCCCAAGAGCGCATGGAAATAATTCTTGGGCAGCGCAAACGCCTGGGGTACACCGCGTTTGTTGCGGGCACCTACGATCCGTGCACGGCGCCGATCGCCCCCTGGAATGCAAATCAAGCCTGTCTCGCCAGTAGTTACGCTGCGGGAAACTTTATCGTGTCGAGCCTTCCCGCGCCGGTTGCGGATTCCTGCGGAACGGGGTGTAGCGTTATTACGGTAACGGTGACAAGCCCCTACGGCGACACGCTCTCGGTGTTGACGAGTCAGGTCTGGAATTACTGATCCATGCACGCCCTGCCGAACACAAACGTAGCCAAGCGCGGCTTCACCATGGTCGAGATGGTGATCACCATTGCCGTGGTTGGCGTGGTCTTCGCTATTGGCGGAATGGTGCTGGGCCGGGCCTTCCAAGCGTACGATGTCTCACGCAAAACCACCGACGTCGACTGGCAGGGAAGAGTCGCCACGGAACGCGTGGTGCGCGAACTTCGCCAGATCCGCTCGGCGACGGCAGCCGACTTAAGTATCGCATCACTGGTGCGGATCTGGTTTGTCGACGAGGACGGTAACAACGTGTGCTTTTATCTTAATGGCGCCAGCCAGTTAATGCGCAGCGATGCCACCTCGGCGGCCAATTGCAGCGTGGCCGCGGTTAACATCCAGCCGCTCGCGGATAACGTGACGTCGTTGAATATCGATTACTACGACAATACGGGCGCCGTAACGGCCGTTGTGACATCGGCTTACTACATCACCGTGCGGCTTGCCGTTAACGAAAGTTCTGCAGCGGGCAATATCACGGATACTTATCGCGTCACCGTGCAACCGCGGAGATTCTGATAATGCAGCGACGCAAAAGGCAGCGCGGTTTTCTGTTGATCGTTGCCGTTATCCTGATTGCGGTCGCGGCAACGATGGCTGCCGTGATCGTCACGCTTACGGCTGGTAGTGGGCAGGCGGGTGGTTTGCACGTCAGTGCCACACAGGCACTCGACGTCGCGGAATCGGGGGCCGAGCGCGCCGTCTCCGATTTTTATTCCGGCACCAGCTGTTCCTCGCTTTCCTATGCCAATGTGGTGGTCGGTTTAGGCACGTACACTGCGTCCGGCACGTTGTATAACCCCGCAGCACCGACGACGCTTTCAGGCGCGCTTTCAAATTCCGCCACTACCGTTCCAGTCGTGTCGTCTGCAGGTTACGCGCCGCAAGGCCGGATTCGAATCGATTCGGAGGAGATTTTTTACTCAGCGATATCCGGAAATAACTTCACCGGCGCCCAGCGCGGCGCGGCGGGTACTACAGCTGCCGCGCATGCCGCCGGCGCATCGGTGCTCCAGAATCAATGTCGTATTCTTTCAACGGGCACGGCCGGCAGCAGTAGTCGCCAGATCGGTCGATCCGTGACCGGTGCCAGTACCTCGCAGGGCATGCTGACGGCACGCACCACTAACGGCTCTCAGTCGGTGACTGGTATCGGTTTCCGACCCAAGGCGGTGATTTTTTACTGGACGAAGCAGACGGCCGCAGGCTTTATGCCGCAGAACTCGCAAGTCAATATGGGCGCAGGCTTTGCCAGTGGCCCCGCTAACCAGAGCGTGGTGTCGATCACCGCCGTAGACCGCACCGCTGCGTCCGACGAAGGCCGTCGACGCTCTGCATCGAATGTCATCTTGTTGTTGAACGGTGGTGGTGCACCAACATCCGTGGCCGCGCAGGCCGCGCTGACTTCACTGGACGCCGATGGATTTACGGTCAATTGGACTACGACCAGCAGCGCATACCTGATCCATTACATCGCGCTCGGCGGCGATATCAGCAACGCGGTTGCAAGCAGTTTCAATTTGACTACTGCTGGCGGTGCGCAAGCCGTGGCGGGCGTCGGCTTCCAGCCGGATTTCGTGATGTTCCTTTGGGGCTTTACTGAAGCAGTAAACACGAATACCGCTAACTCCGAGTTGGGTTTGGGTTTTGCGCGCAGCTCAACGGCGCAAGCCGCTATCGTTTTCTCGGGGCGAGACAACACCGGTAACAACACTCGCAAACGTTGGCAGCAAAGAACCGATTCGGCGATTTTGCTTCTCACTCCAACGACGAGCCCGCCGGCGCAAGATGCGATCGTTTCGTTTACTTCTATGGATGCAAACGGATTTACCGTCACCAAATCGAATGCGCCAGCAGCGAGTACGCCCATTTTTTATCTTGCTATGAAGGGTGGAAGTCACGCCGTGTCGGCGATTACGCAACCCGGTGTCACAGGCAACCAGTCTACGACGGGTGTGGGATTCAAACCCGAACAGCTGATATTGGCTAGCTTCAATTTGGCAGCGACCACCGCCGTCTCCGCCGGTGGCGGTGTATCGATAGGTGCCGCGTGCTTGCCGACGAAACAGGGAACTATTTGGCTCCAGGATCGCAGCGACAACGACCCCGCCGATGCTAACTCGTACTCGGCCACGACCGATACGCTGGTGTTGGCGGACGGTAACGCGGTAGGTAACACAGATGCCAATCCGAGCACTTCGGCCACCGCGGACTTGTCGGCATACGGTACCGACGGCTTTACCCTTAATTGGGGGACGACCAGCGCTGCCGCGAATCAGATTTTGTATTGGGCGATTGGACCGAACGTGACCAACCGCAACGTCGAATGGGGCGAGATATTCCCATGAAAATAAAGCAGCTTGCGGGTGTAAATATTAAAATATTCATGCACAACGCTATGTCACTGGTATTCAGTTCAAGGGACACACAATAATGAAATTGCCAAGAATAGTGTTTGGGTTGTTACTTGTGCTGTGCACCATAAGTGTTCATGCGGGTACGAAGAACTGCGCTGTCCCACCTGAAATTTTATCGGCATCAACGTACGAGCCCACCGTACAAATACTTACACCTTCACCCAATTTACATTTACATGCTGGGCGTGTCGTTGTTACCGGAACATATCGTGGCCCGGCCAACACCGGAGTAACCGTCAATGACGTGGTGGCTGTTACGGATGGACATCGTTTCTACGCAAATCATGTTCCCGTGCATGAAGGTGTAAATACAATTACCGCGATCGCTACAACCCCGTATGGAATGGTGGCGAAAGACACGGTCACGGCTCACGGCGTTGGATCCGAAGCACTGGAGTTGAGGGCCACGCGCGGCGGGATTGGTGTTGCACCGTATAAGATTGCTTTCAAAGTTCTATACACAGGTAAAACCAAGGTCCAGTCTGCTTCGATGGATTTCAACGGTGATGGCGCGGTTGATGCGATCGCGTCGGATCTCAAATCTAAGTTTGAATTCACGTATACGAGTCCCGGTGTATATTCGGCGCAGATAACCGTTACGGACATCGAAGGTAAAACGTACCAAGCGACGTACACCGTGCACGTGATTGACAGTGCTGCTGCTGATAGCCAGTTTCAGGCTACCTATTCGGCGTTTATTGACGCACTCGCATGTGAAGATATTGTTCGTGCGACATCATATTTGACGGTTTCTGCGCGAGAACGTTACCGACCTGTTTTTGGGAAACTTAAATCCCAACTTCGCCGGATAACGAGCTCTTTCTCTCCGCTACGTCCTTCGATAATCGCGGGCCAATATGCCGAATATGGAATCAATAGAACGATCGACGGCATCAATCGTATTTTTCTGATCTATTTCGTTCAAGACAATGACGGTGTATGGCGCATTGATTCAATGTAATCGAGCGTCAAACCGTCCGTATCGAAAAAAATGAGCGAACTATGAAAATATCGAAGCGATTCTTGTTCTTGATTCTCGTATTAGGCGCATTTCCGTTTACAGCTTCTGCGTATGAAGTGCCCACCCATGAAAAGATGTCTTCGCGCGCTGCGGATGCGTCGGTTCTTGGCACTTACGCGCTAAGCGAGATAGGTCTCGGTGCAGTTGGTACCCAAACATTCTTCGGCAGTACGATTCGAGACTTAATCATGTATGGCTCGAATCACGAGGACGATGCTCCTCGCTATGTGAACCATTTTTACAATCCTCTTGATGGAAGCGGTTACCATCATTTTTTTGTCGGGCACCCTTCGCCTGCGTGGGGTCTGGAAGACTCCACTACATTCGTTGGCCAGGACAATTCCTGGAAGGATTTGCAAGAATACTATTACGGGGCTCTTACGAGTTCCGATCAGGATAGTCGAAACAATTTTTTTGTTGAAACGTTTAAGTCTCTCGGATATGTGATGCACTTGGTAGAGGACGCGGGTCAACCCCAGCACACGCGGAATGATTCTCATATCCCGGGAAGCTTGTACGAAAAGGTCACGAACGAACTTTTTGACGGCCTTGAGTACGAAGAGTACCCCCCGGTTAGTTTCAGTCATGTGCGTGACTATTGGTATACGGTTGCTCCACCTCATCGGAACGTAAACGAAATTCTTGCTGGTAAGGGCATCGCGGAATACTCCAATAGAAATTTCGTCACGACGGACACTAACTTTCGGTGGACCGGCAATCACCCGACGAGGGACCCCCAGTTTCCGTTGCCGGAAGTTGAGCCTCAAGTGCCGTTACAGGTGGATATCAGTGCACTCATTTCAGATCCACGATGTGGACGCGCAAACCCAGCGCTTACCGGGGTTTTAACTTTTTACGGTAACACTGTGAAAGATAGTTATCGCGGTGACAGTGACTTCAACAAATACGCAACTACGTTATCGATCTTTGATACCGATCTTCAGGAAGAATCGTTTTCTTCTCCTGGCTCGTTTACTTTAAATCGTTTTAATTTCTGTCATGCCCATCCTTATTTGATTCCGCGAGCGATTGGATATAGCGCAGGACTGGTAAATTTCTTTTTCCGCGGGAGGCTTGAAGTTGACGTCAGCCAACTGGGCGGACAGTTAAACGTTACAGCAAAGAACATTTCAGGATCCGGAATTGCGTTGAGTAGCGGTTCTTTTGAGGTCTATTACGACGCGAAGGACGGCACACGAAAGAGAGCAATTGGTCCAACTTCGATCGGAAGTGGCGGATTAGAAAACGGTGCGACTGTCACGCTCGCTGGCTCTGCTCCTAGTGACATTGATATGAGTAATCCGAGTCCATATATGGTCGTATTTCGCGGTATCGTCGGTCAAGAATATGGTGTTATAGGAAGAATGTCTGAGACGAAAGATAAAGTATTTCTGATGGTGAAAGTTGATCTTCAGAAGTGGCAATTTGCGTACTCCCAAAACTACGGTTCAACATGGCAGCGAGTGGGGCGTTTTTACGACAGTTTTGGCGAAGGTGTTTATTTAGGAAAGAATAAATTTCTTGTTAGCGATATGACACCTTTACCGTTTGCTCTTTATTTTTCATCCGATAATTTGGTGACGCTTACACAAATACCCAATACGTTCGGTACGCGAATTACCGATATGGGGCAGGGTGTATTGGTGGGGCAGGGGCAAGGCAACTACGATGCTGGCTGCAGTCTGCCACCTGTCCCATTTGGAAACGCAAGATACGTAAGGTCCATAGATAATGGTCAGTCATGGGCGGTGTTCGGTATGCCGCCGTGCGACGGACTTAACAAAGCTTCGCCGACCCCTTTCCTCAATATTACGTATCTCGGTAATGGCCGGGCCATTGCATTTAGTTTGGAGGAGCCAAATAAAACCCCTCATCTTTGGCGGTCTGTAGACAAGGGGCTTTCGTGGGTGGATGTTGGGTCGACTTCAATCCTAAAGCCGTACGGTGGCATAGGGTTTGTCGTTTATTTGGGAAATGACATCGTGGTGACCGGAAACCAAGACGGTTTTATCTATAGATCAACAGATGCCGGAATATCATGGAATCCGGTATTTAGCACAGGACTGTCCGGTAAAGTCTTTTTCCAAACTCGAACGGCATACCTCGGGAACGGAGTCATTATCGCGCTTTCAGAGGATACGATTTACAGAAGCGTCGATTACGGGGCTCACTGGTCTAGTGAGCGCAGTTCTCTTGCCGGTGTTGCAGATGCAATTGAAGGTTTGATGTGCGTTGGTGTGGGTAAAGCTGTAATTGTTGGTTTTGATACGAGCACTTCTCAACCAGCAATGTGGTTAACCAACGATAGCGGAGTCACATGGATAAAAAGAGGAGACTTGCCCGGAACGGATTTTGGTTTAGAGATTTTCGCCGGAGAGAAGCGGAATCCTGTTTTACCGAATTTGTACGACAACTGAATTGCGCGCGATTTAATGAATGGATTTAATGGGTCGGGAGTCTTTATTGATCCCCATCTCAAACAGAAGTAGAAGTACCGCATGCCTCGCCAGCGCCCGCGACGTCACCCCGTCCTGAGTAGCACTTCGCTTTAGAGCCCGGTGGTTACTGTAACTGTCTTTGCCGCCAGTTGTCTCGCGTACGCAACCGGTGTCAGT
>Ga0209515_10010124_pt1 | contig 10576 bp, 7 predicted proteins | sample Subgroupgradi54m_FD_187454 | JGI IMG/M metagenome (GOLD analysis project Ga0209515, IMG submission 187454) | Subsurface groundwater microbial communities from S. Glens Falls, New York, USA - GMW60B uncontaminated upgradient, 5.4 m (SPAdes)... ...
GACCTGCCGTCCCTCCTGGCCAACGCGATACGAGCGATACAGCGTCTCGGGATGCTCGACATTCCCCTGGCGGTCCCTCGGGAACTCACGCTCGATCGACTTTGCGAGGATCTCTTCGTCAGTAGCCATCCACTCGAATCCTGCCGCGGCCACGAGCGGCACCATCGCATCCGAGACCGACCCTTCTGATGGCCAGAGCCCGACGGGCCGCCGGCCGAAGAGCCGCTCGTGCAGCGCCAGGGCTCTCGACAGCTGTTCCGCCGCGTCCTCGGGTCTTCGAAACCGCTCGCGCGGCATCCGTGACGCCGGATGCGTCCGAAGGTAGACGTCCGTGTCGCACAGCAGCGGAAGAATCGGGTGATAGAAAGGCGAGGTCGAGATCTCGATCTGGCCTCGAGCCGCGGCGTCACGGTACTCGGGCACGACCTTTCGCAGGAGCTCGAGCTCCACGGCGCGTAATGTCGCCTTGTCGTCCTCGGTGAAGCGGCGCCCTTTGGCGACCAGAGCCCGCACGCGCTGATCGTGCTCGAAATAGTACGGATCGATCCACGCAAGCTTGTGCCACACCTGCAGGTCTCGAATGTCGTCGGTTGAGAACTGCGACGCCTGGGACCGGAAGCTCAGCCCCGCACCGTGGGATTCGCGCCTCGCGCGCAGCTCCGCGTAGCGCGGAAACGGATCGATCATGCGCGGACGGTGCGCGTGGAAGAACTCCTCCACGCAGTACGCGCGCTCGTCGTCGGAGAGCGCATCGGCCGGCTTCAGGCCAATCTCGAGATGCCGGTCGCGAGCTTCCTCATTCGCGAACGATTCCAGCTGGACGAGCAGCGAGGGCACGAGATTGAACGTCGCCTTCACCCCGGGGAATTCGCGCAGCAACGCGGCCATTCCCCAGTAATCCTTGATGGCGTGGAGACGCACCCAGGGCAGGACGTGCTCCCCCGTTGCCAGGTCCTGGTAGAGCGGCTGGTGCATGTGCCAGAGCAGTGCCACGCGCGTCATAATGAGTAGATTCCGTGAGGATTCTCGACCGTTACGTCATCCGCGAAGTCCTGCTGCCCTTCTTCATCGCGCTGCTGGTCTTCACGTTCATCTTAATCGTCCCGTCGATGATGCAGTACGCCGAGGCGTTCATCGCCAAAGGCGTGCCGACGATGATTGTGCTGCGCGCGATGGCGACGCTGCTGCCTTCGTCGCTGGCGCTGTCTATCCCGTCGGCGCTCCTGATCGCACTGCTCATCGCGTTCGGGCGCCTCTCGGCCGACCGCGAATTCGTCGCGATGCAGGCGTGCGGCGTCGGCGTGGCGCGGCTGCTCTGGCCCGTCGGCCTGATTGCAGTTGCGGGATGGGCCAGCACCTCGTACGTGATGATCGAGGCGCTGCCCGACGCGAACCAGGCCTTCCGGCAGATTGCGTTCAATGTGCTGGCAGAACGCGCCGAGGGCGAAGTCAAGCCGCGCATCTTCTTCACCGACTTCCCCGACCTTGTTGTGTACGCGCGCGACATTCCGCAGTCGGGCGGGTGGGATGACGTCTTCATGGCGGACAACACGCCGGGACGGCCGCAGGCGGTCTATCTGGTCCGGCGGGGCCGCGTGGTGCTCGACGCGAAGCGGCGCACCGTCGAGATGGTCCTCGAGGACGGCACGCGCCATGTCGCCAATTCTGATGGCACCTACCAGGTCGTCAAATTCGATCGCCAGGTGGTGACCGTCAGTCCAGATTCTGTGTTTCCCCACGGCGGGCCGCAACGAGGCGACCCCGAGATGACGATCTTCGATCTCCAGGTGCGCGCCGCGGAATATGAAGGTGTCGGACAGTCCTCGCACAATCAGATCATGGCGATTCACCGGAAATTCGCCATTCCGGTGGCGTGCCTCGTGTTCGGCGTGATCGGCCTGGCGCTCGGCGCGACGAACCGGCGCGACGGAAAGCTTGGAAGCTTCGTGTTCGGCCTCGGCGTCATCTTCGCGTATTACATTCCGCTGACGCTTGGACCGGCGCTGGCGAAGGGGCACTTGATCCCGCCGTGGCTGGCCGTGTGGGCGCCGAACATCATCCTGAGCGCAGTTGGCGCCGGCCTGTTCTTCTGGCGCTCGCGTGCGGCCGACCAGGAGTTCCGCTTCGCGATGCCCCAGTGGCTGCAGCGGCGCAGCCGTCCCGCGGTCGCGCCGCGCGCTCAATACGCCGGCCGCGAACCGGCCACAATGCCAATGGGCTTCATGAGCCGGTTGCCGCGTCCAAGCATCCTCGATCGGTATGTCACGACGATGTACACGCGCGTCTTCGCGCTGTGCGCCGTGGGGCTGCTCGCGCTGTTCTACATCTCGACGTTCATCGATCGCTCGGACAAGGTGTTCAAGGGCGCCGCGACGTGGGGGATGATGGGCGCCTATCTCTGGTACCTCCTGCCGCAATACGTCTACTACGTGCTGCCGATGTCGGTGCTCCTTGCCTCGCTCGTCACCATCGGCGTCCTGACGAAGAACAGCGAGCTGATCGTGATGAAGGCATGCGGCATCAGCCTCTATCGCGTGGCACTGCCGATGCTCGGGGCCGCGCTGCTCGCGGGCGGAACGCTCTTCGCGCTCGAGCAGACCACGCTCGGACCCTCGAACAGGAAAGCCGAGACCATCAAGAGCGTGATGAACGGCGTGAAGCCGGAGACGCTCGATCTGCTGACGCGGCAATGGGTCGTCGGCAGCCGCGGCGATATCTACCACTACAACTACTTCGATCCGAAGGCGAATGCGCTGATGGGCATCTCGGTGTTCGAGTTCTCCGACGGCATGCGGTCGCTGGCGCGGCGTTCGTACGCGGAGCGCGCGCGCTTCACCCCCGAGCCCGGTCGCTCGAACGTCTGGCGCGCCGAACAGGCGTGGTCGCGTGAGCTGCGGCCGTCAGGCGATACGCGGCGGTTCTCCGCGCAGCCCGTGGCGGAGTTCACGCTCGAACCGCCGTCGTATTTCGGAATCCGGCAGCCCGAGCCCCAGTTCATGAGCTATTCGCAGCTGCGCGACTACATCGGCCAGCTGCGCACCAGCGGCTTCGATGTGATCGCGCAGCAGGTCGCGCTCGAAAGGAAGGCGTCGTTTCCGTTCGTGACGCTGATCATGACGCTCATCGCGGTGCCGTTCGCGGTAACCGCCGGGCGTCGAGGCGCGCTGTACGGCATCGGCGTCGGCATCGTGATCGCCATCAGCTACTGGGTCGCCTTCAGCGTCTTTGCCGCGCTCGGCACGGGAGGCGTCGTCGCCCCGATGCTTGCCGCGTGGGCGCCGAACCTGCTCTTCGGCGCCGGCGCCGCGTACTTGTTGCTTACCGTTCGAACCTGACCGAAAGGATCGGCGGCAGGTTCGACAACACGGTCTGCCACGAATCACCGCGCATATTTAATATCGTCGATCTGGATCCGTCCGTTCGACCCGCTCTTCGTGTTGACCGTGTCGATCACGAAGAGCACGGAGTCGATCATCGACAGCACGGGAAACGCGCTCGTCGTCGCCCCACGCGGGCGGAAGTCGTTGAATGGAAGCTCGACGGTCCGCGGTGTCTGATCGAGATAGACCGATCGATGCCAGCGCTCCCCTTCCCCGCCTGGCGCGCGCAGCTGCACCGACAGACGAAGAGGTCGATCGGCGCGGGCGGTAAACACAAGCCGGTCGTACATCGCGATCGCCGTGGTGGCCGGCATCACGAACGCGGCGTACGGACTGTCGCCGGGCGCCCCGGAAATCGCAAACCTCAACAGGAGCTGCGTTCCGGCGAGCGCGCCGATCACCGCGCCGATCACGTCGATGACCGCATCCGATGCACCGCCCTTCTCTGTCGTCCAGCCCCGTGCGGGACCTCCGTCGTACAACGTGGTGAAGGTGCGCGGCGCGGATTTGATTGGCTCGCCGGAGCCGCTTTGCGGCGCGGACACTGGACTCCCTTGCGGCGCGGACCTTTCAGGTCCGCGGCCCACATAGATCGGATTCGACACCATCCACGGAACCGCCGGCGTCCCGGGCGAATTCGGAAGCGTGACCTCAACCCGATACACCGCGGGTTCCGCCGGCGCGTCGTGGTCGAGGCGCGCGCCCTGCGCGCTGGCGACGGCCTCGCCATCGCGAAGCAGCGTGATCTGCGCGTCATCCGGTGCCTGCACGTCGACGCGGACGTGCACGGCTCCGGCGAGCGGAAGCAAGCCGCCCATCGACGCCGTACGCGAGCCGCTGGTCGCCGCCACGCGAAGTGCCGCAGGACCTGCCAGCGCGTCGATCGTCGAATAGACTGCGCCGGCGCGTATCGAATCGAGCACGCTCCGTGCGTCCGCCGCGGCGTCACCGGTCAACCGAACCTCCGGCAGCGTCACCGAGAATTCCCGGAAGGTGTTCACGTATGACGGGAAATGCAGCGAGCCTGCGGTGTCATATGGCTCCCCGAGCGAGCGTGCGCCGATGCGTGCATGGGCGTCGGCGGCCGCGGTCCCGACAACGCGACGCTGCCCGGTGAGTTCATCCCAGCGGCGCAGAACCGGCTCAGGACGATCGAGCAGCAACGCCAGCGCCTGCGGCGGCCGGAACGGATACGTCACGAGCGCGCGCGCCAGCGTCCACGGCCGTTCGTCACGCCATTCGCTGTCGGCGTTGAGCCACTCGATGCCGTCGAGCGGCGCATTCCAGTCGGTCCATTGCAGCTCGGGCTTCGCCGAACCGGGATGTGCCGCGATTGCAATTCCGCCAAGGCGATGGATGTCGTCGACGACATCGCGTCCTTCTCCCGCCAATGGATAAGGCGCCTTCGGCAAGCCGAGGGCAACGAGATGCCCATCGCTCGAGCTGATCTCGACGGCGTCGATGTACAGGACGCCGTTGCGATAGTCGGGCAGATCCGGCGCCCGCGTGCCGTCGCCGTGGTCGGTGACGATGACGAACTTCAGGCCGGCGCGCGCGGCGGCGCGCATCACGTCGTCGACCGAGCCGGTGCCATCAGATCGATTGGTGTGGACGTGCATGACGCCCCGGACGCCGGGCGTGAGGGCCGCCGGTGCCGGGGGCAGGGCGCGCGCCCCCGGCGGCATCATCGCGTAGAGCGCGAGGGCGGCGGCGAACACAACGACAAGACGTCGAATGAGACGAAACACGCGCCGGCTCACGCCCTCGGATGAAAGCGGTCGTACACCGCGCGCATCCGCTGCTGGAGCACGTGCGTGTAAATCTGCGTCGTGGACAGGTCCGCGTGTCCCAGCATCATCTGGATCGCGCGGAGATCGGCGCCGCGTTCCAACAGATGCGTCGCGAATGAGTGCCGGATCATGTGGGGGCTCAGGGCCGCCGTCACACCGGCGCTGCGGCCGTACGCTTTCAGGATCTTCCAGAACCCCATGCGTGTCAGTCCCGGTCCGCCCCGGTGTGCGTTGACGAAGAGCCGCGGGCTGCTCCGCTTTCCAAGCAGCGCCGCTCTGCCGTCGCGCACATAGCGCCGCACCCAGCCGGCCGCCTCATCGCCCATCGGGACAATCCGCTGCTTCTCGCCTTTTCCTGTGCACGTCAGGTACGATGCGTCAAGGTTCACGTCGGCCGGGCGCAGCGAGACGAGCTCCGATACGCGCAGCCCGGTGGCATAGAGCAGCTCGATGAGCGCCCGGTCGCGGAGGCCCCGCGGCGTCTTGACATCGGGTTGCTCGAGAAGGCGATCCACTTCCTCAACCGACAAGTGTCGCGGCAGCGACTTCCACCCACGCGGCGCGTGCAGGTCGTCGGCAGGGTTCGTCTTCAATCGGCTGTCGATTACCAGGAACCGGTAGAAGCCTCGATAACACGCGATGGCCCGCGCGACCGATCGCGGCGACCTCCCCTCCGACATCAGATCCCGCACCAGCTCTTCGAGGCGCTGACGCGTCAGCCGCTCGACAGAGGTACGATGGCCCGCTGCGAACTGGCCCAGCAGGACGAGATCGCGCGCGTAGCTCTCGACGGAATTGGCGGCGAGACGCCGCTCGACGGTCAGATGCGTGAGATACGCGTCCACCCCTCGACTCGCTGCGCTCGCTTTGGGCTGGCCGGCGGCCAGGCGAACGGAGCCACTCGGGGCGGCTTGTCCCGAGCGAGCGTCGCGAGTCGAGCGGGTGGATGTCCGCGGGATTGTAGAATTGTAGCGAACTTATGCCTGTGCGCTCGAAGTGGCAGTCGCTCCCGACCGAAGCCATCAATCCCGCAACCCTTGGCATCGACAAGCTCTCCGCCGACGACATCGTCGAGCTGATGCTCAGCGAGGACCGCAAGATGATCGCCGCGGTTCAGCGCGAGCGCGAGCGCATCGCGGTGGGCGTCGAGATGATCGCGACCACATTGCGGAAGGAGGGACGGATCATCTTCGTCGGCGCCGGCACGAGCGGCCGGCTCGGCATCCTCGAGTCCGCCGAGATGCCGCCGACCTTCAGCACCGATCCGATGCTGGTGCAGGCGATCATGGCGGGCGGCCGCGGCGCGATTTTCAACGCCAAGGAAGGCGTCGAAGACAACTACGAGGAAGGCGCGCGATCGATCATGCGGGTGCGCCCGACCAAGCGCGACATCGTGGTCGGCGTGTCCGCCAGCGGCATGACGCAGTTCGTGCGCGGCGCGTTGACGCGCGCCAGGCGCGCGGGCGCGCGAATCATCTTCGTCACCTGCGATCCGGGTACCGAGCTGCAGACCTTCGTCGACCTGACGATTTCACCCGCCGTGGGCGCAGAGGTCATCGCGGGTTCGACGCGGCTGAAGGCCGGGACCGCGACCAAGATGGTGCTCAACATGCTGACGACGGGCGCGATGGTCCGCATCGGCAAGACCTACGGCAACCTGATGGTCGACGTGCAGACCGGGTCGGAGAAGCTGAAAGACCGCGCACGCCGTATCGTCAACATCGTCACCGGTCTGGAGTACGACGATGCCGACAAGCTGCTGCAGCGCGCGCACTGGAACGTGAAGGCCGCGATCGTCATGCAGAAGACCGGACTGCCCTATCCGAAGGCGCTCTCGCGTCTACGGCGGGCGCACGATTCGATGCGTGAAGCGATTGGAGAGGATATCGAGCCGCGGCTGCGGGGCATGCTGCAGGGCGCCGCCGAAGCGGCCGGCAACGGGCGCACTTAGATCAGCGCGGCCGCTTCCCGATCCAGCAACAACTCGACGTCCGCATGCAGCTGCAGCAGCGACGCGGGCACGTGCATCGAGACACGGCCGTTGATCGTCCGCCGGATGCATTCGGCCTTCTTCGAGCCCGTCGCCACCAGCACGATGCGCCGGGCCCGGAGAATGGTTCCCATTCCCATCGAGAGCGCTTCCACCGGCACGCGTGTCGCGTCGTTGCCGAACAGCGCCGCATTATCGCGTCTGGTCGACTCGAGCAGCCTCACGCGGTGCGTGCGCACGAACAGTTCGTCGCCCGGCTCGTTGAAGCCGATGTGGCCGTTGCTGCCGATACCAAGGAGCTGCAGGTCGATGCCACCGGCTCCGGCGATGTCCGCTTCATAGCGCTCACATTCGGCGTCGAGATGTGCGGCGGTACCTTTCAGGAAATGAATCCGCTCCGGCCGCAGGTTTACGCCGCCGAAGAGGTGATCCTGCATGAAGGTGCGAAAGCTTCCCGCGTGATTGCTGTCGATGCCGGCGAATTCATCGAGGTTGAAGGTGGACGCGCGAGACCAATCCATCCTCCCTGCTGCATGCAGCCGCTGCATCTCCGCGTAGCCGTCCACCGGGGTCCGGCCTGACGCGAGGCCGAGGACGGCGTCTGGCTTCGCGCGCAGCATCGATGCCACGCGTTCCGCGAGCGCGGCTGCCACGGCGTCGCTGTTCTCGAGCACCGTGATCTTCACGCCACCTTATATATAAGTCGGAATCGCAAGCGAGCCTCGAGCGGCGGCGAGGGCCAGGTGCACGGCGCCAACCGCCGGCTCGACCTCGAGCCGCTTCACCTGCGTTCGCGGCGCAATCTCCGAAAGCCGCCGCGTCACGTCGCCGATGAGCCACGGGATGCCGCGGAAGATGCCGCCCGCCAGCACCGTTGGGAACGCATTGCCGCGCATGGAGAGCCGCCCGATCACCGAGCCGGCTGCTGACGCCAGCTCCCCGCCCGCGCGCGTGAGGATTTCAGCCGCAATCGCATCGCGCTCGTCCATGGCCCGCTGGACGAGGCCGGCGATCCCGGCAATGGTGTGCCGGTGCACGTCGCGGTAGTAGATCTCGTGAATCAGCTCTTTCGGCGTGGACAGATCGAGGTGCTCGAGGATCATCGGCGTGAGCAGCGTCACGGGACCGCGTCCATCGAATTGGCGGACGACGGCGGTCAGCGCGGCGCGGCCGATCCAGAAGCCGCCGCCTTCGTCACCGAGCAGATATCCCCAGCCTCCGGCGCGTGCGGCGCGACCCGACGCGTCGCGGCCGTACGCGATCGAGCCGGTCCCCGCGACGACGACGACCCCTTCGGCATCGCCGGCGCCGGCGACGAGGGCCACCAGGGCATCGTTGACGACGATCACCTGGGCCTTGAACCCGATGCGGTGCATGATGCTGTACACGGCGGCCGTGTCTTCAGGCCGGTCGACGCCCGCGATGCCGAGGCAAATCGCGGACGGACGGACGTCGCGGTCGCCAATGGCGGCATCCATCACGTGGTGCAGGACTTTCTCGACCTCGAGCTCGCCGGCCGCCTGCAGGTTCGCGCCGCCGCCGCGCGCCTCGCCGACGATCCGGCCCTCCCCATCGGCCAGCAAGCACATCGTTTTTGTGCCGCCCGCGTCTATGCCGAGCACGTACATGCTCCGAAAATTGTAGTACAGTCTGCGTCTCTCCCCCATGTCTCGCGCGAAGATCGTTTTTGCTCTACCGCTCTGTGCCCTCATCGCGATCCTCGCGGCGCACTCGGTTGAGCTCCGCGCCGCCGGAAGCAGCGATGAAGTTCGCGCCCTGTGGGTCCGGCGCGCGAGCCTCGAATCCGCGGACGCCATCCGCAAGATGGTCGCGTCTGCGGCAACCGCCGGCTTCAACACCTTGTTCGTGCAGGCGATCGACGATGCGATCGTCGCTGCGCCGTCATTCGATCCGATCGGCGAAACGATCAGCCAGGCGCACGCGGCAGGACTTCGCGTGCACGCATGGATCGACGTCGCGCGGGTCGCGGCGCCCGGCGAGCTGCCCTTTGCGCGCAATCACGTCATCTATCAACACCCCGAATGGTTGATGGTGCCGCGCGCGATCGCCGCGGAGCTGCTGGCCATCGATGCGCGCAACCCCGATTACCTGGGTCGTCTCGCGCGGTGGACGCGCAACAACACGGATCACATTGACGGGCTGTACATCTCGCCGGTCCAGCCCGAGGCGGTCGTCCACCTCGCAGAGGTCGTGCGCGTTCTCGTGCGCCGCTACGCCGTTGACGGTGTCTACTTCGATCACGTCCAGTACCCTGCTGCCGATTTCGACTACAGCGTCAGGTCCGTCGGCGCGTTCCGCGATTTCATGCGCACGCAGCTTCCACTCGCGGAGCGGCAGCGCATCGACATCGTCGAAGCGATCGATCCCTTCGCCTACCCGAACGAGCTGCCGGACCAGTGGCGGCTGTTCCGCCAGTCGCAGCTCACCGCGCTTGTCGCGCGGCTGCGCAGCACCGTGAAAGAGGCGCGGCCAACGGCGATCGTCAGCGCAGCCGTCACTTCGGACACGGCCGTCGCAGCCCGCGACAATCTGCAGGATTGGCGGACGTGGCTCGAGAACGGCTTCCTCGACGCGCTCTGTCCGATGGCATCGGGCGCGGACGCCACGCAGGTCGCCGCGCAAATCGCGCAGGTGCACGCGCTCGCCGGCAGCAGGCCCGTGTGGGTGGGCATCGGCGCCAACCGCCTGTCGCAGCGCGAGACGCTCGACGACATCGGCGTCGCGCGGCGCGCCGGCGCGCAGGGGATCATCCTCTTCTCCTACGACAGCTTGATCAGCCCTCCGAAAGGGACCGACTACCTCTCCGCGATCGGGCGCGGGGCCTTCGAAGGAACTTGATCGGGATCCGGGATCCGGGATCCGGGACTCGCTTCCCCGCCGCCCGGCGGCTGCTCGAGCAGGCGATCGCTGAGCGAGCCTTTCCTGCCGCCGTTATCGAAGTCGGACGCGCGGGTCAGATGCTGTGGCGGCACGCCTTCGGCTCGCTGACGTTCGATGCCGCCGCCGCTCCCGCTACCGACGACACGATCTTCGATCTCGCCTCGCTCACCAAAGTGATCTCGACGACGCCGCTCGTGATGCAGCAGGTCGAGCGCGGCGTGCTCGCACTCGACGATCCCGTCTTCGGACACATCGCGGAATGGACAGGCAGCGACAGGGCTGCTGTCACCTTGAGGGATCTCCTCGCCCACTGCTCGGGCCTGCCGGCGTGGCGACCGTTCTTCCGCGAGTTGAAAGGGAGAACCGCGTTCGAACCTGCGATTGCCGCCGAGCCGCTCGAATACGCGCCGCGCAGTCGATCGGTCTACAGCGATCTCGACTTCATGCTGCTCGGCTTCATCGTCGATGGCCGCCTTCCGCTCGCCGAGCGCTTCGCGCTGATGCTCTCGCAGATG
>Ga0209515_10010126_pt1 | contig 10573 bp, 11 predicted proteins | sample Subgroupgradi54m_FD_187454 | JGI IMG/M metagenome (GOLD analysis project Ga0209515, IMG submission 187454) | Subsurface groundwater microbial communities from S. Glens Falls, New York, USA - GMW60B uncontaminated upgradient, 5.4 m (SPAdes)... ...
GCCGGCCTGCGCGTGGCGGCCGCCGATCCGAAGGCGCCCGACGCGCTCGAACGAATCGTCGACGCGCTGGTCAGCCCGGTGCTCGCGATGCAAGGCAGCCCCGAGGGCCAGTACTTCGCGATGATGGCCGCGCGTGACCTGGCCGATCCATCGCCCGAGGCCGATCATCTGCAACGCGAGTTCTTCGATCTGATGGCCACGGCCTTCATCGACGCCTTGCGGGCCGCTTGTCCGGGCAGCGCCCGCGGCCAGGTCGCATGGTGCTACGAGTTCGCCATCGGCGCCATGTTGAACCGGCTGTTGTCGGGCGAGCGCGTCGCCCGCCTCGCCAACGGTGACAAGCACCGCGACGATTCGGCAGCCAAAGACGTCCTGCTGAAATTCATTGCCGCGGGTTTCCGAGGCGCATTGACCCGCGCCCCTGCCAAGGGCAAGCCACCTTCCCGGAGAAAGACATGAGCATCCACCGCAGAGAACGTTCGCGGAGGCCCTTCCCCATCGGCATCTATCCCGATTCGAGTGCCGCCAGCCCAGTACGCCCAGTTGAGACGATCTATGCAGCGAACTCTTCGGTGTCAATCTCGGATTGCGTCGCCGCGTTGTAGCGTGGGCCGACCACCGTGTGGCGATTGATCAGGGCATCGAGGCGCGCGACCAAATCGAGGGGCAACGTGACCTCGGTGGCGCCGAGATTCTCGTCGAGGTGATCGAGGCTGGTCGTGCCTGGGATCGGTACGATGTGCTCGCCCTTCGCAAGCAGCCAGGCCAGCGCGAGCTGCGACGGCGTGCAGCCTGCCTCGTTCGCGAGCACCGTGTAGCCGTCGAGCAGCTTGAGGTTGGCGGCGAAGTTCTCGGCATGAAAGCGCGGCATGCCGCGGCGGATGTCTCTCATGTCCAGACTCGACACGTCGCACAACCTGCCGGTCAGAAAGCCGCGTGCGACGGGGCTGAACGCGACGAACGCGACGCCGAGCTCCCGGCAGGCCTGCAGCCCGGCGATCTCGGGGTTGCGCGACCACAGCGAGTATTCGTTCTGCAGCGCGGCGATCGGGTGCACCGCATGGGCGCGACGCAAGGTCGCGGCTGACACTTCCGACAGCCCGATCGTGCGTACCTTGCCAGCGCGCACCAAGTCGGCGAGCGCGCCGACACTGTCCTCGATCGGCACCTTCTTGTCCCAGCGGTGCAGGTAGTACAGGTCGATCACGTCGGTGCGCAGGCGCTGCAGGCTTTCTTCACAGGTGCGCTTGATCGTATCGGGGCGGCCGTCGATGACACGTGTACCGTTCACGCCCGTCATGCCGCATTTGCTCGCGAGCGTGAATTTCGAGCGGTGCGGCGAAAGCACCCTCCCGACCAGCGATTCGTTCGCGCCGAAGCCGTAGAGCGCCGCCGTGTCGAACAAGGTCACGCCGAGATCCAGGGCCTTCAGCAGCAGCGTCTGCGCCACGTCGGGTGGCGGTGGCGCCGCGTAAGCGTGACTCAGGTTCATGCACCCGAGGCCGATGGCGCTGACCTCGAACGGGCCGATGCGACGGGGTCGCATGCTGCGTTCGCTCAGGCCGCCATGAGCTGTTGCTCCAGCTCGTGCAGCGTGCGGTAGCACGGCAGCACCCTGGCGACGCTTGCGTTCGGTTCGCGGCCTTCGCGAATCGCAGCGAAGAACTCGCGGTCCTGGAGTTCGATGCCGTTCATCGACACATCGACCTTCGATACGTCGATCTTCTCGTCCTTGCCGTTGAACAGGTCGTCGTAGCGCGCAATGTAGGTACCGCTGTCGCCGATGTAGCGGAAGAAGGTGCCCAGCGGGCCGTCGTTGTTGAACGACAGGCTCAGCGTGCAGATCGCACCGGTGCTGCTCTTCAGCTGGATACTCATGTCCATGGCGATGCCCAGCGTCGGATGGACCGGCCCCTGGATCGCATGAGCCCGCACGATGTCGCCTCCGGTCTGATAGGCGAACAGGTCGACGGTGTGTGCGGCGTGATGCCACAGCAGGTGGTCGGTCCAACTGCGCGGCTGGCCCAGCGCGTTGATGTTGGTGCGGCGAAAGAAGTAGGTCTGCACATCCATCTGCTGGATCTTGAACTCGCCGGCTGCAATCTTCTTGTGCACCCACTGGTGGCTGGGGTTGAAGCGGCGCGTGTGGCCGCACATGGCGACCAGCCCGGTCTGTCTCTGCAGCGCGGCCACTTCCTCGGCGCCCTTCAGCGTGTCGGCCAGCGGGATCTCGACCTGCACATGCTTGCCGGCCTTCATGCAGGCGATGCTTTGCTCGGCGTGTATCTGCGTCGGCGTGCACAGGATGACCGCATCGACCTCCTTCATCGCAAGGCTGTCGGCGAGGTTGGTCGTCACATGGCCGATGCCGTACCTGGCGGCGACTTCCTTCGTTTCGTCCAGCCCGTGGCTGATCAGCGACACGACCTCGACGCCGTCGATGTTCTTGATCGCGTCGAGGTGCTTGATGCCGAAGGCACCGGCGCCGGCCAGCGCCACTTTGATGGGCTTGCTCATTGGGGGTTCTCCAGGATCAGGTGGCCGACGGCCGTGTTCGATGCCGGCACGTGATAGAAGCGGTGCACGACCTTGGGGGCGGGGCCGCCGGCGACGTCGCTCATCGCGCCGCGTGCGATCAACCACATGACGAGCTCGATCCCTTCGGAGCCGGCCTCGCGCACATAGTCGATGTGCGGCCTGTTCGACAGCTCCTGCGGGGCCGCGATCAACCGGTCGAGGAAGGCAGTGTCGAATTCGCGGTTGATCAGGCCGGCGCGCGGCCCCTGCAACTGGTGGCTCATGCCGCCGGTGCCCCAGATCTGCACCTCGAGCGGCTCGTCGTAGGACTCGATCGCCTTGCGGATCGCCTGACCGAGCATGAAGCAGCGCCGGCCCGATGGCACCGGGTACTGCACCACGTTGACCGCGAGCGGGATCACCGGGCAGGGCCAGGCTTGCGGACGCCCGCACATCAGCGACAGCGGCACGGTCAGGCCATGGTCGACATCCATCTTGTTGACGACGGTCAGGTCGAAGTCGTCCTGGATCACCGAGTGCGCGATGTGCGACGCGAGCTCCGGGTGGCCGATGACCCGGGGTACCGGGCGCGGCCCCCAGCCTTCGTCGGCCGGCGTGAACCCGGCCGCGGTGCCGATCGCGAAGGTCGGGATCAGGTCGAGCGAGAATGCCGTGGCGTGGTCGTTGTACACGAGGAAGATGACGTCGGGCGCGTGGCTCTTCATCCACTGCTTCGAGAATTCGTAGCCCTTGAAGACCGGCTGCCAGTACGGCTCGCCGCTCTTGCCGAGATCGAGCGCCGCGCCGATGGCCGGCACGTGCGACGTGTAGACGCTGGCGGTGATTCGGGCCATTACTTCTTCTCCCCGATGTATCGGTTGCCCTCGATCGGGCGGCCGCCGCCGATCATCATGTCGCGGTACTGCTCTTCGGTCATGCCGGTCATGCTGCCGGCCATCTGCTGGAACGACTTGCCGTCGGTCGCGCCGATCTTGGCGAGAAAGTAGATGTTCCCGCCGAGCGCGATACAGCGGTTCAGGTCGCGTGCCAGCACGGCCTGCTTCTGCTCCTCGGTCATCGGCCACTCGTCGAGATAGCTGCGTTCATCCGCCTTGAAGCGTGCGCGGTTCGCGGCCTTCATCAGCGACATGCAGAACTGGTTCAGGTGGTAGCCCTTGCGAGACTGGTCGGCGTCGAAGACCGTCGTTCCGGGGACGTCCAAATAGGGTTTGTCGAGCGACATCGGGTCCTCCTCGTCAGGCTTCGTCGGGCCAGTACAGCCGCATCGGGTTGTCGACCAGCAGCTTCTTGCGCAACTCCGGCGTCGTCGCGATGTGCGGGATGAAGTCCACCAGCAGCCCGTCGTCGGGCATGTGGTCCTTCAGGTTCGGGTGCGGCCAGTCGGTTCCCCACAGCACGCGATCGGGGAAGGTCTCGACGATGCGTCTTGCGAACGGCACCACGTCCGCGTAGGCGGTGCGCTCGCCGTTCAGGGCCTTCGGGCCGGTGACGCTCAGGCGCTCGGGGCAGCTCACCTTGCTCCACACGTTCGGGTGGTCGCGCATGAACTTGACGAACAGCTCGAACTCGGGCCCGTCCACGGCCAAGCGCACATCGGGCCGGCCCATGTGGTCGACGACGACGGTGGTCGGCAGTGCAGTGAAGAAGTCCCACAGCTCGGGCAGGTCGACCGCCTCGAAATAGATCACCACGTGCCAGCCCAGCGGGGCGATGCGCGCGGCGATCTCCAGCAGCTCGTCCTTGGGGGTGAAGTCGACGAGGCGCCTGACGAAGTTGAAGCGCACGCCGCGCACGCCGGCGGCATGCATGTCCTGCAGCTCGCGGTCGGTCACGCTGCGCCGCACGGTGGCCACGCCGCGCGCCTTGCCCTGGCTGTGCACCAGCGCATCGACCATTGCGCGGTTGTCGGCGCCGTGGCAGGTGGCCTGCACGACCACGTTGCGGGCGAAGCCGAGGTGGTCGCGCAGCTCATAGAGCTGCTGCTTGCTGGCGTCGCACGGCGTGTACTTGCGCTCTGGCGCGTAGGGGAATTCGGCGCCGGGGCCGAAGACATGGCAGTGCGCGTCGACGCTGCCGGGCGGCACTTGGAAACGCGGCTTGGACGGGCCGGCATACCAGTCCAGCCAGCCGGGGGTTTTGGTGAATTGCATGTCAGTCCTTGGATGGCAGTGAGGCGAGGATGCGATCGGCTTCGGTGCGCCAATCCGGGCTGCGCGCGAACCCCGGGGCATCGTTCGGGCCGAACACGCCGGCGTCGGCAAGGTCGGCGACCCAGGCCTGGCGCTCGGCCGTGCCCGCGGCAGACCACGGCGTCAGACCGATCTCGCGCACGGTCTCGGCCACCTCGCGAACCTCCTCGCTGCGGCGTCGGCCGTGTTCAATGACGCGCTGGAAGAAGTAGGCGCCCTGCTGTTCCCAGGCGATGCCGGGAAAGGTCTCGCTCAGCGATGCGAGCACCGCATCTTCGACACCGTAGGCGCGCGCGGTGGTCAAGCTCTCGATGACCATCGCCTCGAGGCCCTTGATCATCACGCTGCGGCACATCTTGGTGGCTGAGGCGACGCCGAGCTCTTCGCTCGACACCTTTGCCGCGAAGCCCAGCGCGTTCAGCAGCGGTGCCAAGGCCGCCGCGTTCGGCCCGCCGAGCAGCAGCGGCACCTTGATGCGGTAGGGCGGCACCGAGGTCATCACCGCGCCTTCAACGTAGCGCCCGCCGGCACCATCGACCCGGCGCGCGGCGCGGACCTTTGCACCCGGCGAGGCCGAGTTGAAGTCGACGAAGAATGCGCCGCGGCGCAGTCCCGGCGCGCAAGCCTGCGCGACCGCAACGGCCTGGCTCGCGGTGACCGCCGAGATGACCAGGTCAGCCTGCGCGGCCAACTCCGCGTGCGACGCCACGAGCGTGACGCCATGCGTTGCCGCATGGCGGCGCAGGGCATCGCCCGCTTGGCCTGCGAGCTTGAGGTCGAATGCGGCGACACGCATGCCGAGCGCGCGCAGGTCTTCGCCCAGGATGCGCCCGACCTCGCCATAGCCGACGAGGCCGACATGCCGGTTCAGGGCCGAGGTTTCACTCATCGCCGTGTCGACGCCGGTCAGTCGATGTACTTCAGGCCGGCCTTCGCGAGCGGCTCGCGCATCTTGTACATGTCGAGTCCGAGCACGCCGGCCGCCAGCTTGGCGCGCTTCTCGCCCTCGAAGGATTCGCGCTTCTCGGCGGCGTCGGCCACCTGCTGGGCGATCGCGGCGGGCACGACCACCACGCCGTCGGCGTCGGCGACGACCACGTCACCGGGGTTCACCACCGCACCGGCGCAAACCACCGCGATGTTGACCGAGCCCAGCGTCGCCTTGATCGTGCCCTTGGCATGGATTGCGCGGCTGAAGACCGGGAAGTTCATCAGGGTCAGGTCTTTCACGTCGCGCACGCCGCCGTCGATGATCAGGCCCTTCGCACCGCGTGCCTGGAACGAGGTGGCCAGCAGGTCGCCGAAGAAGCCGTCGTCGTTGTCGGTGGTGCAGGCGGCCACTGCAACGTCGCCGGGCTGCAGCTGCTCGGCTGCGACGTGCATCATCCAGTTGTCGCCGGGTTGCAGCAGGATCGTCACCGCCGTGCCGCAGATTTGCGCGCCGGGGTAGATCGGGCGCATGTAGGGCTTCATCAGGCCGACGCGGCCCATCGCCTCGTGGATGGTGGCCACCCCGAAGCGCGACAGCTTCTCGACCGCTGCGCGGTCGGCGCGCACGACGTGGCGCTTGACGATGCCGAGCGTGTTCATCGGGGTTGACATGCTCAGAGTCCTTTCGCCTTCAGGGCGTCATCCAGGCGCGGGAACACGCGCCGGGCATTGCCTTCGTAGATCTTGTGGCGGTCGTCGCCCACGACGATGGTCGAGGCCTCGATGTAGCGCTTGGTGTCGTCGTAGTAGTGGCCGGTCTCGGGGTCGATGCCGCGCACCGCGCCGATCATTTCGCTGGCGAACAGGATGTTGTCCACCGGGATCACGGTCGTCAGCAGGTCGATGCCTGGCTGGTGGTAGACGCAGGTGTCGAAGAAGATGTTGTTCAGCAGGTGGTCCTTCAGCAGCGGCTTCTTCAGCTCCTGCGCCAGGCCGCGGAACCGGCCCCAGTGGTAGGGCACCGCGCCGCCGCCGTGCGGGATGATGAAGCGCAGCGTCGGGAAGTCCTTGAACAGCTCCGAGGTCAGGCACTGCATGAAGGCCGTGGTGTCGGCATTCAGGTAGTGCGCACCGGTGGTGTGGAAGCAGGCGTTGCAGCTCGTGCTGACGTGGACCATCGCCGGGATGTCGTACTCGACCATCTTCTCGTAGATCGGGTACCAGTGCCGGTCGGACAGCGGCGGCGAGTTCCAGTGCCCACCCGACGGGTCCGGGTTCAGGTTGATGCCGACGTTGCCGTACTGCTCGACGCACTTCACGAGTTCCGGAATGCAGGTCGCCGGATCGACGCCGGGCGACTGCGGCAGCATCGCCGCCGGGACGAAGTGGTCGGGGAACAGCTGCGACACGCGGTGGCACAGCTCGTTGCAGATCGCGGCCCAGGTCGAACTGACTTCGAAGTCGCCGATGTGGTGCGCCATGAAGCTGGCGCGCGGGCTGAAGATCGTCAGGTCGCTGCCGCGCTCCTTCATGAGCCTGAGCTGGTTGTTCTCGATTGATTCGCGCAACTCGTCGTCGCTGATCTTCAGCGCGCTGGCCTTGGGCATCACCGCCGGGTCCTTGATGCCGGCGATCTGCTGGTTGCGCCAGCTCTCCAACGCCTTGGGTGCGGTGGTGTAGTGGCCGTGGCAATCGATGATCATGGTTCGTCTCCTCTCACTTCTTGGTGGACCAGACGGCGGCGGGCACCATCACTTCGCCGCGCATGATGAGGCGCGCCGTGCGCAGCAGTGCCGCTCGCGTGACGCTCTGCGGGTTCGCCGGGTCAAGCCCGAGCTCGACGCTGAACTCGCCGGTGGGGTGCTCGACCGACACCGTCTTGACGTTGCCTTCGGGCATCACCGCGATGCCCTGCGTCACCGAGCCCTCGAGCACGCAGGCCGTGCCCACCGTGACGGCTGCGAGCACGCCGATCGCGTCGTGGCACACGTGCGGGATGAAGCTGCGCGTGCTCAGGCTGCCGCCGTGCTGCGGCGGCGCGATCAGCGTCATCTTCGGATAGGTCTTCTTCGTCACGTCGCCCAGGCCCATCAGGTGGCCGCAATGCAGGCGCAACGCCTCGAGCCGGGCCTTCAGCTCGGTGTCGGCGTTCAGCTCGGCGACGCTCTCGTAGCCGCTGCGGCCGAGGTCGCAGGCGCGCACCGTCACGAGAGGCATGCCGTTGTCGATGCAGGTCACGTCGAGCGTGCCGACGCCGTCGACCGTGACGGTGTCGCGCACGCGGCCCGTTGGCAGCAGGCCCGAGCACACCGAGCCGGCGGTGTCGAGGAAGTTGATCGTGATTGGCGCCGAGCTGCCCGGCACGCCATCGATGCGTGCGTCGCCCTCGTAGTCGACGACACCGCCGGGCGTGCGCAGCGTCACGTCGCACTGCATGTCGGTGTTCAGCGTCAGCACGCGTAGCGTCGTCGTGTCGCCCTGCGGCGCCGCCATGCCGGTCTCGAGCGCGAAGGGCACGACGGCGGCGAGCATGTTGCCGCAGTTCGGCGTCGTGTCGACCGTGTCCTTGTCGGGCTGCAGCTGCGCGAACAGGAAGTCGAGGTCGACGCCCGGCCTGGAACCCGGGCTGACGATGCCGACCTTGCTCGTCAGCGGGTGCGCGCCGCCGAGGCCGTCGATCTGGCGCCGGTCTGGCGAGCCCATGACCGCGAGCAGCACGCGGTCGCGCGTCGCCACATCGGCGGGCAGGTCGCTGGCCTTGAAGAAGGGTCCGCGCGACGTTCCGCCGCGCATGAACAGGCAGGGAATGGGGGTCTGCATCCTGGGCATCTCGGTGCGCCGCTCGTTGCTTTTCATGGGGGGCTTTGCAGCCTCAGCAGCCGCATCGCGTTCTGCTTCAGGATCAGCGGCCTGACTTCGTCCTTGAAGCCGGCGTCCTCGAAGTCCTTCATCCACCGATCCGGCGTGATCAGCGGGAAGTCACTGCCGAACAGGATGCGGTCCTTCAGCAGCGTGTTGGCGTACTGCACCAACTGCGGCGGAAAGTACTTCGGGCTCCAGCCCGACAAGTCGATCCAGACGTTGGGCTTGTGCATCGCCAGCGAAATCGCTTCGTCCTGCCACGGCCACGACGGGTGGGCGATGACGATCTGCATGTCGGGGAAGGCGATCGCCACGTCCTCCAGCAGCATCGGGTTCGAATTCTGCAGCCGCAGCCCACCGCCGCAGCGCATGCCGCTGCCGATGCCCGAGTGACCGCTGTGGAAGATGGCCGGCAGCTGATACTCGTTGATCACCTCGTAGATCGGCCAGGCCATCTTGTCGGCCGGCTCGAAGCCCTGCACCGTGGGGTGGAACTTGAACCCCTTGACGCCGTATTCCTCGATCAGCTTGCGCGCCTCGCGTGCTCCCATCTTGCCCTTGTGCGGGTCGATGCTGCCGAAGGCAATCATGATGTCGGGGTTGGCCAGCGCCGCCTCGGCGATCTCTTCGTTCGGGATGCGGCGCCGCCCCATCTGGGTCTCGGCGTCGACCGTGAAGTTGACGAAGCCGATCTTCTTCTCGCGGTAGAAATCGATCGTCTCCTGCATCGTCGGCCGGCGGCTCGAGCGGAAGTACTTGTCGGCCGCGCGGTCGTATTCCTCGCCGTAGTTGTCGAAGGGGTTGCGGCACGACACCTCGAGATGGGTGTGCGTGTCGATCGCGATCAGCTTGTCGACGTCCATGTCAGTCCTTCATGCGGCGTCATCGCGGTGCCATGCGCAAGGCACCGTCGAGACGGATCACTTCGCCGTTCAGCGCGGTGTTCTCGACGATGGCGCAAGCGAGGTGGGCGAATTCCTCGGGCTTGCCGAGGCGCTTGGGGAACGGGATGCTGGCGGCGAGCGAGGCTTGCACGGCCTCGGGCAACTCGTTCATCAAGGGCGTGAGGAACAGGCCGGGCGCGATGGTGACGACGCGAATGCCGTGTTGCGCGAGGTCGCGCGCCATCGGCAGCGTCATGGCGACCACGCCGCCTTTCGATGCGGCGTAGGCCTCCTGGCCGATCTGTCCGTCGAACGCCGCGACTGACGCCGTATTGACGATCACGCCGCGTTCACCGTCGGCGAGCTCAGGCAGCACGGCCATCTGCGCCGCCACGAGCCGTGTGACGTTGTAGGTGCCGATCAGGTTGATCTCGACGACACGCCGGAAGTCTTCCAGCGGCGCGGCGCGGCCGTCCTTGCCGACGATGCGCTTGGCGCCACCGATGCCGGCAACGTTCATCAAGAGGCGCGCCGGGCCATGCTGTTCGTTGGCGACGACCAGCGCGGCCTCGACGCTCGCAGCGTCGGTGATGTCGCAGCGGACGCCGAGGCCGCCGATCTCGGCCGCCACCGCGGCCGCGGCATCTCCGTTGATGTCGAGCACGGTCACGCGCGCGCCGCGGCGTGCGAGTTCGCGCGCGGTCTGCGCGCCGAGCCCGGAGCCGCCGCCGGTCACGAGCGCGGCTTGTCCTTCGATGTTCATGTCGTTCCTTCGGTGGCGCAGCGTCAGCCCTTGCGCGGCAGGATGGCGTGCGCATCGCTGCCGTCGTACAGCGCTGCGACGAGTGCGGCGCGCTGCTTCAGCACGGCGCGCTGGTTGATCGATCCCTTGTCGGTCATCTCGCCTGCTTCCATCGATGGCGGCTCGGCAAGCACATGCATGCGCGCGACGCGGTTCGCGCCGCCCGTGCCTTCGCGCCAAAGGCGGTCCGCGAGAGTCTGGAAGAAGCGGCGCACCGCCGGGTGGGCGAGCACCTGGCCGGACGGGGCATTGGCGCCCAAGCCCGCGACTTTGCGGCACTCGGCGATGCGTGGGAACACCAGCAGGCCGATGTCATTGCGGTTGATTCCGGCCACCACCGAGTCCTGCACCAGCGGCGAACCGTGCGC
>Ga0209515_10010127_pt1 | contig 10573 bp, 12 predicted proteins | sample Subgroupgradi54m_FD_187454 | JGI IMG/M metagenome (GOLD analysis project Ga0209515, IMG submission 187454) | Subsurface groundwater microbial communities from S. Glens Falls, New York, USA - GMW60B uncontaminated upgradient, 5.4 m (SPAdes)... ...
GCATCCATCAACCCAACTCTGGCTCCCTGCTGCGCAAGAGCGACAGCAATGTTGACCGCCGTGGTGGTCTTCCCAACTCCCCCTTTGCCGCTGGCCACTGCAATGGTGCTTCGAATTCCAGGCATTTTTCTCTTCTCTCTTCCTATATCTTCAGAACCAGTTTCCCAAAAAGCTCCCGGCTTTCCATCTTGGCCTGCGCCTTGGCGGCATCCGCCAGAGGGAAGACGGCATCCACCACCGGCTTCAGTTTTCCTTCAGCCACCAAACCGATCACCTGGTCCAACTCCCGACGGCTGCCCATGTAGCAGCCCAGCACGCTCAACTCTTTCGTGAAGAAAAAGCGAAGATCCAGCTCCACTTTGGGCCCGCTGGTGGAACCGCACGTCACCACCCGCCCGCCCCGAGCCAAACAGCGCATGCTGCCGGCCCAGGTGTCCGGACCGATGTGTTCGAGAACCAAATCCACCCCCCGGTTGTTCGTGGCCCGAAGGATTTCCTGCGCGAAGTCGGTTTTTTTGTAATTGATCACAACGTCGGCGCCCAAAACCTCCGCCTTCTTGATCTTTTCATCGGAGCCGACCGTTGTGAATATCTTAGCTCCCTGCATCTTGGCGATTTGAATGGCCGCAGAACCGACGCCGGATCCGGCGGCATGGATGAGGACCGTTTCCCCTTTTTGCAGAGCGGCCCGAGTGATCAGCATGTGCCAAGCGGTCAAGAAAACCAGCGGCACAGCGGCCCATTCTTCCGGCTTCAATCCCTGCCCAGGAAGCGGGATCAGATTCTTTTCCGGGACAGCGACGAATTCCGCATAGCCGCCGTTGATCTGCAAGCCGACGATTTTGAATTCCCGGCACAGCGAATCCCGCCCCTTTAAACAGGCCGGACACTGGCCGCAGCTGATCCCAGGAGCCACCAACACCCGATCCCCCGGTTTGAACCGATTTGAATCAGGTCCCAGTTCGGCGATGGTGCCCACGATTTCGGAGCCGATAATGTGCGGAAGCGGGAGGGAGATTCCCGGCAGGCCTTGCCGAATCCAAATGTCCAGATGGTTCAAACCGCAGGCCTGAACGCGAATTAAAACCTCTCCCTTTTTGGGCTGAGGCATGGGCGCCTCGGCATATTTCAGGACATCCACCCCGCCATGCGCCTCAAACAAAACAGCATTCATGTTTGTCATTATAACATCCGGCCTGCTACAATCGGCCAAAGGAGGGCTTTTGCACCCCATGAAAATCCTGGTCACCGGTTCAAGCGGGTTCATCGGTTCTGCTCTGCTTCCATTTCTGCAAAGCCAAGGTCACGAGGCTGTCCGATTGGTTCGTTCCACTCCAAAATCCGGCGAACTTTTCTGGGATCCGGCAGCCAGCCGGATTGACACGGCCGGGGTGGAAAGCTTTGATGGCATGATCCACCTGGCCGGAGATCCGATCGCCGAAGGCCGGTGGACCCCGGAGAAAAAAACCAGGATGCGGGAGAGCCGCGTCCAAGGAACAACGCTTCTTGCCGAAACAATTGCCCACCTGAAACATCCTCCGAAAGTGCTCGTTTGCGCCTCGGCCATCGGCTACTACGGCGATCGTGGGGATGAACTGCTCCGGGAAGAATCCCCCGCCGGGACCGGATTCCTGCCGGAGATCGGCCAAGTGTGGGAATCCTCAGCGGAACCGGCCGCACGGGCCGGCATCCGAGTGGTCCATCTGCGGATCGGCGTCGTGCTCAGCCCTGCCGGTGGAGCGCTAAAAAAGATGCTGCCTCCGTTTCGGCTTGGAATCGGAGGACCGCTGGGCTCCGGGAAACAGTTCATGAGCTGGATTGCATTGGATGACATCGTCGGTGCGATGCACCATGCCTTGATCACAGAGGGGCTGCGGGGGCCAGTCAATGGTGTTGCCCCGCACCCCGTCACGAACGCTGAATTCACGAAGATCCTCGGCCGGATGCTCCATCGCCCCGCCCTCTTTCCGGTGCCCCCCTTCGCGCTTCGCCTGATGTTCGGGGAGCTGGCGGATGAGGTGCTGTTGGCCAGCATGCGGGTCGAACCGGCGCAGCTCTTGAAAACCGGCTACCGCTTCCAATACCCCGACCTCGAGGAAGCGCTGCGACACCTCCTGCTTCGCTCAGAATGACCAGCCAGGCGAAGAAGATTCTGGCGACCCTGAAGAAAACCTACCCGGATGCGGAATGCGCGCTTCATTACAGAAATCCGCTGGAGCTGCTTGTTGCCACCATCCTGGCTGCGCAGTGTACCGATGAGCGAGTGAACCGAGTCACTCCTCCCTTGTTCAAGAAATATCGGGCCGCTGCGGATTACGCCGAGGCCGATCTACCGACGTTGGAGCAGGAAATCCATTCCACCGGGTTCTACCGGCAGAAAGCGAAATCAGTGAAGGAAGTCGGCCACAGGCTGGTGGAGAAGTTCGGCGGAAAGGTTCCCAAGACGATGCGCGAGCTGGTCAGCCTGCGCGGCGTTGGGCGTAAAACAGCCAACGTGGTGCTCGGGAATTGCTTCGGTGTTCCCGGGATCGTTGTGGACACCCATGTCCGGCGCCTGGCTTTCCGAATGGGGTTTACTCGCCGGACCGATCCGGACAAGATCGAGCAGGACCTGATGAAGCTTTTCCCCCGCTCGGAATGGACGAAAGCATCCCACTGCATCACCTTCCACGGCCGCCAAGTCTGCAAAGCCCTCAAACCGGCCTGCTCTGCCTGCCCCATTGAACCGCTCTGCCCGAAAATAGGCGTTTTGGCAAAGTAACAAAAGAGCCACTGAGCCAGAGTTTTCCACTTCTGCGGCCAATTGAATCAGCCATACTCAATGTATGCGCATCTTTATCGCACTTGGGTTTACGGTGGCTTTGCTAAGCATTGGATTTCCGAACCGGGTTCAGGCGGATGACAGCGTCAGCCCTCAGGAAGTGACTCCAATGATAATTCACAATGCCGCCCCCCTAGGAGGAGACATCGGGGTGGTGAATCCTGAGAATGGCAAAGGCTCCATTCTTCGGGAGGGCGCTTTTACAAAGGTCATCTGCCGGCCGGAGTCGGCGACCGGGGGATCTGTCCTGACGGATGACCGTGACCAGAGAAAGATCGGCGTCTGGCACGCTTCGAAAGACCATTACGACATTGAGTTTTCGGAGTCTTAGCGGTAGCGGAAGGCCTGAACCACCACGGCGGAAAAGAGCAGGAAGTTCACCACGGTAAAAGTCTTAAAAACCACATCCGAAGAACTGAGGCCGGAAGGAAGCATCAACACCAAGCAGGTAAAGACCCCCACCGCCCACGCCATGCTGATGTCCTTCGAGGATTTTCTCTTGCCGATTTTAACAATCAAAGGAATGTTCCAAAAAGGCAGGACAATCGCCGCAATCAAACCAATGGTCTTGATCATTTCTGCAACCGATTCATAACCACCTCCGACCGGTAGCGCTCCATCTGCCGCTGGATTTCAGCCGGCCCCCAACCCAGGCAATTTCCAGCCACCTCGGCAGTCGCCTGCAGCGCATCCAATCCCCGGCAGGCAGACCAGCCGATCCCAAGACGGCGCCAGAGGATGTCTCCCAGATTCATCGCCATTTCCCGCTCAACCGCGTAGCGAACATCCGCTTTGATAAAAGGATGATGCGGGCAGAGCAGATCCGCCATCCGGGGATCGGTTGAAATCCATCGCTTCATCGTTTCGGCCCGAAGAACCTGTTGGCTGAACGGAGACTGGCCTGTCGTGCAGGGTTTTAACCGTTTCTCTGGAAACCGCCGGCTCAAGTCATCCACCACTTCTTGGGCGGTCGCCCGGAAGGTGGTGAACTTGCCGCCCACCACGCTGACGAGACCGTTGGGGTCTTCATGGATCAGGTGGGATCGGCTCACCGCCCAGGGATCTTTCTTTTCTTGAGCCACCAGCGGCCGCACCCCGGCGAAGGCAGCAATAATCCCCGCCCTTTCCAGGCGGAGCTGCGGCAGAAGTCGGTTGACCCCTTTGATCAGGTAATCCACCTCTGACTCTTCGGCTCGGACCTCGGCAGGGTCGTCATTGCAGTCGGTGTCGGTCGTCCCGATCAGTGTCATGTTTTTCCAGGGGATAAGAAAAAAGATTCGCCCATCCTGGGGGGAAGAAAGCAGCAGCGCATGCTTCAGTCCCATGTCCGGATAGATCAAATGGATTCCCTTGGAGGGGCGAACGATTGGGCGAAGGGAGGGATCCGCCAGATGCCGAAGCCTGTCCGCCCACGGACCCGTGGCATTGAGGACCACCCTGGCCGTAACGGAGAAGATCTTCCCGGTCAAACGATCCTCCAATTTCGCACCGGTGATCCGGCCGGCTTCCGTCTTCCAGCGCTTCACTTGGACATAATTGGCGGCAACCGCCCCGGCCTGTGCGGCCGCCTGCAGGACTTCCAGTACCAGCCGAGCATCGTCCATCTGCGCGTCGTAGTAGAGAGCTGCTCGCTGCACGCCGGCCTGAGCCAACAGCGGTTCCTCTTCTGAGATCTGCTCCTTCTGGAGAAAAGCGGAACGCTGAATGCGGGCCGAACCCGCCAAGAAATCGTACAGGGCCATTCCCAGTCGAATCATCGGCCAGGGCCGCGGGCTGTTTCCCTTTACCGGAATGATAAAGGGGAGCGGATGGACCAGATCCGGAGCAAGCGACAGCAGGGTTTTACGCTCGCGGATCGATTGGCGAACCAGTGCAAAATCAAAATTCTCCAGATAACGGATGCCGCCATGAATCAGTTTGGTTGTCTTGGAGGAGGTGCCGCTGGCAAAATCCCCCTGCTCCGCCAACGCGCAGGAGAGGCCCCGATGGGCTGCGTCCCACGCAATGCCGGCCCCCATGATGCCGCCGCCGACAACGAGCAGGTCGAAGGTCCGCTGGGTGAACTTGGAAAGGTCGCGAGTCACAGCGCCCGCTGGACCGCTGTGCGCCAACCGGCCATGGCGGCAGAGCGCCGAATGGAATTCCACCGGGGATGAAAGATCCGGTCAACCCCCCGCATCCGAACCAGATCTTTCTGATTCCAGAGGCCAACCCCCAGACCGGCCAATTGCGCGGCACCCAAGGCGGTGGTTTCGATAATCCTTGGGCGAACCACCGGCACCCCGGACAAATCCGCTTGAAATTGGAGCAGGAAGTTATTCTTTACCGCGCCGCCATCCACCTGAAGGGACCGCAGACAGATTCGGCTGTCCTTTTCCATCGCCTGCACCAGTTCCTGCGATTGGTAGGCGACCGATTCCAATGCCGCCCGGACCAGATGGGCCCGCCCTGCCCCGCGGGTCAAACCGCAGATCAGCCCGCGCGCATCCGGTTTCCAATAGGGAGCGCCCAAACCGACAAAGGCCGGGACGATATAAACCCCGGCAGAATCCGGAACCGAACGGGCCAAGGCCTCCGTCACGGAGGCCTGTCGGATGATTTTCAATCCGTCCCGAAGCCATTGGACCGCCGCCCCGGCGATAAAGACCGATCCTTCCAAAGCATAAGAGGGCTTGCCCTGCGCATCGCAGGCCACCGTTGTGATCAGCCCATTCTTGGAATGGATCAGGCGCCGGCCGGTCTGCATCAGCAGGAAGCAGCCGGTTCCATAAGTGTTTTTGGCCTGACCCGGTTGGATGCAGCCCTGGCCAAAAAGAGCCGCCTGCTGGTCTCCGGCGATGCCGGCGATCGGAATGCCGGCCGGCAGTGAACCAACGGCAACCGTCTTTCCAAAAGAATGGCTGGAGGGATGAATCTCCGGGAGGACGGAGGCAGGAACGGCGAACAATCGGAGCATGGCCGGTGACCAGTCTCCCGCGGCCAAATCGTACAGGAGGGTTCGGGAGGCGTTGGTGGCATCGGTGGCATGGACCCGCCCGCCCGTCAGCTTCCAAAGAAGCCAGGAATCCACGGTGCCGAAAGCAAGCCGGCCGGTTTTCGCGGACTGAGCAATGCGGGGATAATGGCGCAACAGCCAAGCAATCTTGGTGCCTGAGAAATAGGGATCGAGCACCAGTCCCGTGATGCGGCGGACATCCGCCTCATGCGATTTCAGCGTCCGGCAGAGATCCGACGTGCGCCGGTCCTGCCAGACGATGGCCCGATGAAGGGGCCGACCGCTCTTCCGGTCCCACAAAACGGTGGTCTCCCGTTGATTGGTGATGCCGATGGCGGCAATGGCGGTGGTCCGGATTCGGGCCTGCGCGATGCACCGCTGAATCACCCGAAGCGTCGAGCCCCACAACTCCTCAGGGTCGTGCTCCACCCATCCGGGCTTGGGAAAATACTGGCGGATCTCCCGGTAGGCCTGCGCCACCAGCCGGCCGGACCGATCAAAAAGGATCGCTCGGGTCCCGGTGGTTCCTTGGTCAATGGCGAGAATAACGGAAGCTATTGCAGAGCCTCTACCAACGCCTTGCCGAATTCTTCAGCCGCGTCCGGGCCGGAACCGGTGATCAATTGGCCGTCCTGTTCCACCGACTTGCCGGTGTAGAGAACCCCTTTGGTCTTAAAATCGGTCACGGCATCTTTCCAAATGGTGGCCCGCTTCCCCTTAAGGAGACCTGCGTTGGCCAGCGTCATCGGGGCCAAACAGATGGCAGCGGTCGGCTTGCCGGACCGGTAGGCCGACGTGGCCAAGGCCTGTGCTGCGGGATTCTCCCAATACTCCGTTGCCCCCATCCCACCGACAAAAACCACCGCATCGTATTCCGACATCGTGGCCTCTTGAAGCAGGATGTCCGGCTTTACCTTCAATCCCAGCATGCCGGTCGCTTCCTTTAAGCTCGAACAGGCCACGGTCACCTTGGCCCCAGCCGCTTCCAGGATCACCCGTGGTTTCTGGTACTCCTCATCCCGAAATTGGCTTGAGGCAATCAGCATCAGAACTTTCTTTCCTGCCAGTGTCTCCATTTTCTCTCCTACAGCAGGCTCTGCCCGCCATCGATCACGATCGTCTGCCCGGTGATGTGGTCGGAGGCCTTGGCGGCCAGAAAAACCACCAAGCCGGCCAGATCCTCCGGCTGCCCGTAGCGCCGGGACGGCACCCGAGCCAAGTAAGCTTTCAAAGCTGCATCATCAGCGATGTACTCTTTGGTCATGTCGGTGTAAAAAAGGCCCGGAGCGATGCTGTTGACCTGAATGCCGAAAGGCCCCAGCTCAATCGCCATCACCTGCGTCATCTGAATGATGCCGGCTTTGGCCGCGCCGTAGGCAAATGCCTCCGGTCCCCCTCGAATCCCCTGCACCGAGGACATCTGAATGATCTTGCCGGAGCGCTGTTTCATCATGATCCGGGTCACCGCCTTGGCCATCAGGAATGTTCCGGTGAGATTGACGGAGAGAACTTTGTCCCAATCCGCTTTGGGCAGGCGAAAGAAGAATGTCCCTTCCCAAACGCCGGCGTTGTTGACCAAAACATCAATCCGCCCGAATTCTTTGTGAACGGCCTCAACGATCTCCTTCACCTTCGCTTCATCGGTCACGTCGCCGGCGATCACCACCGCCTTGCGTCCAAACCGCTGAATCTCCGCCGCAGTCTCCTTCAGCGAATCGGCAGAGCGGGCATTGAGCGCCAGATGGCAGCCGGCCTGGGCCAGCGCCACCGCCATCGCTTTGCCTAAACCCCGCGAGGCCCCGGTGACCAGCGCCACCTTGTCCGTCAAATCAAACAGCGAATCCGCCGCCATCAATGGATTCCCTGCTCCTGCAGGTATCGCTCGCAGTCGATCGCCGCCATGCAGCCCCAACCCGCGGCGCTGACCGCCTGCTTGTACCGGACATCGTGGATGTCACCGCAGCCAAAAACGCCGGGAACGGAGGTCTGCGTTCCCTTCTTCAAAAGGAGGTAGCCCTTCTCATCCAGATCCACCTGTCCCTTCAAGAAACCGGTGGTCGGCTCATGCCCGATGGCGATGAAGACCCCGCCGCAGGCCAGCTCCGATTCCTGGCCGGTCTGGAGGTTTTTCAACCGGACGCCGGTCACCTTTCCTTTGCTGGGATCACGGATCTCGGTGACGGCGGAATTCCAGACCCACTGAATCTTCGGGTTGGCCTTGGCCCGGTCCTGCATGATCTTGGAAGCCTTCAAGGTGTCCCGGCGATGAACGACGGTCACTTTGCTGGCGAATTTGGTGAGGAAGGTGGACTCCTCCATGGCGGTATCGCCGCCGCCGACCACCACCACCTCCTGCCCTTTGAAAAAGAATGCATCGCAGGTCGCGCAGGCGGAGAGGCCGTGCCCGAGCAAGGCCCGCTCCGATTCCAGCCCAAGGAATTTTGCAGAGGCGCCGGTGGCCACAATCAAGGTCCGGGTCTGGAAACGCTGATCCTCCGCCTCCACGGTGAATGGGCTCTTGGTGACATCTACTTTTGTGGCGTCGCCAGCGATGAACCGGGTATCGAACCGGGCCGCCTGTTTCTTCATCCGCTCCATCAGCTCCGGGCCCTGGATCCCTTCGGGGAAACCTGGGAAATTCTCCACTTCGGTGGTGATGGCCAGCTGGCCTCCCGGCATCGTTCCCTCAATCAGCAGCGGGTTCAGGTTCGCGCGGGCGGCATAGATCGCCGCGGTGAGCCCGGCGCAACCGGATCCTAAGATAATGACGTTTTCCATAACGATCTCATTATACACGATGCGTTTATCCTACAATTTCCCCCGGAAAATCGGCGCCAGGACCGCGACCAGCTCCCGATGAATGGCCGGATTGGCCGCCACGACGTGGCCGCGATCCAGGTAGGAATTCTTTCCGAAGAAATCGCTGACTTTACCGCCGGCCTCCTGCACCAAAAGAACTCCGGCCGCCATGTCCCAGGGAGAAAGAGCCAGTTCCCAAAAACCGGTGAACCGGCCGCAGGCGGTGTAGGCTAAATCCAGCGCGGCCGAGCCGGCCCGCCGGACGGACCCGGTCTTCAAGAGAATCCGGCGGAAGGATTCCAGGTAAGGATCCAACTGTTCTTGGGCCCGGAACGGAAAACCGGTCGCCAGTAAAGCCCCTTTCAAAGTGGGCCGCCCGTCCACCTGAATGCGGCGCCCGTTCAGCCGGGCGCCGTGGCCTCGCCGGGCGGTAAACAGCTCCTTGCGAACCGGATCGTAAATGACGCCCACTTCCAATTTGCCTTCCCGCATCAGGGCAATCGAAACGCAGAACATCGGGAAGGAATGAATGAAGTTAACGGTTCCATCCAGCGGATCAATCACCCATTGGTAAGCGGCCGCCTGCGTTTTCGGGGCCGATTCCTCGGCCTTGATGGTATGTTTCGGAAAGGATTTCCGGATGACCCGGATGATCGCTTCCTCGGAAGCACGGTCGACGGAGGTCACCCAATCGAACCGCCCTTTTTCCATCACATCGGACCGCTTAAGGGCGCCAAGATTCTTCAGCAGGATCCGGCCCCCTGCATGCGCCGCATCCACCGCGACCGAGAGATAACGCTCGGAGGTTGTCACGACCGCTGCAGGGCCTCGATGATCTGTCTGCTGGCCGGTGGAAATTTGAACCGCACAAGTTCGGCCGGTAAAGTCCAGCGCCACGTCGTGCATTCAATGGCGCGCGGCTCGCCCGCTGTGATCCGGCAGGAAAAACAATGTAGGCGGATTGTCCTCCTGGGGTATCGGTATTCGACCACCTGGAGCTTTATGCCAACGGCGATCTCAACGCCCAATTCCTCTTGAATCTCACGGGCAAGACAGGTTTCCAGCGTTTCACCCGGATTGGATTTTCCACCTGGGAATTCCCAAAACCCGCCGAAAGAATCGTCCGGCAGCCGCTGGCTGATGAGGTACCGACCATCCCGTTCAATGACGGCCACGGCCACATCGAGCGGTCCTGCATCATGGGCGGTGGGTCGCGCTTCAGGCAAGGAGCCGCCCTCCATCTACAGGCAGAAGCACCCCGGTCACAAAATCGGAACCTTCGAGAAAAAAAAGGACCGCCTGAACGATGTCCTGCGGGCTGCCGACCCGCTTCAGCAGGGTTCGATCAAGCACGCGCTTCTTTTCAGCGGAGGAGATGTCCGGCGGCAGCAAGATCGGGCCGGGTGCAATGGCATTCACCTGCACATGCGGAGCCAGCACCTTCGCCAATCCTTTTGTCAGGGTGACCAAGCCCCCCTTGGCCACGCAGTACGGCAGGTAGTCGGGCCAGGGAGAAAAGACGGAGACATCGGCCATGTTGATGATCTTGCCCCCCTTCTGCCGCTTCATGATGGGGCCGACCGCCTGGGCAAACCACCAGGGCCCGGTTAAATTTGTTTTCAGCAGGTCTTCCCACTGCAGGTCGGTCACCCGGTCCCACGGGGTCGGGTAAAAAGAGGACGCGTTGTTGATCAGGATGTCAATGCGGCCGAATTCCGCATGGATTTCCCGAACCGCATCCCGAACAGCGGCGAAATGCCGTTGATCCACCTGGAACGCGGCGGCCTTCACCCGATGCGTGCGGATCTTGGAAACGGCGGCCTGCGCTTCTGCGCGGGACCGGTTGTAGGTAATCGCCACGTGGCAGCCGCGAGCGGCCAACGCCACGGCAATCTCCCGGCCGATTCGCTTGGCGCCGCCGGTCACGACAGCCACCTTCCCTTTGAGCTTCATCGGCT